>Ga0307377_10005048_pt1 | contig 14234 bp, 12 predicted proteins | sample TR3MG_FD_202535 | JGI IMG/M metagenome (GOLD analysis project Ga0307377, IMG submission 202535) | Soil microbial communities from Risofladan, Vaasa, Finland - TR-3 | ecosystem: Environmental > Terrestrial > Soil > Coastal area > Acid sulfate soil | place: Finland: Risofladan, Vaasa | collected... | reverse complement strand
CTGTATCTGGCCCGCATGCAGGTCCATCGTCAGAACACGGTCTGCCCCGGCGCGCGCAAGCAGATTGGCGACCAACTTCGCCGTTATCGGCACCCGTGGTTGGTCCTTACGGTCCTGGCGCGCGTACCCATAATACGGTATGACCGCGGTAACCCGGTAAGCCGACGCCCGCCGGAGAGCGTCCAATATTATCATCAACTCGAGCAGGTTCTCGTTGACCGGCGGACACGTGGGCTGTACGACGAAGCAGTCGCGCCCGCGGACGTTCACCTCAACCTTGACCGACACCTCGCCATCCGGAAACCGCGATACCGACATCCTGCCGGGTTTATCGCCGAGCGACGCAGCTATGCGATACGCGAACGCGGTGTTGCCGCTCCCGGCGAATATTAACCTCTCAGGTTCCATCGTACTCACCTTGCAAGCTCAAAACCGAGTCTGGGGCGGGTGGATTCGAACCACCGCGTGCGGGTTCCAAAGACCCGTGGCTTACCGCTTGCCTACGCCCCAAGGTTTTCCACTTGTGGGGAATTATATAATATATTTTATCTATATAATATATAACTTTATAGTACTTATGTTTCAAGTAAAAACGTCGAAACCGGTGGAGTTCGGTTTAACAACCGTAGGGTTTCTTGGAGGTGGGTAAGAAATTGGCTGGTTACTCGTGGCCGGAGGCGTTGTTTACTAGTGGAAAAACGTTTCTCCACATTTGGCGGATGGGTATTGAAAGAAGGTTAGGCGGTTTGTAGAAAAGGGTGGTCGTACGGTTAATAACCTCTAGGGTTCGGCGGGAGGTGGCGTTTTTAAACGGGTTTTGGGACCCCGGTGTTTTACGGGCTCATCCGCTCGAGGTTTTTTTCGATATCGCGTAATGCTTTTGCGCTGTCCTCGTTGCCGGCGGTTAGCTCGCCCTCGATCTTAGAGACGGAGTAAAGGACGGTCGTGTGGTCGCGGTTGCCGAATGCCAGGCCTATGTCGGAGAGGGAAGAAGCGGTTTTTTCGCGGCAGAGGTACATCGCCGTTTGTCGGGCCCGGGCGATGTTGGCGCGTCGCGACTTTGATAAGAGGTCCCGCCGGGTGACGTTAAAATATTTCGCGGTCGCTTCTTGCAGTTGGTCGATGGACAAGCTCACGTGCCGCTCCTCGGGCACGAGCTCGCCCAAGATTTCCTGGGCCATGGAGAGCGTGACGGGCGTACCCGTGTGGTGGGCGGTGGCGAATAGTCTGTTCAACACCCCTTCTATCGCTCTGATGTTAGTGGTCAGCCGGCTGGCTATGAGGTCGGCGACGTCGTCGGCTATGATGATGCCCTTGAGCTCGCCCTTGCTCGCGATGATGGCCCGGCGCGTTTCATAGTCCGCCGGTTGTATGTCCGCAATAAGGCCCCACTCGAAGCGGGTTCGAAGGCGGTCCTCGACTTTGGGTATGTCTTTGGGCGCGCGGTCGCTCGACAAAACTATCTGGCTGCCGGCTTCGTAAAGCGTGTTGAAAGTGTGAAAGAACTCCACCTGGGTGCCCTCCATACCGGCCAGGAACTGGATATCGTCGACGAGTAAGAAATCGACGTTGCGGTATTTCCGGCGGAAGGCGTCGGTCCGGTTGTTCTTGACCGCGGCTATCATCTCGTTCATGAAGTGGTCGCACGAGAGGTACGAGATGCGAACGCCGTTGCCTTTTTGTACGGTCGCGTGGCCTATGGCGTGGAGGAGGTGGGTTTTACCCAGGCCCACGCCGCCGTAAATGAACAGCGGGTTGTACCGAGCGGCGGGGTTCTGGACCACGGCCCGGCAGGCGGCGTGGCAGAAGGAGTTCGACCGGCCTACGACGAAGGTGTCGAACGTGTACTGGGGGTTTAACTTGGACAACTTCGGGGCCGGGAACTTGGGAGGAGCGTCCGGGCCGGCGGCGTCGCCGAGGAACAGGCCTTCCTGGGCCACCGCGGCCTCGACGTCGACTTTGGCCTCCGGGCCCATAACTTCGCGGGCCTTAGCCTCCAGTACGGCCAAATATTTTTCCTTTATAAATTCGCGGTAAAGGTTATTCGGTACCTCGAGGAGGAGAACGCTACCCGTAACGCCTTTACATACGGTAGGTCGAAGCCACGTCTCGCACTCTTTCCGCCCCAATTCGCCCGCGACGCGGCGGAAGATGTCACGCCACACGCGCGATTCTACGTTTGCCGACTTCACCGACACGACCTCCTCCTCAAGAAAGCGGCCGGGTAGCGGGTCAGGCGTCCGCCCCCGCGCGCGCGGGGCGGACCGAGTTTTCCACAATCGTTTCGGCGCAAGGCCGAGGTCGACGGCGGGTTGCTCCAGTTCGGCGAAACGTGCATCGGCGTTAAGACTCCTGACCCGGCTGCCGGTTTCCCGGTACTCCCATTCGAATCCCGACGCCCTTTAAGGCTACCAACTACTTTATTTGCAGCGCCTTACGATTCGCGAGGGGTTCATCTTTTTGTTAATGCCGGTTAAAAAGCCCTGCCTTTAACAAAGGCAGGCGCGTCGCGAGTTGTATTTCCGACGGCGTTGGGACACGTGGAAGGTTAAGGCCGCCGAAGTTTTGAACAGCTTATCAACAAGTAAAATCAGGCACTTACGACGCCGCGTAATATAGCATATTACGGGGCGATTGCAAGAAAAAAATTCGGCGGCTCGGGTCGAGCCCGGATTATGTCGTTTGACTATACCCCGACGGCGTGTTATCGTCCGTTCGGCTTTCTCGCGATGAATCCTTACGTTCGGCTAAGGGGCGTTGATAAATTTTACCGCGGCCAGGTTTCGCTTTTGAAACCTTGGGCGCGTAGGCCGCGTATAACGGCGCTAAGCGAAGTGGACTTGGACGTCGCGGCCGGCGAAGTCGTGTGCCTGCTCGGCCCCAACGGCGCCGGTAAGACGACGCTCTTGAAGATCGCCGCGGGGGCGGTAATCGCCGACGCCGGTACGGTCGAGGTTGAAGCCGCGTCGGTAGGTTTCGTGGCCGGCGGCGAGCGGAGTTTCTATTGGCGGCTCTCGGGCGCGGAGAACCTGAGGTTTTTTACGGTCCTTTTCGGCATACCGGGGAGCGAGGTCCGGGCCCGGGTCGCTTCCGCGCTCGAGCGCGTGGGCCTGGGGGCGCGCGCCGACGACCCGGTGCGGACCTATTCCGGCGGTATGCGGCAGCGGCTTGCCTTCGCCCGGGCGTTGTTGCCCGACCCGGCGTTGTTGCTCGTGGACGAGCTGGCCGGTGAGCTGGATTACCCTACGACGCTGGAGTTGGCGCGTTTCGTGCACGACGACCTCGTAAAGGCCGAGGGGCGCGGCGCCCTCGTCGCGACGCACCAATTGTGGTTGGCGCGCATGATCGCGGACCGGCTCGTAGTGCTGGTACGCGGCCGCGTGGTGGCCGCCGGACCGCCGGCCGAGGTCCTCGGCACGCCCACCGCCCGCTACGGTGCGAGGCTGGCGCGGCTCGAGCCGGCCACGGTGGACGCGTTGGGGCGGTACGTGGCCAACGTGGAGGTGGAGCGCGGACGGGAGACTTGCTTCGTATACTTCGACGAGCCGGCGGAGGCCCAGGCGCTTGCGGCGGCCTTCGGCGTGTTGGCCGAGGGCGGGGCGTCGCCGGCGATAAGGCTTCCCGAGCCGACGGAAACGGCGTACCTTTCACTCCTGCAGGGGGGCGCGGGTGATTAGCCTCTTCCGGATATGGGTCGCGTTCGTGCGGCGGGATTTTTTGAACTTGGCCTCGTACCGCTTTTCTTTCATAATGGGTTTGGCGTCGCTTTTATTTTACCTCCTCATATTCTTCTTCGTGGGTCGCGTATTTTCCGGGTTGGGCTCGATGTACCTTTCGCGGTACGGCGGCGAGTACTTCTCGTTCGTCATCGTCGGCCTGGCGATGCAGACTCTGGTGGGCGCGGGTTTGGGAGGGCTGTCGCAGGTCATCGCGAGCGAGCAATACGTCGGGACGCTCGAGCCGATGCTCGGCCGAAGGGGCGGGGGGTTTCGCATTTTAGCGGCGGCCTCGTTGTCCCGATACATAGTTTCCTCGGGGCGTTTTATCGCCTACCTCGTTCTGGGGGCTCTCGTGTTCGGCGTTTCGTTTCGGCCCGCGGGGTTTCCGTTGTTTTTCGCCGTAACCGCGCTTACGGTCGCCGCGTACTTCGGCCTGGGGATGTTGTCCGCGGCTTTTCTCCTCGTTTTTAAGCAAGGCAATCCCATAAACCTTTTCTTCGGACAATTGGCGGCGCTCCTATCGGGGGTGTATTTCCCGGTGGAAGTGCTGCCCGACTGGCTGCGGGCGGTCGGCGCGTTTATCCCGTTGACGTACGCGCTCGACATAGGGCGGTCCGCCGTCCTGGGGGGCGCTACGCCCGCGCCCGCGGCGAGGCCGATGATCATTCTGGGCGGCTTCGCGGTCGCGGCGCTGGCCGCCGGTGGCGTGGGTTTCCGGTGGGCCCTCGCCCGGGCGAAGCGCGACGGCTCGCTTAGCCAATACTGATGGTGGCGTGGGGAGAGGGGCGCGCGGTGCGGCTCATCGTAAATGCCGACGACTTCGGCGCGAGCGTGGCAATCAACCGCGGCGTCGAGCGGGCGTGCCGCGAGGGAATAGTGACGTCCGCTTCGCTGATGGCGGGCGGCGCGGCCTTCGACGACGCCGCGGCCCGACTCGACGATTTCCCGGAGCTCGGCGTGGGCGTACACTTGACCCTTTCGGCCGGCCGCGCGGTTCTCGAGCCCGGCGCGGCGCCGACGCTGATAAGTCCGGCCGGCGCGCTTCCCGAAAACGCCGCCGCCTTCGCGCGCGGTTTTCTTTCGGGTAAAATTTCGTCGGCCGAAGTACGCGCCGAGCTCGCCGCGCAGCTCGCGAAGGTCCTGGGCGCGGGGGTCCGCGTCACCCACCTCGACAGCCACCAACACCTGCACAACTTCTCCGGCGTAGCCGGCGTCGTAGTGGACCTCGCCCGCGAGTTCGGCGTACGCGCCGTTCGCTCGAGCCGGTGCCGGTTGTGGCCGCCCGGACGGCGCTGGCTGAGCCGCCAACTCGCGGTCAGATTGTACGCGGAGGCCTTCGGCGCCCGCGCCCGGCGGGCGGGCCTAAAGATGCCCGACGGCCTGGAGGGCCAGGAATGGGCCGGCGCCCTCACGGCCGAGCGGTTGGCGGCGACCGTCGCGAGGCTCGGGCCGGGGACGTGGGAGCTTTTGTGCCACCCCGCGGCGGCCGACGACGCGGACGCCGACGGTTACGACCGCGCGGGGGAGCTCGCCGCCCTCACTTCGCCGGCGGTGCGGGCCGTGTTGGAGGAGGCGGGCGTTCGCCTCGTAAACTACGCCGCGTTGTAGCGGTCGTCGGTTTGCGTAACCGAACGCCGCTCCGGACGGGTTCGCGCCCGCGGGCGCGAGCCGTTTTTATTTAACTAACGGAAGAGGGCTTTGACGCGGCCGAGGCTCGCCGGCGCCACGACGAAGGGTCCGTACTCGTGGGGGTCGGTCGCGATCTCGTAGACGTAACGTTCGCCGGTGAAGGTGGAGACGAAGATGGTTTGGAGCGAGGGGCGGCCGAAGCAGGCGCCGCCCACGTATTCGTCGTTGACGTTAAACGCGAAGCTCGCGACGGGCGTGCCGGCGGCGGTGTATTCGCGGGCGTCGTAGTTCGGCCTGCCGGAAACGACCCACAGGTTTCTCCCGCCGAACGCCAGGCCTTGGTTTTTGGCGTGGGCCGCGGCGAACGAGGCCAGCACCGAGCCGGTGCTGGTGAGCCGGTACACGAGGGCGGATTCGTACGAGGAGGCGTATAGGTAGGAGCCGTCCCACGTGAGGCCGTTGACGTGAGTACCGGCCGGGAACGGCCCGTCGAACTTGTTCGTCAGCCCGCCGGTGTCGGCGTCGAGGACGATTATCTTCGCCCGGTCTTCCGGCGTTTCCAGGTCGTCGGCGACGTAGATGCGGTTGCGCGACCCGGACCGCCAGGCCAGGTCCATCGCCCAGTAGACGTCGGCCGGGCAATTTAACTGCTTCTCGACGCTGGCGTTCGCGCCGTCGAAGGTGAACCTCAGGATCCTAACTTGTTTCGGGCCGCGGTTGTCGGCCACGGCGTATTCGGCGCCGCCGTCGAAGGCGAGGCCGCGGGGGCCGTTCAGCGAAAGCTCCGGTATCTGGAAACTCGCGACGATGTCGCCGGGGGCGGCAACGGCCGCAACCGCCGTCGCGGCGAAGGCGACGGATACTCGTAAACCCTTAATCATTATTCTACCCTACAATATAACATTACCGGCGGCCTGCGTCCAGGGGGCAAGCCGAACCACGCGCGCGCACGTATTCTCCCGCGGCGACGTCGAGGGTATCGAAGTCTTGTGCTCGGGCGCCGAACTCGACGCACGCGTTCCTGGCGAGACGGAGCTTCGGCGGCAGTTCGCTCTCCCGGCCTACCAGGACCAGGCCCGACGTAAGCTGTTCGGCGTAAAAGCGGTTCGGCGGGTAGTCGTCGCCGACGCCGAGCACGCAACCGTCGCCCACCGTAACCTCTTTGTCGATTACGGCGCGCTCGAGGCGGCAATCGGCGCCGATGCGGCACTCGTCCAATACGACGGAGGACTCGATGACCGAGCGGGGGCCGACGGTCACGCCGGGGAAGATGACCGAGTTGCGCACGGTCCCGAAAATTTTGCATCCCTCCGCGACGAGCGAGCGCGCCGCGGAGCCGCCCGGGTAAAAGCGGGCGGGGGCGTAGTCGCGGCTCGGCGTGCGGATGGGCCAGGCTTCGTCGTAGAGGTTGAAATCCGGCAGCTCCGTTATAAGGTCCATATTGGCGTCGAAGTAGGCGTCCACGGTGCCGACGTCGCGCCAGTAATCCTCGAAGATATAACAGTAGACGCGTTTGTCGGCGATTAGGGAAGGTATGACGTGTCGGCCGAAGTCCGTCATCCCCTCGGCGACGCGCGCCATGGCGTCGAAAAAGGCCTCCCGCGTGAAGAGGTATATCCCCATCGAGACCATATCGGATTTGGGGACCGGCGGCTTCTCCTCGAAGTCGACGATACGGCCGTCCGGCGCGAGCTCAAGCGTACCGAAGCGCGCGGCATCCGGGCGCGGCACCCGCAGCGTCGCGACGACGACGTCGGCGGCCTTGACGTCGAGGACGCGCCGCAGGAGGTTGTAATCCATGGCGTAGACGTGGTCGCCGGCGAGGACCAGTACGTACGCGAAGTTGCGCGCGGCGACGTAGTGACGGTTCTGGTAACACGCGTCGGCCGTTCCCTTATACCAGTCGGAATCGACGCGGCCGAGATGCGGCTGCAGCAACTCGACGCCGCCCCAGCTGCGGTCGAGGTCCCAGGCGCGGCCTATGCCGACGTGTTTCGCGAGGGACCGCGGCCGGTACTGCGCCAGCACCGCGACGTGGAAGATGCCGGAGTTCACGCAGTTGGAGAGCGTGAAGTCGATGAGGCGGTAGCGGCCGCCGATGGGGACCGCGGGTTTAGTCCGCCGGCGGCACAACTCCGCCAGGCGTTCGCCTTTGCCGCCGGCTAGTATGAGGGCGAGGGTACTTCGCATACGGCTCTATTTTATACTACGACGTTCGCGATACAAGTAAAAAATCGGTATCGCGGGCGCGGCGGGAGCGTCTCATTCCCCCGACTGCGGCTGTGGAATAGGAAAGCGGCCCTTGCGGGCCGCTTTTTTTCAAATGTTGCCGGCGCGGCGTTTTACCGCATCAAAGCCTTAATCCGGCCTACGGAAGCGGGCGCAACGCCCGGGAAGTTCCGGTACTCGTAGATGGTACCCTTGGTGCCGACGGCCCAACCGTGCGCGCCGTCGACCATGTAGAGGCCGGAGAAGCTCTCGGACGTCGGCGGGATGGTTTCGTGTTTTTTCCAGCTCACGCCGTCGTAGCGCAGGATGACGCCGTCGTCGCATACCGCCCAACCTTCCATCGGGCCGGTGAACGCCATTTCGCGGATGGCGGCCGTGGTGGGCGTAGCGACCCGTACCCAGCTTATGCCTTCGTAGTGGAAGAGGTAGCCTCCGGCGCCGCCGGCCCACACGTTATTCTCGGATAGGGCGTAGATGCAGAAGAAGTTCGTGGTCGTCGCGGCGCTGACTGCGGTCCATTCCGCGTTCGCGAAGTGGAAAACTTTGCCGTTGTTGCCGCACAACCAACCGTCGTCCGCGCTCGAGAAGTGGATGTCGTGGAGGGCGGCGAGGACCCCTATGTCCCACCGGCTCCACGCGCCTTTGTTCCCGCCGGTCCAACGGAAGATGGTGCCGCGTTCCCCTATGGCCCAGGCCACCGAATTTTGGCCGGGCGGGATAACGACGCCCAAGATATTGCGGTTCGTCGGCATACCGGCGAACTTCCAATTGGTGCCGTTGAAGACGGCGCCGCTGCCCTGGTAGCCTACGGCGAGGCCGAAATTCGCGGTACCGAAGGCTACGTCCTGGAGGTACTGCGTGGGCCACGTGTAATTTATGGCCCATCGGCCGTTGCGGTAGTGCAGTATCTCGCCCCAGTAACCGACGGCCCAACCGTTGTTGTCGTTGACGAACGCTACGGCGTTAATGTCTTTTTCGGTGGGGGTTTTATATTGTAACCATCCGGAGCTGGCGTCGGTGAAGCACGCCGTCGCCGCCACAGCTACTACGATCGTCATACATACCCGCTTCATCTTGCGTCACCTCCTGTTGAGGGCCCTTTTTGCAACGGGTCAACCGTCCCTGTGCGCGGGACGGCTTCGAACGCTTCTTGTCGCCAACCCTCCCGGGACGTTTCATATTGCGCTTAATTAGCGCGGCTAAATTTCCGCGCCGCCGTAATTTAACACGTGCCGATACGCGTCGAATTTAAAATACTCTACGGCCCTTGTCAAGTATTTTTTTCAGGAAAACACGCATATTGAATTGATTACGTGCGTTCATTTAAAAGGTTTTTTTAACCGGCAACGTTCGCGGAAGCGCCGTTCGGCATAGACCGGCCGAAATCCGCTAATGTTCTTTCGTTCGTGCCGACGCCGAGCAGGCAGTTTCTCCCGACGGCGAAACGCGCTGGTACCCGCACCCTCTTGCCGATCAACGTTATCCCGCGGCTCAGCTGTTCCGGGAAATTCTCGTTGGGCCGCGGTTCGCCGACGTCGTCGCCGACGCGGGCGCCCGGCCCCACCCGGACTAATTTATCCAATATCGACCGGTCCAACGACGCGCCGGCCCCCACCCGCGTCCCGTCCAAAATAATCGAGTCTTTTACCCGTGCGCCCGCTTCGACGTAGACGCGCCGGAACAGCACCGAGTTTTCCACGCGGCCGTTTATTATGGACCCGTCCGCTATAAGGGAATTTACCACCTCCGCCTCCGGCCCGAATTTCACCGGAGGGTCGTCCGGCAGTTTGGTGTATATGGGCCAGCCGGGGTCGTCGAAATCGCAGGTCGGGTTCTCGGCCAGGCACTCGAAGGTAACGTCGTAGTAGTCGTCAACCGTGTCTATGCGGGCCCAGTAGTCGTCGTACCGATACGCGGCGACGTTACCCGCCGCGACGGCGGGCACGGTTATTTCGGCGGCGATGTCGGTGCCGCCCCGCGTCTCCACCTCGATTAATTTTTTTACGAGGAAAGGCCGGTCGAAGACGTATATGTCCATAAACGCGTACCAGGGCCTTCCGGCCGGCGCGGGTTTGCCGAACGCCGCGACGACGTTGCCGGGGCCTATTTCCACTGCGCCGTATCGAGGGGTTTCAGCCGGGGGCATCTTTTTCACAACGAGCGTTACGTTCGCGGGCGAGACGGCGTGGAAGTCGAGCAGCGGCCTGTAGTCCATTTTGTATACGCCGTCGCCGCCCGTCACGACCACGTACTCGAACCGCTCGTCGTCGACGACCTCCAGGTTTTGGGCCAGCGCGTCCGCGGTGCCCTCGTACCAGTGGGTCTCGCCGCCGCGGTAGTAGGGCTCGAGCAGGCGGATGCCGCCGTCCCGCCGGTCGAGGTCCCACGGCTTGCCGATGCCGATGTGGGCTTTCAACGACTCGGGGAGGTACTGCGTGAGGACGCCGACGTTGGTTATGCCGGACTGGGCGAGGTTGGAGAGCGTGAAGTCGATAAGGCGGTAGTGGGCGGCGAAGGGGACGGACTCCTTGGCCCGGACGCGGGAGAGGGCGAGCAGGCTGTCGCCCCGGCCGCCGGCGAATATCATCGCCAGGACGTTGCGCATCGGCATTTTCAACTAACCCTTCTTTAACATCGCTTCCGCCAGCCGATTCAAATCTTCGGCGCTGTAGTAGTGGACATTGACGGTGCCGCGCTTCGCCGAGCCGGTTATCGTTACCTTGGTCGCGAGCGACTTCTCGAGCCGGGCGGCGAGGTCGTCGAGGTACGGCGTCGCCGCGGCGGGACGGCGGCCGCCCTTGGGCGCCGCCCGCTTAGCCAGCGCTTCGGCCTGCCGCGCCGAAAGGTTCTCCCGGCCTATGCGCCGGGCGAGCGCTATCTGGCGCGACTTCGGCTCGACGCCTACCAAAGGCCGCGCCTGGCCGGCGTTGAGCTTGCCCTCCTCCAACATCGCCAGCACCGGCGCCGCGAGCTCGAGCAGCCGCAGCGCGTTCGAGACGGCGGCGCGGCTTTTACCCACCGCCCGGGCGACGGCCTCGTGGCTCAGGCCGTACTCGGCTACCAGGACCTTGAACGCCGCGGCCTCCTCGACCGCGTTCAGGTCCTCGCGCTGCAGGTTCTCCACCAGCGTCAGCGGCAGCAACATCTCGTCGGGGACGGCCCGGACGACGCAGGGAACGGCCTTCAGGCCGGCCTTGCGCGCGGCCAGCAGGCGGCGTTCGCCGGCGACCACTTCGTAACCCTTGCCGGCGCGGCGCACGACGAGCGGCTGCAGGACGCCGTGCTCGCGGATGGAGGCCGCCATCTGCGCCAGCTCCTCGGCGCCGAAGCGGCGGCGCGGTTGACGCGGGTTGGGCTTTATCAAGTCTACGGCGATTTCGCGGCCGGCGACGCCTTCCCCGGCGCCGGGCGGTATCAGCGCCTCCAACCCCCGCCCCAGCACTTTCTTAGCGGCCATCTTCTAAAACCTCCCGCGCGAGCGCGAGGTACGCCTGCGCGCCGCTCGAGGCGGCGTCGTACAAAAGGACGGGCAGGCCGAAGGAGGGCGCCTCGGCCAGCCGCACGTTGCGGGGTATGACGGTCCGGAAGACGGCCCCGCCGAAGTAGCGGCGAATTTCCGCCGCCACCTGCTCCGACAGGTTGGTCCGGCCGTCGTACATGGTGAGCAGAACGCCGTCGACGTCGAGCGACGGGTTGAGCCGCTCGCGCACCAGCGCCAGCGTCTCCATCAACAGGCCCACGCCCTCCAGCGCGTAGTACTCGCACTGGATGGGGAGGAGCACCGACTCCGCGGCCACGAGGGCGTTCACGGTCAGGAGGCCCAGCGAGGGCGGCGTGTCGATGAGTATATAGTCGTATTCGTTCGTGAGCTCTTTTAATTTAAATTTGAGTCGCGCCTCGCGGTCCTCGGCGTCGGCGAGCTCGAGCTGGGCGCCGACCAGCCGGGGGTGGGCGGGCGCGAGCTTGAGGCCCGGGACGCCGGCCTCGACGACGACGTCCGAGAGCGTGGCCTCGCCCAGCAGCAGCTCGTACGTCGTGGCGGCGAGCGCGTTGCGGTCGACGCCCAGGCCCGAGGTGGCGTTGGCCTGCGGGTCGCAGTCCACCAGCAGGACGCGCCGCTCCGCCGCCGCGAGGGCGGCGGCGAGGTTGACGGCGGTGGTCGTCTTGCCGACGCCGCCCTTCTGGTTCGCGATCGCGACGAACTTCTTCATATCAGCGTTTACGTTTCACGTGAAACGTAAGTGGAGCGGTAGACCTTAAAGTTAGTGCCCCGATGGCGCGTTCGGGTCGAGCCAATGGGACTTGAAGATTCGGGGGAGTTTAATATCCCGTTCCCTTTTCTTATATTTCTCGGCGGCGGACGTGACACCCCAACCCAATTCTTTGAGGGTGTAAACGTGCTCGTGCCATACGTACCTGATTTGAATTTTTAATGGGCCTTTGAAACGGTATTCGAAAAAGGGTTCGTGGAGTTCGATTACGGTCCGGGTGTATTCGTACGGCATGTCGGGGTATTCTAGTTTGATGGCCCAGTCCGCTAGGCCACGGCCGAGGATAACGCGAGGCGGGCCGTACGGATTCGGGTTGTAGATGTACTCTTTCTTCGAGGCCGGGATAACGAAATTGTCTATTCGGGAAATGTCGAATTGGGGCTTGGCCTTCTTTTCGAACGCGTGAGCCCAATTATCCCGGGCGTACTTCTCTAGGTCCGCCCACGTCGGCATGTCGCCGGGGCCTATATACGTATAGAATACGTAGTATTTCCGCGACCGGTCCCAGCTGTAATAAATTTTTGGCGTCGATATCCTCTCGATATATCCCTCGCCGTAATAGTCCGGCGGGTCCATCGCCAGCAGATAAAGCGCTTTATACTTCGCATCCTCGGCCGAAATTTCCTCCGCGCTTACGTTAGCCGAGGCCGCCATTACTAAAACGGCTAGAACTGTATATATTCCCCGCGGACGTTTCACGTGAAACCTAATCCTTAATCACCTCGACGAGGAGGCGCGGCCGCGCCAGCGTCGGCAAATTATATCGGTGTATATTGGCCAAGCGCCCGCCGGCGGCGCGCGTCTCGGATTCCAAATCGCTAAGCCGTTCCTCGGCCACGTTCCCCAGGAAGAGGGCCGCCCGGCCCCCCGCTTTGACCAGCGGCAGCGACAATTTCAACGCGGCGTCCGCTCGAGCCAGGGCCTTCGCGCAAACTATGTCGAAGCCGCTTCCGGCCAGCTCCTCCGCCGACCGCGCGTCCACGGTGACGTTCCCCAACTCGAGCTCGGCGGCGGCCAGCCGCAAGTACTCCGCTTTGCGCGGGGAAGGTTCGATTAACGTTATTTTCAAATCCTCCCGCACGATCGCGAGCGGCAGGCCCGGGTACCCCCCGCCGGAGCCTACGTCCGCCAGCCTTTCGGCCGGCCCGGGCGGCGCTAATTCTTGCAACTTCAAGCTGTCGAGGACCAAATGGACGACGTACGCCTCGGCCTCGAGCGACGCCGAGAGCTTTGCCCGTTTGCGGTATTTTTCGTGGAGAGCGGCGAGTTTTTTAAACTTCCCCCGCGCCTTTTCGCCCGTTTCGGCCAGGTATTTATCCACAAAAAAGCCGACGTCGGCTCGAGCTGTTCGCGTACCCACGTCGGCATATTAACTCCGGCCGCGCGGCCTGTCAACCGCGTTTTCCCTTAATATATCGCAGCAGGATTATCAAATCCGCGGGCGTGACGCCCTGCAGCCGCGACGCCCGGGCGAGCGTCGCCGGCCGGACGCGCTCGAGCGTCTCCCGCGCCTCTTTCGAGAGGCCCGTAAAGCGGTAGTAGTCGAGCGTTTCCGGGAGCGCCGCTTCCTCGTAGGCCGCGAGCGCCGCGGCCTCGTCCTCCTGCCGCCGGACGTACCCCTCGTATTTGATATCCGTCTCGACGCGGGCCCGCGCCGCCTCGCCGAAGGCCGCAAGTTCGGGCAATTCTTCGGCTAAATATTCCAGAGAAATCTCGGGGCGCTTGAGCATCTCCGCCGCGGCCTTGCGGCTTGCGCCCTCGCCCACCTTCCGCTCTTCCAACGTCTTACGTAGCGTAGCGACTTCCTCCCGGAATCGGGCCAGCGCCCGGCGCCGCGCCGCTTTGACCAGGCCGAACCGATACCCGTACTCCAGGAGGCGGTCGTCGGCGTTGTCCTCGCGGAGGCGCAGGCGATACTCCGCCCGGGCGGTGAACATGCGGTACGGCTCGACGTGCTCCTTCGTGATGAGGTCGTCGACCAGGACGCCTATGTACGCCTCGTCGCGGCGGAGCGCGAACGGCTCGTCGCCGCGGCAAGCGAGCGCGGCATTTATGCCGGCGACCAGCCCCTGCGCCGCGGCCTCTTCGTAGCCGGAGGTGCCGTTTATCTGCCCCGCGCAGTAGAGGCCCGGGACGGCCTTGGCCTCCAGCGTCGCCTCGAGCTGGCGCGGCGGGACGAAGTCGTACTCCACGGCGTAGCCGGCGCGCGTCATCCAGACGTCCTCCAGGCCGGCGACCGTTCGCAGCGCCGCCTCCTGCACGTCCACCGGCATGCTGGTCGCGAAGCCATTTACGTAGAACTCGTCGAGGCGGCGGCCCTCGGGCTCGAGGAAGAGCTGGTGGCGCTCGCGGCCGAAGCGCACCACCTTATCCTCAATGGACGGGC
>Ga0307377_10005046_pt1 | contig 14238 bp, 18 predicted proteins | sample TR3MG_FD_202535 | JGI IMG/M metagenome (GOLD analysis project Ga0307377, IMG submission 202535) | Soil microbial communities from Risofladan, Vaasa, Finland - TR-3 | ecosystem: Environmental > Terrestrial > Soil > Coastal area > Acid sulfate soil | place: Finland: Risofladan, Vaasa | collected... | reverse complement strand
TGCGGTTGCGTGTCAACATGAAATAGATCACCTTAATGGAAAATTTTTCGTTGACGAAATATCGCCAATGAATAAAATTCTTATACAAAATAAACTTAAACGGATGGCTCGGGCTGTCAAAAACCAATACAAGGAGAGTAAATAATGTCTAAGATTATGTCTTTTAAAGAAGATGCACGTCACGCCCTCTTGGCGGGTGTATCAAAATTGAATGACGCTGTAAAAGTTACGATGGGTCCAAGGGGGCGAAATGTTGTTCTTGAAAAAGAATACGGTTCTCCGCTTATTATAAACGACGGCGTAACCATTGCCCGAGCTGTTGAGCTAAAAGATCCATATGAAAATCTTGGAGCACAGCTAGTCAAGGACGTGGCAGGCAAAACAAACGATGTAGCTGGCGATGGCACAACCACTGCCACGGTACTCACTCATGCAATTATGGCAGAGGGAATGAAGCACGTTAGCAATGGTGCAAGCCCAATCCATATCAAGCGTGGTATAGAGAAGGCCGTCAGCGCCGTCAGAGCAGAGCTAAAAGTTATGAGCAAGCCAATCGATGGACGCCATGAGATCGCTCAGGTTGCAGCTATTTCAGCAAACAACGATACGGAGATTGGAACCCTGATTGCCGACGGCATGGAGAAGGTGGGCAAAAATGGCGTTATCACAGTTGAGGACTCTAAGACATCCGAGACGACCGTTGATCTTGCCGAGGGGATTCAGTTTGAGAACGGCTACATGTCCCCTTATTTTGTAACAAAACAGGAAACGGCTGAGTGCGTATACGAGAATGCAAAAATTCTTTTATGCTCACGCAAGCTAGATAAAGTCGAGCCAGTCGTGAAGATTATTGAATATTGTCACAAGAAAGACTATCCCCTGCTTATTGTTGCAGATGACATCTCACCTGAGATCATTGCGGTTCTTGTGATTAATAAACTTAAGTCTGGGCTAAAAGTAGTTGCGGTAAAATCGCCCGGCTATGGTGATTGGAAAAACGACATGATGGCAGACCTCGCAGCCACCACTGGTGCTTCTATTATCTCGGATGCTCTTGGCGTTCCGCTAGACAAGGTTGATGAAAGTCACTTCGGGGATGCCAAGAAGATTACAGTAGAACGGGCCTATACGACCATTATGGAGGGCGGAGGAGATAAGGATGAGGTCGAGGAGCGCATAAGGATCGTTAAGCATCAAATTAAAGAAGCCAACATCCATGACATGCAGAGATTAAAAGAAAGACTATCGAAGCTGGCTGGGGGCATTGCAATACTTAATGTTGGCGCAGGATCAGAAGTCGAGATGAAAGAAAAGAAGGCCCGCATAGAAGATGCTCTCAACGCAACTCGAGCAGCAGTCGAAGAGGGGATTGTTCCCGGTGGCGGCGTTGCTCTAGTCAGAGCCGGAAGAGTTCTGAAAGATTTAATCCTAGAGGGTGATGAGAAATTTGGCGTAGACATCATAGCCATAGCCATCAGATCTCCGCTGTTTCAGATTTGCGAAAATGCAGGACTTAACGGAGATATGGCGGTTCGTGATACAGAGGCTAGAGAAGGATCTATTGGCATCAATGCTAATACGGGCGAGTTCGAAGATCTGATCGAGGCTGGAATCATAGATCCAACTAAGGTAACTCGTACGGCTCTTGAGAATGCAGCTTCCGTTGCGGGTATGATGTTAACCACCGAATGCATCATCGCAATGGAGCCGGGAGATAAGAAAAAAGATCCAGGGATTGACTACTGATGACTAATAATGAAATTTGGGTAAACAACTCAATTAAGGATGTATTTCTTAGAATTTTGCATTCTAATCCCGATGGATCTATAGCGGTTACGTTTGATTTCAATCATTTTGAACCAAATAGAATTCATAACTATCAAGCATGGTACATAGAACAGTATTACACGAACACTGGGAATAAACACTCTTGGTCTATAGATCCTAGACTGCAACAGCTCGTGTCTGAAAATGCCTAAGGGAATAAATTTTATTGGCCAGTTCTATGGCTGCGTTGGGATTGGATCGCATACTAGATCCTTTGCCAGCGCACTTATAGATAATATAGAAAACGTAAACCTAGTGCCAATTCATCCGAATATATCAAATGACAATTTTGGTTTGACAGAAAAGATAAAGTCCCATGTTAAACCATTGAATCCAGAGTATCCAACGCTAGTCTATTGGTATCCCAACACTTTTCCAACCCTCCTAGTGGGTGCGGAGGCTTGTCCAAAGAAGTTTGGATATTATATTTTTGAATATACAAATATTCCAAAGTCGTACATTGAAATATTGAACAAGATGGATATGGTCTTTACTCCATCTGAATGGGGTGTCGATGTCTTAAAAAACAACGGCTTGACTGTTCCTGCTCATAATATACCGGGTGGAGTAGACCATGAGATATTTAATTCTAAAAATAGAAAGCCAGATACTAAAAAGTTCAGGTTTATACACGTTGGGAAAAAAGAAGTACGTAAGGGGACGGCGAAAATAATTCAAGCTTTCGTGAAGGCCTTTCCAAACGACCGAAGAGTGCGACTTAGCCTATTTATTCACAACATTCATATTCCCGGCTTTAACTCCACTGAGTTTGTTGGTGGTGTCCTAAGAGACTTCGAGGGAGGTAAATACATCTCCGCAATGAGCAGAATAGATACTTACGACTTCGTGGACGATATAGTGTCAGTATATAACGAGCATCATGCGGCCGTATTTGCCACGGCTGCAGAAGGGATAGGGCTTCCCATTTTGGAATCAATGGCATGTGGAATCCCAACTATTACAGCGGTAAACTCAGCAATGATAGATTACGCCAACGATGAAAATTCAATAACCATAAGAGACTATCAGGAGGAGCCGGTCTACGATCCGCATTTTTTCCCAGTATCTGGAGAGAGGGGCACATGGAAAGCTCCTAGCATGGATGATGTCTCGAACAAGATGAGATGGGTTTACGACAACTACGACAAGGCCAAAGAGATAGGTATTAGGGGCGAGGAATGGGTGTCTAAGAACTATAGCTGGGACCTATCGGCCAAAAAATTTGCGAAACTTCTATAGGAAACTATTATATGGACCCCATTGCACAAAAAGATAAATCATTAAAGGTGAAGAAATTTTTATCATTCGTCTTACAGCATAAGCCATTTTTCTACAAGGTAAGAATAGACGACGGCGGGTTTGCAGATATTCACTATCTGACTTTATGTATTAAGAAAAAGCTTAATATCGATATTACCAAAGAGGAAATAGTCATCATTGCCAAGAGATTTTCCGGTGGAATATTTAAGCTAAACGAGTCCGAGGACCGTATAGCGGCTAAATCTGGGCACACCTTCACATTTAACTCTAAGATCCCTGAGGGTTTTGAGCTCACCGAAAAAGTACCAAGCAGGTTATATTGCAACATGAATAGTTCTGACTTCTATGCGTGCTTAGGTTCGGACACAATCCCATTATCTAATCATAAAATAATATTGACAGAAACTCAACAGGGCCGCCAAGATGGGGAAATAAGTCTTGAAATAAACACTAAAAAGGTTGCGAAAAAGTCAGAGTTTTACTATAATAAGACTAAAGGGTACTACGCTAGGTTTTTAACAAAAGATTCTGTGGCGTTACATGTATAATATTTTTGACGTTGTTGTTGAATATTCAAAGAATAAACGCAATGATAAATTTAATGAATATGCGGCTAAAAGAAAATGGACGCAGGAAACTATAGACAAGTGGGAGCTCGGCTACTTCCCGCCCGATAATATCCTAGACCTTAAGGTAAAGATAGTAAATGCCGGAGGTCGGGATACAGACATGCTCCAGCATGGCATATTTAAGAACAATAGATCGCTATTCTACGACAGAGTAATTTTTCCTGTCTATGATACCTGGGGAAAGAGAATAGCCATAACTGGAAGAGTCTTCGACTCAAATGTAAAGCCAAAGTATTTCAATACTGTATATGAAAAAGCAAAAATACTCTACGGTCTTGATAAGGCCAAGGACGCTATTTTAAAGTCTGGAAGGGTATATGTATTTGAGGGAAATGCAGATGTCATTACCTCCCATCAGTTTGGTATCGAAAACTCTGTCTGTATCATGGGAACTACGTTTTCAGAAGATCACTATATACTTTTGTCAAGATATGCCAAAGAAATAGTGTTGGTCTTCGACAATGACGCAGGCGGACGTAAGGCACTCATATCGTTTAATAAGAAAAAAATGGATAGACCCGAGACCGCAGTTTTTAGATGCATGTTCAATAAATATAAGGACGCCGACGAATTCCTGAACCAGGAAGGCAAAGACGAAGTTTTGACTTATTTAGAATCATCCATATTAAACGCTCGGGAGCAAGCCAGACTAAAAAATATAAAATAAGGCGGTGAGCACGTGCCAAAAAGATATATGTCCAAGTTGGAATACGACGATCAGCAGTACAGATATCGTCACAGCCTCATAGATCCCTCAATACTAGCCTCCATAGTTGACTCTAAAAGAGCCTTCAAAAACATGGATGACGAAGAGAATAAAGAAAAAACAGACGCTCTTCGTGATAAATTAATTAAAATCATCTTCATAAAAGCCAAAAAAGAGCTTACTCCAAGACAATGGGAGGCTCTAAACCTATTCATGCTATCCAAAAAACAAGAACATATGGGTACTATTTTGGGCGTTTCTCAGGAAGCGGCTAATGTTAGGCTTAAACTTGGCTTTAAGCGCCTACGCAAATCCTGCGAGTCAGACCCTGAAGTTATTCAGATAATTAAAGAACTAAAGAGCCTAGAGGGGTTTTAGTAGTTAATTGTTTAATTTAACAACTTGGTAAAAAGCTAAATCTTTTATAAAAAACAATTAATTATGAGACTAAGTACAGTTCAATAAATATAACTAAAAGGAGCCCTGATATGGGAAACGTAAAGATTACTTCGGCTGCAGGCCAGGATTTCAACTCCGTTGATATGACCGAGCTAGCATCCGACTTGCATTTAGCAGAACTAGAGGACATGACCCCTCTAAACTATTCTGTTGCAAAATATAAGGCAACAGGGGTTCGTCCGGTGAAAATAGCTAAAGCTAACGCTGAGGCATTCGGGCTGAGACATGCTTTTTGGGATGTATATGCACCTGTTTCTGGAGCACAGAAGGGTCAGTGGATCCTTGAGAAGGATGCTGAATCCGGAGACGAATTCATCACGGTCAAAGAATCATAAAAAGGAGACACTCTGATGTCCAGTTTTAAATTATTTAAAATAGCCGATCTAGTATCTCGTCTTGAGAGGGTAGCCTCTGCAAGCAGATTCGATCAGGTGTCTCGAAACATTCACGCTCTTTACGAAAAGCGGATGCAGGTAAATTCTGAAGCCCTTGTATCATCTGCGGAATTGAAGGAAGTTTATTCAAATTTCTGCGGCATGGACAAGACATCCAACTTTAAAGATCACTTCGAAGATGTGTTTGCTGAGCCCGAAGTAGCCAAGGCTGCTCCGGATGAATCTGTATTCGGTCGAGACAATTATACTCAGGAAAGAAACTCTCTGCCCAGCATGTCAGCTGCGTCTGATATTTCGAACAGTATTAGAGAGGCATCTCTTGAGAGGATCAAAGATGTAACTTCTGGCGTCCTAACCGTTCCCGAGTATCACTTTGCCGGCTACACTAAAGTGGCTAAGCTTGGCGATAGCGGGTTAGCCATGTGGAATGTAAAGTTCCCTACAGCCAAGGGTCCAGCCGCAATAAGTGTTCCAGTTCCAGTGGTTGATGGCTTCGCTCATGCACCTCAGTCTTTCTTTACATCGGCTGGCACTAGCTTACCGTTCAAATCTGCTTCACTTGTTGACTTTTCGAACACGTACACTGGTCCGGAAAGAAATGTGGCAGCTCAAAAATCAGGAATGACAATGGGTAGCCGCACCTTGATTCCAACGGCGCAAATACAAACACAGGAAGAGGCTACAGAAAATTCAAGCATTAGCATGAACTTTTCAATTCCAGTAGATGAAGACTCCGACAACAACATGTCAAATATTCAAAATAAAATACAGTTTGCCATCGACAGCGCAAAGCAGGCGCTCGAGTCAGCCATCAGTTCTGGTGCAGAAAATCCTAGTGCAAATGTATCTTTAACAATTAATTACTCTGGCGCCATGGCGGTTTCTGACGACGAAACGTCTGGCGAAGACCCAGAAGGAGAGCCGCAGTCTGGCGAGTTTGAATATTTTCCGCAAGACGATCAGTCTGTCGGCGAAGCTTCATTCGACGAAGATGGGGCTCTTGTTATTATGCAGGGACCCCCGGTGGAGACGCCGGCGCCATTTGAAGGAGTTATTGCATTTAACGTTAGCAAAAATACAAGAAATGGGGTTCGGGTTGCCACGGTTCCTGTTGAAGTAAAGAATAATAAATTTAAGGTCGTGGCTTTTTATGATACGCTCGGCAACGCCAGAGTGTTAACAGCTCAGGCTATTACGGAGTATTTCGCCGAAGAGACAGAAGTTGTAACGGATGACAGCGAGCAGGAGGCGTTTTCAAATGCCTTCCTAAGTTCAGATGCATCATTGAATGAGCTAAGAAAAGAAATAAAGGCAGGCATTGATGGCGGGAATCTTTCCAGGGCCAACGCATGTCTCTCCTTAGTTGCAACCAAGTTTGCCTCCGCAGCACCATCTGTTACTAAAGAATACTTCCAATGGATTGATGACGTAAAAAATAAAAGGGTCACGAAGATAGCTTGGGTTGCTGAAGATAATCAGCTTTCCAATGAAGACATCTTCATCACAAGATAATGAATATAAATAATAGAAGAAATAAGTTGAGAAATAGATTCATAAAATCCTCACGGATCGTTGAGGCTAGCGCCGAAGACATGCTTCAAAGAGCTATAGATATGAGCCCTCAGGAGAGAGAAGATTTTATATCTAAATTCCTAGAAGAGCAAGGTTTGCGAGGGGCCATCAACATAATATCTAATATATCCAAACTATTTAAAACTATGAACATTCCCCAAAAAGCATCTCCGATTGAGTATGGAGATGATAACTCTTCTGCCGAGATTACTGCCGCCATAGGAGATCAGAGCTTTATGACCAATCGACGGAGGCAGGAGCAAAACGTTAGATCGTCCGAGCCTGGCACAAGCGACATTAAGACTATATTAAATAAAATAGGCGACTGGGGAATATTGCTTACATTCTTCACCATGCTCGGAATGGCAGGAACTTCAGATTACTACAGCCTTGTCGAGAAGTCTCCAAATACAGCTGCAGAAATTAAATCATTCCTAATCTTCGCCGGAACAGCCTTCGTAACATGGGCAGTGAAATATATGGCGTCGAAATGGAAAACTAAATGAATGAAGATGACAAATGCATATCTTTCTCTTAAAAGAACAGAGAGACTACAGCGACTTGGCGGAATTGTAAGGCCTGATATTAGTTCATCCGATCTTAGGACCTGGGAATCTCAGGGATATTCACAAGTTGTTTTTGTGGCAAACTACGCAGCAGATCCAGAGTGCACAAGCTTAAACGGAAATATTTACGAGATAAGAGATTTAAACGGGTATGATAACCCTCTGTTTAGAACATCGCATCCAAATTGTAACTGTGCATTTACCCCTTATGAGCCGAGTAAAAGATGAAAAACGAAGACACCAAGAAAGTTCTTGTAGATTTAAGAAGACAGATAGAGGGCTTGAATTACTATCTATCGGATTTAAAAATAATAGAAAACGATAGAAAGTCTAAGCAGCAACTATATCATGCTCAACAAACAGCCAAGGAGCTAGATAATAGAATTGGCATGAACCTGAGAACGCTAGATAACGACATTCGTGAAGAGAGAACTGCCGAGATAGATGAGTCTCTCCGAGTTTCTTTGGGGTCTATCAATTCGCCCACCGAGACAATGCGCCGAGACACTAAGTTTAACATGAAGATCAGACAGTCCGGGTTTGGTGGAAGAAATATACTCAAAGAGGCGTCCGACAATTTCCTTAAGATGATAAGGACAGCGGCGGGCAAAGAGGGGACAAATGAAAAAAGAGCAGCCAGGGACGAGAAAGATAGTAAATAAGAATATCGTTAATCCAAACCCTAGGACGCAGGGCGGCCGAAGCCTCAATAAAACCCAGCCGTTTTCCGCAGAACTAGGCCAGCTATCGCAGACCGGCGACGACCAGGATCAACAGACCAGCTTTAATGGCGAAAACAGCGCCCTGCCCATCGGTACCGCCTCTAGAATATTTAGAAAAGCTGCAATTATGGAGCTTATGAATCATGAAAAAGGACTAACCATTAAGAAGGCCTTCCCGGGAGTAGATCAGGTTCCGGGGGTAAAAGACCCTTCGGCGCCCAACGGAACAGCGGGAGCGCCATGGAGCGGCGCAGGCAACATCCAGAATCTAAATCAAAACAATAACCCTCAGAAACGCTACGAAGAGGACGAGTGGGGCAACTTCGCAAATACGACCAAGAAAATGGTCAGGAATAAAAAGAACTTTGAAGAAGTTGAAGTGGAAGATCAGATCGAACAGGGCCATACATTATATACTGGAGACGAATAATATGAACGAAACATTTAAAAAATTAGCTGAAAAGCGTGAGGCGAGAGAGAAGTCTCTGTACTCTATAGAGGAAGACTGGGCTGTCTACGGTCCTAATTGTGCCGATCATCCAGGCGTCAGAAAGTATCTAGTGGGACAAGCCGAGAAACGTGAAAAGGGATATGAGGACTCTGATTTGGTTTGGAAGTGCCCAGAGGATAATAAATACACTGTAGCAGAGGGTAATATCGCAGAGCAGACAGATGGCTTTGCATCAAAGAATCAACTTCGCAGAAATACTGAGTCCATAGTGGACGACGGGTTTGAAGCAGCCGGAAAGCTGGCGAAGGAGATGGGATATGTTTCAGGCCCGGAGAGCGATTAAGATAAAGCTGGTCCATAATAAAGAAAAAGGACCAGACCCGCTATGGATACCGTGGCAGGGACCAGACATAATAAGCCGGAATTGCCCAAAGCATGCAGGGGTTCAGTTAAACAGAAATGGTGATAATGTATTTGAATGCCCAGAGGGTGGCGAAATTTACAAGCCATATGGATCAATCGCAAACCAGACTACTAGAGATAATTACTATATGGGAGTAACGATAAAGGGTCCAGCAGAGGCTTAAGGTCGGAAGGAAAATCATGAAGGGTAAGAATGTACTAAAACACAAAGATATAACGGAAATTAATGAACAGCTAACTGCAGGAATATTGCCCGACGTTGTCTCTAAATGGTTAAAGAAAAAATACGGCGCCGACAAGATGATGTATATCTCGGCCGTGACATTGACTGCATATAGGAATAATTTTCTAAAGCTTGGCAAAGAAGAGTTGGCCGAGAGAAGATATGAGCTAGAGTCAAAGAGACAAACCGGCGACGTTAATGCCATAGACACCTTCACTGCTGTTAAAGAATTTACAGAAGCCAAAAAGAAAATAACCACTGAGATAGTAAACGTTTTAGATAATTTCGGAACCATACAGGACGAAATCCGTGAGCGTATGGCGGTCTTTAAAACCAAGACAGTTGATGACAATGGTGATCCTGTCTGGAACCCAAGAAACGAAGAAGTGTTTCTTGGATATCTAGCCCGCTTAGAAAGCATGAACAACTCATTTGTCAAAGCAGTAAATGAGATGAAGAAGCAGGAAGTTGCCGCCGGCGGGAACACGGACATTAAGATCACTGTTCACGAGATGAATAAATACGCAGAAGCCTTCAAGAACATACTTCAAAGAATTTTTATAGAACTAGATCCAGCATTTTTACCCCAAGCAATAGCGATATATACTGAGGAAATAGCTCAGCTAGAGGGACAGTCGGCAGAGAACGCATTAAACATATCAATCAACAGTAGTCAGGGTGCCGGCCAGCAGATAGATATAACGACTGCGCCCAAGCCTCTACCGCAAGCATCCGAGGCGAAACCGGAACAAGATTTGGAAAAAATTAATATAATAGACGTAGACTCAAAAGAAATACAATACCCAGAGGAGAAATAACATGCCAGGTCAATACCCAGGATATCATTCACTAGTGGAGAAACTAGCACAAAAAGTCATTTCGAGAGTGGTCCATGATGGACTAGATCTTGGGAATGCAGTTAAAGAGGCCTATAACTATGCCAAGCTTAGCAGGCAGCAAACTATTCACATGTGCGCTGTTCTTCAAGACTATGGCATGCAGTACAACGGAGACCCTAAGGATTACTTCTACTTCCCGGGAGATCTCGGAGCAGGCTTCCCTAACACGGAGCAGGGATATGTCACCTATGCAAACTCAAATTCAAGGTCTGTAACCGGGGCAATGAATCGTGTCTTTAAGACAATCTCAGAACTAAAAAAACAGGGGTTTAGCAATCAGGAAATATCTGAATTAAACCCTGATCTTATTCCAATCCTCGACTCGATGGAGGAGGTTGTTAAAGACTTTAATCAGATTTCTGACGACATAGATAGAGCTGTACCCTCGGCCGATCAAAGTGTTCCAGATGGTCAGGCGGCCGATTCTGTTCAGATCCCATTTGAATCATTACAGAGAGATCAGTCTCAGTCGGAAGAGGAGGGCGAGCGCTACCTTGCGCCAGCCGCAGCATTCCAGGCCAGAAGATTGGTTGTAGCTCAGGAGCAAGATGTAGAAGTAGAGGCACCCACTCCGGACAATGTTCAGAATGCCCTGCAGGATGCTAATTCAGATCTCGGCGGTGAAGACGTTGGTGCGGAGGATGATGCAGATCTTCCACCCCTTCCGGGAGACGAGGACGAGCTTGGTGGTATGGATCAGAGTCTAGACGGAGAAGACGTTGGCGGGGGCGATGTGTCAGCAACAGTTAAGCCATCTCCATCCGATCTAGACGAAAGAATAAATGGCGCACCAGAATGGGAAGTTGAGAATATACTATCTATCCAGAGCGCAGAGAATTTTTATACTAACATGCGTAAGGATCTTGAAGCAGTTGTGTTTAACGAAAACATTACGCTAGACCAAGAGGCCTTAAAGAAATATGACGCTGTTCGTGCGAAAATTGACGAACAATTAGATAAAATTACAGATGCGCAAAAAGAAACTAAAAAGCTAGAAGAGAAAGAAACTGATCTCTCTGAAGAGTTCGAGGTCGGTAACGACGGCTTGGAAGAGGCGCCAATGGAAGATCTAGGGGGCGAAGCTCCTACGGATGAGCTGACAGCCGAGGCGCCAGAAGAAGAATTCGAAGTTGCTCAAGAGCCAAAATAACATAAGAGGTTCCCATAAAATGGCAAGAGGTTCAATAAAAAATCTAGCAATAAAAGAGTTTATTAAAAATGCTGCTATGAAAAAGCTAGCTCAGGAGGAAGAACAGGTTTCTCCCTTCCGAGTTGGCGGAATAAGAATTACGGACGATTCGATGTTTCAGGCCTCGATAAAACGTGTTCTGGGAGGCATATATAAAGGCACCAAATTTACCAGTCAGATTATGCCCGGAGCAGGCGAGGCTAGAAATTATCAAGGGATAGTTTTTGGAGCTAAGACTCCTCAGTATTATAACGACATAACGCAATTTAACAGTAAGAGATTTTTGTACGGACTAAAGGAATTTGACCTAGGAGAGCCTCTTGAGTTTGATGACGATGACAGTAAGAGAAAACTGGGACTAGAAGGGGCTCCGAACACGGTTCCTCTACAGGCCACTTGCGGTTGGTTTAAAGACGATGATGGCGAGGGATACAAGCTGTTAGTGATTGTACCAGCGCCTAGAACTATTTTTAATCGAGTCGTAAAAGTGAACAATCCTGGGCCGCCCCGAGGCCCAGCTGTCGACAGGAAGAGCCCAGATACCCCCGACAACCCTTGGTTCTTGATGAAAACAGTTGTAGATAGATACACTAAATATAAATATGACTATCCAATCGTATTCGGCCAAAGCCTGTTCATAAAAACGTATCTTGAATACTCGTTCTTATATGAAGATAAATTCATTACAGGAAATATTAACTTAACTGAAGGCGCTGGCGGCGGTAGTTTCAAGAGAAAAATTGAAGGGGTCTCTATAAAGGATATCATTGAGTCGTTTCAAGACCCGATCCTAAACGCCCGTACTGGCCAGCCGGATCCAATGTACGCTGACTACCGTCCGGCATTAGTATCCAGAAACTCAAGGGATGCTGTTGATTTAAATGCCCCAACAGATGATCCTCCTACCGGCCAAAACAACGCATGGAAGACTGCAATCTTATCAAGGCGGGCCGATGCCGCCACTACTCCTCCTTCTCGGGAACAAGGTGAGCCCAACCCTCTTGATGAATTAGATGTTATCGACAACGGCGATGACGTGCCTGCTCCTAGTGCGGTCCCAAGTGGCCCCGGCATTGCATACGCCGACCTGCAAGAGAACAAGATCTACAACAGAGCAGAGGTGGAACAGACTGCCCTCACCGAAAGAAATAGCATGCAGAGTATTTTAGATAGCAATGATTCTAAGAGAATGAATTCATGGACATCCAGCGAATATAAGCCCCCTACTGTAGTTTGGGAGGCTTTCAATCCACGTGGAAACCCCGCATCCCCACCGGTGGCAGAAATTCGAGCAACGGCTCACTTTCCTAAGCCTTTCGATAGATCCGGGCAGGCCGATAGCGGTTCAGGAGGGAGTGCATTTTTTGATATGCATTTCTCTGGCTTCGACAAGGTTGAGGGAGGCTTTGAGGCTTATATTCAAACAAAAGATTATGTCCAGACGGTTGCCGGAGGAAGAATAACCGGAGTTGAAGGATCTATCGGTAGAGAGCAGGAGCAATTTGGAGAACATAAGAGAGCTCAGAATTCGCTATATCAAAAAAATAGAGAATTAATCGCTACCCTTAACAATAAGATAGATTTTTTAATAGAAACAAATATTAAATATAGGAATAACATATCTGCCACGATAGCCGAAAGCAGCCGACCTAAGCTCAATCAGGAAGATGGGATTTTAAAATACATGGTCGATCTTGAGGGTTTCGTGAAAAGCCTAGTGTTGCAAACTCCCAAAGATCTTACTGAGCTAAACAACCTACTTGAACGGCCAAAAGCTGGTGTGAAAAAGATAAGAAGCTCAGACGTTAACCTTCTCAGGATAATTTTCGACGAGCAAAGAGACGAGCAAACATCTGAATAATTTTTGATGAGAAAAAATAAAACAAAGGAGTTACACAATGGGTAGAAGCATTCACATACGGATAGCGTTCGGATTCGGAAAAGACGGAAAAAATTCCATCGATTCCAAGACTACAGCAAATTCCGGCAAAGGCGCCGAGGCTGACGACTCTCTCTCAAGGGTTGCCGGGGAGTTCACTAACACTCGCCTGATGAAGGGCAAAAAAGCGCAGACGACAAGAATAAACAATGGCAATCACGAAAAAACTATTGCCGGAAGAAGAGCCGCCAAGGAAATTGACGACCTTTTCAATGAAGTGGAGCCCATCGAACAAGAGCTCGAGATAGATGAGCCACAGCTTGAAGGATTTGAGCCTCAATTAGAAGACCCACAACTGGATAACGGAGGATTTTGATAATGAAAAATTTAAAAATAGTATATTCCCATCATTCTCTTGAATGTGGATGTTCCACTTTAGATATCGACCTAGAAGACATGACTGCGGCAGAGTTAAAGCAGATCCTAAAGGCAGCACAGGCAATGGACGACCCCGATATGAAGGTTAGCGCAGGTCCAGAGGCTTTATCTAAACTTAATTTTGCCGATATAGGCAAAGGAAGTTATGGCGCTAAGATAGATCTAGAGTTTATCAAGCGGAAACTTGGAGTTAAGCCTGATGAGACTCTAATTGCGGCCATAGATGCACCTAAAATGTTTAGTAGTAAAGCGCAAGGGATGCATCTTTTTGCTGATGCTAGATTGTTTTTCATATATAACAAGAAGACAGGCGACGTGAGATCGACGGTATTTGATCCGTACACCGATGCCGGAACGTCCGACAAAGAGCTGGGAGAGGATTCTGTTAAAGCTAAAAAGGAAGCGATAGCTCTAGGAGTCTCAATGTTGAGATCTGCCGGTGCGGCTCAGGATATGGTTGATGAATATGCAAGGATGGGTATTCAGGCCGTGCCAGTCACAGAATATGATGAGGAAGGCAATGGCCAAGTCCTGATCGACATGATCATAGAGGATGAAGAGGCCATCTTAGCTTTGGAAGAAAACTACGATCTAGAAAAT
>Ga0307377_10005045_pt1 | contig 14239 bp, 12 predicted proteins | sample TR3MG_FD_202535 | JGI IMG/M metagenome (GOLD analysis project Ga0307377, IMG submission 202535) | Soil microbial communities from Risofladan, Vaasa, Finland - TR-3 | ecosystem: Environmental > Terrestrial > Soil > Coastal area > Acid sulfate soil | place: Finland: Risofladan, Vaasa | collected... | reverse complement strand
ATCAGAAAGAGCAAAAGAGGTTTGACTAAACCCACAAATCAGGAGTAAAAAACAACCCCCGCGTCGCTACGCTCCGACTGTCCAGTTTGCCGTGGACTGAGCGTCCAGTTTCAGTGGAATACGCAATCAGGGCAATATATTCGTCTCGCCACTGGATCTGAATATTGAGCATGGCAGCCTGGAGATACCCTACAAACCGATGGTTCGTTATGGCACACCGGTGTTCGATAGTGAGGGACACAAGAAGGGCATAATCCTGCTCAATTATTATGGCAAAGAATTGCTAAAAAACTTCCGCGCAGTGATGGAGGGCGGCATTCAGCATAGCAGCATGCTACTCAATCGTGACGGTTATTGGCTGAGTAGCGCCAACCGTGAAGATGAATGGGGCTTCATGCTGGGCAGGAACGAGCGTACCTTTGGGCACGATTTCCCAGAAGCGTGGCGCACTATTTCTGCTGCCAAGCAGGGTTACCTGCTTACAAAAAAGGGGTTGTTTGTCTATACCACGGCCTACCCTCTGCTGGAAGGGCATCATTCGTCCTCGGGTTCTACCTTGGCACATGCGCGCAGCCAGCAAGATGTGATGACGCATGAATATAACTGGAAGATTGTGTCTTTTATTCCCAATGACATTCTGTCCGGTGCTGTCTTCTACAACCTACCCTTCTTCAGGGAATTGCTGGTTGTTGTCTATCTGCTGCTTGCACTGGCCGCCTTTTTGGTCGCACGAATCGCCTTAAGCCGAGAACTGGCGAAACAGGAAATCACCAAACTCAACGAAGAGTTGAAACTACGAGTAGCAGAGCATGCTGCAGGAGAAGAAAACCTCTCCGTCACACTCAAATCTATCGGCGACGGTGTGATGACCACCGATGCCAAGGGACGGGTAACACGCCTGAATACCATCGCCGAGCAGCTTACCGGCTGGTTACAGGCGGAAGCAGTTGGACGCCCCGTGGCCGACGTTTTCCACATCATCAATCAAAAAACGCGCCTGCCTGCAACTATCCCAGTGGCGGAAACCCTGGCGCAAGGTGTCGTTCATGGTTTAGCCAATGACACACTGTTGATTGCACGCGACGGCAGCGAGTGTCCCATCGCCGACAGTTGCGCCCCCATTCACGATCGTGATGGTGTCGTGATTGGGGCGGTGCTGGTATTTCGCGATGTGACCAAGGAATATGCAGCGGAGGAAATGCTGCTTCAAGCAAAAGAAAAGGCAGAGAAAGCCAACCACGCCAAGGATTCATTCCTGGCCACCATGAGTCACGAAATACGCACGCCGCTCACTGGTATGTTGGGTATGCTGGAAGTGCTTTCCATGACATCGCTTGATGACGAGCAAAATAAGACATTAGGCGTGGCGTGGGACTCGGCCAGAAGCTTGTTGCGTATCGTCAACGATATTCTGGATTGGTCCAAGATACAGGAAGGGAAATTGGCACTATCCCCTCAATCCACCTCGATCCCCCAGTTGCTGCAAGAAGTCATCAATACCTATTCCCGTGTGGCCAGTAATAAAAATTTGGTGTTGTGGCAGCACGCCGACTCCAGGCTTAACGCAGCGCACATCGTCGATCCGCTACGCCTTTCCCAGGTATTGAACAACTTTGTCAGCAATGCACTCAAATTTACCGAACGCGGTGAGATCGAGCTGCGCGCCGAACTTCTCGAACAACTCGAGAGCGGCGATAAGATACGGTTCTCGGTGAAGGACTCCGGCGTCGGCATCCCTGAAGCGGTTCAGAAAAACCTGTTCAAACGCTTCCAGCAGGAGAGTGCGGATACCGCCCGCCAATACGGCGGAACCGGATTGGGGCTGTCGATTTGTCTTAGTCTGGCAGAATTGCTGGATGGACAGATCGAACTGATCAGCTCGCCTGGGCAAGGATCGACCTTCGGCATTACGGTAATCCTGCCCGTTTCTGCCGCACCCGGTGAACAGATACCTACGCTAGTCCCGGTGGTGCAACAGAACAAGGTCGAACCTCTGTTCGACGGCAGCACACAGGCTCCGCTGGTACTGGCGGTAGACGATCATCCGATCAATCGCGACTTGCTGGCACGCCAGATCAAGTTGCTCGGACTGCGCTCAGAGACGGCTGAGAATGGGCTAGTCGCATTGTCGAAGTGGCGGGATAAGCACTTTGCACTGATCATTACTGATTGCCACATGCCGGAAATGGATGGCTATACATTCGCACGATCGGTTCGCAAAATCGAGGCCGAGAAAAGACTGCATCGCACACCCATGATTGCATGGACGGCCAATGCACGCGCAGAAGAAGGTGAGCTTTGCCACACTGCTGGCTTGGATGATTTGCTGGTCAAGCCTGCCAATCTTAATCAATTGAAGACGATGCTGGCAAAGTGGCTCCCCATCTCTGAAACAGACAATAATCAATTCACATCTGCTGTGCCTGATGCGCATAGCAGGCAAACTACCGGGCCGATCGATTTTGCTGCGTTAAGTGAGGTTGTGCCGGATCGAACCGAGCATGCCCAGGTGCTAAAGGATTTTCAGTCACATCTTCGGGTTGACCTCACCAAGTTGCAAGAGAATCTGGAGCAAATGGACAGTGTCAATGTGGAGCGTACCGCCCATCGCATGAAAGGCTCTTGTCGTATGGTGGGTGCAACGGATATAGCAAGTGCTTGCGCAACCATAGAGCAGAATGCACGTGAAGGGAATATGGACGACGCCCACACCGGGATGACGCATCTGAACGATGCCATCAAGCGGTTAGAAACATATCTGGCTGAAAGAGTGACTTGAAAGGAATTCCAATGAAGCCCAATGAACTGAATTTCCTGGTTGTTGAAGACGATGATTTTCAGCGAAAAATACTTGTCAATATGCTGCGCTCTCTCGGTGCGACATCGATCAGCGATGCAGCGAATGGCCAGCAGGCACTCGATATTCTGCATTCTGAGAATGCGCAACTGATGGATATTGCGATTTGTGATATGAACATGCCGGAAATGGATGGGATGGAATTTCTGCGTCACCTGGGTCAGGAAAGTTCGGCGATTTCGATCATCATACTCAGTACGTTGGACAAGGCATTATTGGCTTCGGTGGCAAAGATGTCAGTAGCCTATGGTATGAAACTACTTGGCGTCATTGAAAAGCCTATCTTCGTGGCACAACTTGAAGTGCTGATTTCCAAATATGCGCGTGCTGATATTAAGCCGCAACAAGTGGCAAATGCGGGGCCGAGGTTCGGTCTTGAAGAAATATTACGCGGGGTGAGCGCAAAACAATTTGAGCCGTTCTTTCAACCCAAAGTAGATTTGAAAACAAGCCATATAAGTGGCGCTGAGGCACTGGCGCGGTGGGTGCACCCCCAGCACGGGGTGATCGCTCCTTATGCGTTTATCAAATTGCTTGAAGAGAACAACCAGATAGACGAGTTGACTTTTATGATGCTGGAGAAGTCAGTTGCCGCATCTCGCTTATTGCACGACAACGGTCATAAAATTACAATTTCGGTCAATCTGTCGCTGACCTCCCTAAATGACATCACGCTGGCCGACAGGATTACTCAAGTGGTTAGAGAGGCGGGTGTCGATCCGCAACACATCGTTCTTGAGGTCACCGAGTCAGCGGCCATGACCGATGTCGCGCCCGCATTGGAAAATCTGGCGCGACTACGCATGAAAGGTTTCGGACTTTCCATCGACGACTACGGTACCGGCTATGCCAGCATGCAGCAACTCACGCGTGTTGCCTTTACCGAACTGAAAATCGACCAGTCTTTTGTAAATGATTTTGCAACTAATCATGCGTTACGCATCATCGTTGAGTCGAGCATCGACATGGCGCACAAGCTGCAGGTCAAAAGCGTTGCCGAGGGGGTGGAAACACAAGAGGATTGGGATACATTGAAGAGCATGAATTGCGATGCGGCACAGGGTTATTTCATTGCCAAGCCAATGAATCTATCATCGTTTGTTGATTTCTGTGCTGAATATTCTGCCAAACAAGTTTGATTTTATCACTCGATCTTGATACTCGGTAATTGTAGGTTAGAAACATCAATCATTAAACAGGTTATGGCCATACCGACTGTACAAAATTGCGAATGGCAATGTCCGAAGTTGCATACATAATGGTCGCTGACCTATGAACTAACGAATGGGAAGGAGTCGGCCAAAAACCGCCGTTCGCGACTGTCGGCTTACGGAAGTCAATTTGACAAAATGAAGCTCAGCCGTGTATCACCTGTCAGTGGCGACTAGCTGCTTCACGTCTAGATACCATGAAGTTCAGCTCTGCCAATACCTAAAGTTGACAATGCACTCCCTCAAAACCAGCGAACGTTATCGAGTTTTAGGTAAGCAGCTTGATCTTAGTGATTAATGGCAGCTAGTCGTTCTGTCAACACATTCTGACAAAATATCTTACATCTAAACAAATCACAGCTTGGCATGCCATTGTCATTATGAAAATTGATTTGTGCGTTCTGCACATGGTTCGATTCTAAACGAGCAATCGTCTATCTGATTTCAAAATGATCGTGCTAGAATGCCGCCTGCTTTGAGGTGCTTGCCTGCTTGCAGGTAAGTTAAACGGGAAACAGGTGCGATGCCTGTGCTGCCCCCGCAACGGTAAACAAGTGCGGCTTCGTTGATATACCACTGTGTGCAAACATGGGAAGGTGACGAAGCAAGACTTGCGAGCCCGGATACCGGCCTGAGAGCAAAGGAACAGGAGATGCTGCGGGTGGCGCATCAGATAATAGATGGCTACGCCATTCAGATTCTGACTTTCTACTCGTCGTATTTTCTGAAATATTAATGTTCCAGCGGGGACGCTTGGAACTTAACTCAGGAAACGACAATGAAGCACAAGCTCACCATGATCGCACTATTCAGTGCGATCTCACTTCCCTTTGCAGCATACGCCGACACACCGATGAATCTGTTGATCGTGACACCCACGCGGATGTCGCAACCTCTGGATCAAACCATCGCCGATACGACCGTGTTGACCGAGCAGGATATTCGTAAATCCGGTGCGCCGGATGTGCCGACCTTGCTGCGTTCGCTGCCGGGTGTCGAAGTGGTTCAGTCCGGCGGACTAGGTTCTCAGTCCAGTATCTTTATGCGTGGCACCAATTCTGATCAAGTCCTGGTATTGATAGACGGCGTACGCGTCAATTCAGCCACACTGGGTACGACTGCACTCGAACATATCATGTTAGACGACGTTGAACGCATCGAGGTGGTGCGCGGCAATGTCAGCAGCCTGTATGGTTCTGAGGCCATCGGTGGTGTGATCCAGATATTCACCAAACAGGGACATGGCGCGCCTGTGTTCAATGCCAGTGCCGGTGTGGGTAGCCACGATACCCAACGGCTGGCGGCAGGATTTTCCGGCGAGGAAAACGGTACTTCGTTCAGCGTGAATGCGGGCAGAGTCAAAACCGATGGTGTGTCGGCAATGAACCCATTGCTTGTACCGAATGCCAACCCCAACAACAACGGCTATGACAACAACACCCTCGATGCGCAAGTAAAGCATGCTTTCAACGCCGATCACGCCTTAACTGCGACATTGTTCAGCACACGCGGCAACATTTCATATGACGATGCGTACGGCTTGCCGACAGACCTTAACAACCTCGTAGAAAACATCGACAAGTTCTCGCTCGCGTCCGATGATCAACTCAGCCAGATGTGGCACAGTATGGTGCGTTTGGCACAGGGGACAGACGATAGTCACAGTTACACTAACGGGGTACAGAACTCTCGGTTTCAAACCCAGAACAATCAATTCACGTGGCAAAATAATCTCAAAATCGCTGAGGGGCAACAACTGAGTCTGGCGGCGGAACATTTGGGCCAGGAGGTAACGTCCACAACGCTGTTTTCGCAAACATCACGCAATGTGAATAGTCTGATGGGTGACTATACCGGGCAATATGGTGCGCAGCAGGTGCAACTCAATCTGCGCCAAGACAACTACTCTGACTTTGGCACAGCCAACACCGGCCTACTGGGTTATGGTCTGTCCTTTGCCGATCGCTGGCGCGCCACAGTCACTGTCAGCAATGCCTTCAAAGCGCCGACTTTCGACGACATGTATTGGCCGTTGCAATATGGTTATCAGGGTAACCCGAACTTGAAGCCTGAACGCTCGAGAAACCAGGAAATCGGCTTGCACTATGCAGCAAACGACCAGCGCGTGGATGCAGTCTATTTCGATAATCGTATCAGTGATTTGATTAATATCAATGCAACTTATTCTTCCATGATCAACATTGACCAAGCACAAATCACCGGCCAGGAATTAAGCTATGCGGGCGATTTTGGAACCAACCATTTGAACGCCAATGCGACCTTCCAGAATCCACGTGATACAGCGACCGGCCTGGTACTGCAGCATCGAGCCAAAGTGTTTGCGAGCTTGGCGGCATCACATGATTTTCGTGCGTTGAACCTGGGTGCTGAAGTGCATTACAGTGGGGTGCGTCAAGACACAAATCCAACCACCTACGCTCCGGTAACCTTACCCAGTTACGAGTTGCTAAATCTTACCGCGCGCTACAACATCGACAAGCATCTGAACCTGTCGGGACGCCTGGACAATCTGTTTAATCGCAATTATTCCGAGGCGTATGGCTACAACACCTTGGGACGCACACTGTTCGTTGGGTTGAACTACCAGCAGTAACCACGTAATCCAGCGGGACTCAATTCCCGCTGAAACGCACCGAACTATGTAAAAAACGAGCGCGTTTGATTTTTATTGAATAAGGAGATGCACGGTGACTACTACACAGAAAATATCTCTCGTATTATCTGCACTATTGATGTTGATGATGGCTGCAACACGTACGCACCATTTCGGTACGCCACTGCATTTGCCCGACGCATCGCTGGCGATATTCTTGCTCGCCGGATTTTTTGTAGCCAGTCCGCTGTTGTGTGGCGTGCTGTTTCTGGAAGCGGTGCTGATTGACTATCTCGCGATCACCCAATTTGGCGTGAGCGATTTTTGTGTTACACCAGCTTACTGGTTTCTGATCCCCACTTATGCCGTACTGTGGCTTGCCGGTCGTACCTACGCGCGCATTCATCAATCCACGCTGCGCAGCTTGGGCGTGTTTGCCGCGATTTCGTTTGCTGCCGTGAGCGTGGCATTTCTGATCTCAAATGGCGCGTTTTATGCGTTTTCAGGACGATTTCCCGATATGAGTATGGCCGAATATTCGGCACGCGTGACTCAATATTACCTGCCGTACTTGACCAGTGCTGCAGTCTATCTGATTCCGGCCACCTTGCTGTTTGTGGTATTCACATTTCGCGATCACAAAACCCATACTGCTGCCAAATAAACCATGCCTGACAATAGCGAACAGCACCAGAAGCGCATGGCGCGCAAGAAATCGGTAGTCGATGCTGCGATTGCCAAAGCCGATCATGACAAAGGTCTATTACTGGTATTGACCGGCAACGGCAAGGGCAAGTCCAGTTCGGCATTCGGTATGGTGGCACGTACGCTGGGTTATGGCCTGAAAGTCGGCGTGGCGCAATTTCTCAAAAGTCGACGCGATACGGGCGAAGAAAGATTTCTCGGCGACCAAGCCAATGTGCAATGGCATGTGCTGGGCGACGGATTCACATGGGATACACAAAATCGCGACGCGGATATTGCCACCGCACAGCGCGGCTGGAAAGTTGCGCAAGGTTTGTTGAATGATGAGTCACTGCATCTGGTGGTATTGGATGAGTTGACCTATTTGCTGAAATACGGGTATCTGGATGCGCAGCAAGTATGCGCGGATTTGGCTGCTCGTCCTGCTATGCAACACGTCGTCATTACCGGTCGAGCCGCCCCAAACTGTCTGCTGGAGATGGCGGATACCGTCAGCGAGATTCAAGATGTCAAACATGCATTTCGCGACGGCGTTCGCGCCCAACCGGGGATTGACCTGTAACCGTGCGCTACTGTCCCGCTCTCTTCGTCAGCGCACCCGCTTCAGGACAGGGTAAAACCACCGTCACGGCGGCACTCGCTGCCTATCACCGCAGCCAGGGACGCCGCGTGCGCGTGTTCAAGACCGGACCGGATTTTATCGATCCGGGCATACTCGAACAGGCATCGGGCCATCCGGTCTATCAGCTTGATTTGTGGATGGGGGGCGAAGCCGATTGCCGCAGCCGCCTTTATCAGGCTGCAGGTGAAGCGGATTTGATTTTGATCGAAGGCGTGATGGGGCTGTTCGATGGCCAGCCGTCCAGTGCCGATTTTTCCAGGCAATTCGGTATTCCAATACTGGTAGTAATCGATGCCAGCGCGATGGCGCAAACTTTTGCCGCTTTGGCTTATGGCTTGTCGCAACTCGATACAGGTTTGACGTTTTACGGTGTTGTGGCAAATCGAGTTGCGAGTGCGCGCCATGCCGAGATGCTCACCGAACGGTTACCTTCCACCTTGAAATTTTGTGGCGCATTACCGCGTTGTGCAGAAATCAGTTTGCCGGAACGGCATCTGGGGTTGTTGCAAGCAAGCGAGTTGCCCGACATTCAGCAGCGCATCGCGCAAGCCGCACAGTTATGGGCAGAACACGGTGACACCAGCCTGCCGACCGCCGTGACCTTTGCTCCGGCGGCTTTACCGTTAGCGGGGTTGGCATTGCAAGGCATAAGAATCGCTGTAGCACGCGATGCCGCGTTCTCGTTTTTGTATCGTGCCAATCTGGAAATGTTGACTACGTTAGGTGCGGAACTACGCTATTTTTCACCACTGCACGACAGTACGTTACCAGAAGCGGATAGCTTGTATTTTCCCGGTGGCTATCCTGAATTGCACTTGGAGCAATTAGCTGGCAACACCGTTATGCTCAGCGCTATTCGTGCACATCACGAAGCGGGCAAGCCTATTGTGGCCGAGTGCGGCGGCATGTTGTATACGTTGCAGTCGCTACGCGACAAGCAAGGGCATCAAGAAAGCTTGCTTGGGCTGTTGGATGGATCAGCAGTAATGCAGCCGAGACTGACAGCTCTTGCCCTGCAAAGCGTTACGTTGCCGCAAGGTTCGTTACGCGGACATACTTTTCATTATTCAAAATTGGAAAGCGATTTAATTCCCGTTGCACGTGGCGCATGTCCCAATGGCAACAAGACCAGCGAAGGCGTATATCAAAAGCAACGCCTCACCGCTTCGTATATTCATTTTTATTTCCCATCCAACCCGCACGCAGCAGCACAACTGTTCCTGCCATGAACCTGCCCCATCGCTATTCTGACATTGAGCGCAGCGCTATCTACCGCGTCATTACCGAGCGACGCGATATGCGACACTTCCGCAGCGATCCGATCCCTGCAGAAATTTTGCAACGTGTGCTGCACGCCGCGCACCAGGCACCCAGTGTTGGGTTGATGCAGCCATGGCGATTTATTCGCATCACCGCTGCTGAGCTTCGTATACAGATTCACGCGTTAGTCGAGACAGAACGTCAACTGACGGCTCACGCGATGGGCGAGCGCGATGTGGAATTTTTGCGGCTGAAGGTGGAGGGAGTTCGGGAATGCGCGGAATTGCTGGTTGCCGTATTAGCGCCGGATGATGGCACGATATTCGGGCGGCGCACCATGCCAGAAATGAATCTGGCTTCGGTGGCCTGCGCCATCCAGAATATGTGGTTGGCCACGCGTGCCGAAGGCTTGGGTATGGGGTGGGTATCGTTGTTCGATCCCTCCACACTGGCAACCCTGCTCGGCGTTCCGGCGGGCGGAAAACCGGTAGCGATTCTCTGCCTGGGGCAAGTTGTTGAGTTTTATTCCGCACCCATGCTGCAACTGGAAGGCTGGCGTAATCCGCATCCCTTGTCGGATTTGTTGTTCGAGAATAAATGGGATGCTCCCGCTGCGTTATGACACCGATTACACCATTGGCGAACTCGCTGTATATGCCGCTGACGATGCTGGCGGCCGTGTCGCTTGATTTCATATTCGGCGAGCCACGGCATTTTCATCCATTGGTTGGGCTGGGCTGGCTAGTGCGGCGGCTTGAACACCTCCTTTATGGCGCTGCATCCTCTCGCATGAACTATGTACGCGGCATCGCTGCGGTGCTACTGCTATTGGTCCCGCTGGTCGCATTCGCCGCTTGGTTGCAATCACTCGTCATCATCGGCACAATATTTTCTGTGGTCGTGCTGTATTTCGCTATTGCACCACGCAGCCTGCGCGAACATGCCGAAAATGTGGCGCGCGCATTGCAGGCCAATGATTTGCCCTCCGCGCGCAGTGCGGTTGGCAGAATAGTCAGCCGCGACACAATGCAATTGGACGAAACAGGCGTTGCCACGGCAACGGTGGAATCGGTATTGGAAAACGGCAACGATGCGGTTTTCGCAGCACTGTTCTGGTTTGCCGTGGCAGGTGCGCCGGGCGTACTGTTGTATCGCGTAAGCAACACACTGGATGCGATGTGGGGCTATCGCAATGAGCGTTACAATTATTTCGGTTGGGCGGCGGCGCGGCTAGACGATCTGCTGAATCTCATCCCTGCACGCCTGACAGCATTGAGTTACGCGCTGCTTGGTCACACGTCCGGTGCGCTGCGGTGCTGGCGGAAACAAGCCTCGACGTGGGATAGTCCGAATGCCGGACCGGTGATGGCGGCGGGCGCGGGCGCATTGCAAGTGCGCCTGGGCGGAGCTGCAATCTATCAAGGAAAGCGCCACGAACGTCCCACATTGGGTTGCGGTGCGCCTGCCAAATGCAACGACATCACCCGCGCGCTACGCTTGATACAACATACCTTGTGGCTTTGGTTACTCTTTATTGTCGGCGCGGCATTGTTTGCGGAGACCTTGCATGCTTGAACACGGGGGTAGAGTGCGCGCGGCGGCGCAACGTTACGGCATATCCGAAGGTGACTGGCTGGATTTGTCGACGGGCATCAATCCGCATGCTTGGCCTGTTCCTGTTATTCCACATGAGATTTGGCAGCAGTTGCCACAAGACGATGACGATTTGAATGCTGCAGCACGGCACTATTACGGTACGACAGATTTGTTGGCGGTGGCCGGATCGCAAGCGGCAATTCAGGCACTGCCGAGGTTGCGCGCATCAACCCAGGTTGCGCTTGTAACACCAAGCTATGCCGAACACGCTCACGCATGGCGGCAGCATGGGCACCAAGTAATGCAAGTGCCTGAAACTGAATTACTTCAAATCACAGATAGTGTACAGGTGGTGGTCATTGTCCATCCCAACAATCCTACTGGAAAACTGTTTGAGCGCAATGATCTGCTGACCCTGCATCAAAGATTGGCGGAACGCGGTGGCTGGCTGATCGTAGATGAGGCGTTCATGGATGCCTCACCCGAACATAGCCTGGCGAATGATTGTCCGCTTGAAGGCTTAATTGTTCTGCGTTCTGTTGGCAAGTTCTTTGGTTTGGCGGGCGCGCGCGTCGGTTTTGTATTGGCGGATAAAAAAGTCTTGAACGCATTGCGTGAGTTGCTCGGTCCCTGGCCTATCGCCACCCCGTCGCGATATGTCGCGACAAGCGCCTTGAAAGACATGGACTGGCAAATGACCGCCCGAAAGGATTTGTATCTGGCAACAACACGCTTGGCTGCATTGCTCGAACAGCAAGGCTTGTCACCCAACGGCGGAACAGCGTTATTTCAGTGGGTGTGCCATAACGATGCCGCGAACGTGCATGTGCAGCTTGCACAACAGGGCGTACTGACGCGCTTGTTCGAAGTGCCGCGCAGCCTGCGCTTCGGCCTGCCGCGCGATGAAGCGCAGTGGCTACGCCTGATGGAAGCGCTAGACAGGATACAAAGATGAACGCGCGCACCGTGATGATTCAAGGCACAACCTCCGATGCAGGCAAGAGCACGCTGGTCACGGCACTGTGCCGTTGGCTGGTGCGGAAAGGCGTATCTGTCGTTCCGTTCAAGCCGCAGAACATGGCGTTGAACAGTGCCGTCACATTTGATGGCGGGGAAATCGGCCGCGCGCAGGCTGTGCAGGCGCAAGCCGCACGACTTGAACCGCATACCGACATGAATCCGGTGTTACTGAAACCCAATTGCGACACGGGTGCGCAAGTCATCATCCATGGCCACGCGATCGGCAATATGAATGCCTTGGAATATCACAGTTACAAAAACACAGCGAGAACGGCGGTATTGCAATCGCATCAACGGCTCGTTGCGGAATATTCCGTGGTGGTAGTCGAAGGTGCAGGCAGTCCTGCAGAAATCAATCTGCGCGAGGGAGACATCGCGAATATGGGCTTTGCCGAAACGGTGGATTGCCCGGTGATTTTGATCGCTGATATCGACAAGGGCGGTGTGTTCGCGCATTTGGTGGGTACGCTGGCTTTGCTCTCCGAGAGTGAACAAGCGCGCATCAAAGGTTTTGTCATCAATCGCTTTCGCGGTGATTTGGCCTTGTTGCAGCCCGGGCTGGATTGGTTGGAGCAACACACGGGCAAACCGGTTATCGGCGTTCTGCCATATTTGCACGGATTACATCTGGAAGCGGAAGACGCGATACCTGCGGGTATCGCAGAAAAGGCAAACAGCGTTGTAAAATTGCGTGTGGTCGTTCCGCTACTGCCACATATCAGCAATCACACTGATTTCGATCCGCTGCGCCTGCATCCACAAATCGAATTCACCTTTGTCGCGATGAGCGAGCCTATCCCGGCAGCCGATTTGATCATCCTGCCTGGCAGCAAAGCCGTGCGTAGCGATTTGGCTAGTTTGCGCCTTGCAGGATGGGATACCGCTATATACAAACATCTGCGCTATGGCGGTAAAGTCATCGGCATATGTGGCGGACTGCAAATGCTTGGTCTGCACATACACGATCCGCTCGGTGTGGAAGGTGATGCTGGCAGCAGTGCAGGATTGGGCTTGTTGTCATTGAGCACTACACTGTCTGCCAAAAAGGAATTGCGCAATGTGCACGGCACGATGCTGATGGAAAACGCACCCGTATCCGGCTACGAAATCCATGCGGGAATCTCGACCGGTACGGCGTTGCTGAGACCTGTGGTGCAACTGGAACACGGTGCGGATGGCGCGCGCTCGGACGACGGGCAGATCCTTGCCACCTATTTGCATGGTTTTTTTGAATCAACTGCGGCAACCAATGCGTTGTTGCATTGGGCAGGTCTAGGCGATGTCAGTACGCCTGATTATCAGGCACGCCGCGAAGCCGACATCGAGCGGTTGGCGGATGCGGTGGAACGTTATTTAGATACCAAAATGCTGCGAGAATTAGTAGGGCTGGAAATAAGCTATGCGTGAATTGATCTTGGGCGGTGTACGTTCCGGCAAGAGCCGTTTGGCGGAACAGCACGCCAAGGATTGCGGTTTGTCCGTAGTATATGTCGCCACTGCGCAGATCCGCGATGCCGAGATGCAGCAGCGCATCGAGCACCATCGGGCGCGCCGTCCAAACGATTGGCGGTTGGTTGAGGCAGGACAAAACCTGGCCGAAGTTTTGCAACGTGAGGCGCGCACAGATCACTGTGTGCTGGTGGATTGTTTGACGCTGTGGCTCACGCAACTATTGTGCGATACAGATGCATCCTCGATGCAGCGCGAAGTAGCGACTCTGTTAGAGATACTGCCCAACCTTCCTGGAGAGATTATTTTGGTAAGCAATGAGACCAATATGGGCATCGTGCCGCTGGGCGAATTGTCGCGCCGTTATTGCGACGAGGCGGGACGCCTGCATCAGCAGTTAGGCGTGATATGTGAGCGGGTGATATTGACCGTGGCAGGACTGCCGTTATTGGTAAAGGATCGTGTGTAGAAAATGGAGAGTGTAGCGAAGATGAACATCAATCAATCAGGAGTAGATATGAATAGCATTTGGCTGGCACAACCGTGTGCCGAATTGAATGATACAGCGAGTGCCGCCGCATTGGCACACCAAGGACAGCTCACCAAGCCGCCCGGTGCATTGGGCAGGCTGGAAGACCTTGCGGTGCAACTCGCGGCTTGGCAAGGCGTAGACCGGCCCGACATGAGTCGTGTACACATCAGTGTCTTCGCCGCCGACCATGGCGTGGCTGACGAAGGTGTGTCGCTGTTTCCGCAAGCGGTGACGTCGGAAATGGTACGCAACTTTGCGCGCGGCGGTGCAGCCATCAGCGTTTTGGCTAAAAAGTTAAACGCCACGCTTGAAGTCATCAATCTTGGCACCGTATCGGTGGTCGAACCTTTAACGAATGTGCGCGATGAGCGTG
>Ga0307377_10005043_pt1 | contig 14244 bp, 27 predicted proteins | sample TR3MG_FD_202535 | JGI IMG/M metagenome (GOLD analysis project Ga0307377, IMG submission 202535) | Soil microbial communities from Risofladan, Vaasa, Finland - TR-3 | ecosystem: Environmental > Terrestrial > Soil > Coastal area > Acid sulfate soil | place: Finland: Risofladan, Vaasa | collected... | reverse complement strand
ATGTATTGTCATAACTATGGTTCGTAATTCATTGTAAGATTTTAGAAACTGTGTTCTCTGATCATGTGTTATCTGCATTATACATCTCCTTTGTAAGTTGTTCAACACGATTTTGTAATGTGTTTATAGTGGTGTGAATGTGTCCAGTGTCATGGGGTTGGATCTGTGTCTTGAAATATTCAATCTCATGTAACAATGCCACAATTAACTTTTCTTTATTCATCTTCATTCTCCTCTACATCTAGAACAAAGCATACCTTTACAATACCTTCGTCCTCATCAGCAATGAACCACTCATCAGGGCTAGGGTATAGTCTCTCTAGTGTTTGTAATAGTTCATACTTCGTCATCGTCAGTCTCCTCTCTTGGATACCATACATCTACATCACTGCCACATTCAGGACAGTGTAAGCAAGTCCTCATTGTGTAGTAGTCTTCTTCATCTGACACATCATAGTCACTGCTCCATATAAGTTCTTTGTTACAATGCCAACAGTTCAATTTTTCTCTCCCATAAATGATAACACTTATCTGTGTTAGTTGTCCAGTTGTCCATGCCATGCTCATCCTTGCATGGGTCACACTCGTAGATGACACAAGCCACATGACCTTCAGTACAGAAGTCATCACCGAATATGTTCAAGTCAAACATCCTGTCATCAATCATGTAGCCTGACCACATATCTTCATCACCTGTTGTCAGGAACACAAGCATTTCTTCATCTGCTACCTTGGACAGTATCTCAAGTTCATGTGGTGCAAGTTGTAGTTCATCAGTCATTACTTTGCTCCTCTGGTTTTGGATACATCCACTCTGCATTGTAGTAGATGACATCCCAATTAATGCCAATGGTTGCGTCATGGTTGTGGTCTATACTGTGCAACACATCAAGTGCCTGTTCTTTTGTGAGCCAGTCACATTCCTGCATCACATCTTCAACAGACCAGACGATTGCAATCTCCCCTTCGTCTAGTTCAATCGTTTGCATTATACTACTCCTTCGATAGTTAATGTTATCAATAGGTTACACCCTAAAATACCATGTGTGTAGACCTATCTATTAGTTTAGGGTTATTTCTTCTGCATCATAGAAGCCTTCTTCAATCATCTCTGTATGTGTTGGTTTGTCCATCTCCATTGCTAGTTCCATTGCTTCTTCTATGTTGTGTGCTTCCACAATGTAAGTGTGTTCAAGTATTTGAAAACTATTCAACACATATTTCTGTTTCTTATCCATAGTGTTGCTTCCATTCTGGTGTTGCATCAATCATGTTAGCAAGATCTAAGATCTCTTTGACGTAGGTATCACCTAGTTCCCAACTGTCGTAGGTCATAGGTGATTTCACTGCACAGAACCATCTTGCATACTGATTATCCTTTTCCATATCAGGGCGTTGGTATGTCTTCAGTACCTTCCATTCAAAGTACATACCATTAGCAGGATTATCCACCCGATAAGTTGCATAGGCATTATCGGTTTTAGTTGATTTACCAAATGGATTTTTACTCATGACCAGAAACCTTTCTTTTCAAGTGTAATACGATTATTTTCAATGATGCTATATAACTGTTCTGCGCTTGCGTCCCATCCATTGTCCTTCATCTTCCAGTAAGCATCCCATAGGTTTGCTGTCATGGTGGATAGATCAGACATCTTAACCATTACTTTCTTATCACCTAGATATTTTTCTTTTCTTCCAAACATATTTAATTCTCCTTTCCTGTTAGTCGCATGAAGATAGTCTAGTAATATTGGCATAATACACTGTTACACCATCGGGGTCAACCCTTTCGCCACGCCCATGATCTATGGTGCAGTATCCAGAAGGGTGATAGTATTGAAAATAATTCTTTACTCTTTCTTCAAGTTCTTCCTTAGTAAGTGCTTCCACCTTGTGTTCAATTATAGCCATACCATTTACTCCTAAGTTGTAAGTTGTCTAGAAACATTGTCATTCCCTTGCGTGAGAATTGTCCTTCCTTTTCCAAGCCCTTGATGTAGTACTTTGCTTGCACACAAGGCTTGCAATGGATCTTAGGCATATGCACATGGTATGTGCTCTTACCAACATGTACTGCAAAGTAAAACTTACCAAAGGAATATCCAAATACTCTATTCTTTTTCCTTGCCAGTTTCTTATACTTCCACAGTGTGTATTTACCAATGGACACAGACCCAGACTTAACTTCAGGTAGTCCATTTTCTGGTTTGTATTCAAATACATCCATCATTAATTCATAATTAGTACCATACTGTTGATTGATATTTGCAATCCTGTTGAGCAGTTTCTTACTGCATTGTAATTGATTAGTCATTGTATGTTTTCCCTTCCCATTTAGAATAGTCACCCTGCATCATGTCCATGATATGATCCATCAGATCTCTTGTATCTTTAAGATCCCTTGGGCTGTCACATAGTAGGACAACTTTATCATCATCCTTTACCACTGGCATAGTTTCCTGTCTGCCTGTAAAGGATTGATGGATGGATAAGTATTGGTTACCCTTCACATGAATTTGAATTGTCTTTTCCATAGCACATACTCCTAGTTGCTAATTACCATATCTGCATCACGATCATAATCGTCTGCTTCTTCTGCTTCCCAATGATCAAGTACCATATCCACCTTGGTCTGTACTTCTTTCAGGGTAAGATCTGGAAATAAGATCTGTATCATGTCGATCATGTCTTGTCTATTATACATTGTGTTCTTCCTTTCATGAGATAGTCACACTGTCACATATTTGCAACAGTGTGACATATTTACAACAGTCCTAGTTAAGTTTAGTGAAGCGTCCTGATACAGGATCACGTCCTACAAACAGATAACCCTTCACATTGTGCATAGTACCATTTAGTTTATGGCGGTTCTTATAATCCCTGCGGCGTATCAACAGATCTGATGCTGATACATGAGCCATAGGGTGCATATTCCCATTGTTGGTTGATACTACAGTGATTTTGGTTGTGTTTGAAATAGCCATGATAATATCTCCTATTTGTTGGCTGTTGTTGTTGGTTGTGTATTTTCAAGTGTCTTCCAGACCATATCATATTTAGTCTGGCGTTGCTGTTTTCTGGCAATTTTGTATGCCTTATCTTTATTGTAAATCTTAGACCATTTAATTTTCTTAGCCATCGTTCCTTCCTTTCCTAAAGGTTTATAGCATTATGTATGAACACTGTCCACCTATGAACATCCCTACCATCATCCTTATACTTCAGTTTCTTATGGTATATGTCCATGTTCACTGTGAAGTAATGTCCACAACAATCATGCTCACAGTGGCATCCATGGGCATACAATGGACTGTATTTCTGCACCAGTTCTTTTGCAAAATAGTCAGCATCTATTTCTGATCCTTCCTTTGCATATGCCATAAATTGTATGATGTATGCCTTACCATCGCCATCATCCTGCTGTTCTTCTAGATCTTGAAAGTATTGATATCTTCCTGCATTCCAGAATAGGAATTCAGAATTCTTATCAGCAGTGTATTCCTGCAATAATTCTGATCCTGCCTTTTCAAAATATCTGATATCTTCCTTGTTCATGGTGATTTTCCTTTCCTAAAAATCAAATCCTACATAAACCATTGTATCTTCATTCAGGAATATTTCCCTGTTCATGTCATCCCAATCTGATAGGGAATATTCTGCCTTCCTTTCCTTGGTTGCCTTATTCCTATGATTGATAACATAAACCGCCTTGGCATCAGGCTTGCGCTTCACAATATCCCCAATGCCACAATGTCTAATCGCTATTTGTCTCATGATCTTTTATCCTTTCCTATTAAAGACCTAATGCTCTGCTATGCAATTCTGATACATGATCAGCATTCAAAAACCTGTTAGGATTTTTCTCTGCCAGATATTCGCACCATGAATCCCATAGATATTCACAACCGCCAAGTTTGTTACAAGTTTCAATATACAATTCTGCCTTCTTACGCATTAGAGTATATGAAGCATTAGCACCATATTTGAAGTTAGAAGCATTCAACCCAAATCTTCTGAGATTATGAACATCTAAACAACCAATCTCACCAAGCGATAACTGAATAACAAAACCTGCTTTCACAAGACCAAGACCATCACATGATGCGACTATCAGCAATAATTCTGCAAGATCAATTTTCCCTGCTTTATAATCCTGCATGGATTGCCATATATCTTTTCTATTCCTCAAGATATATTTGAATGCATTTCTTTTCATTTCCCAATTACCAATATATCGGCAATCAATACCATTCTGTTTTACTTCCTGCATCATTTCATCAATGCGATACCAAGGTTGCTGAATAGATAATATGACCATGGTCATAACCTTACCTAGCATTTTGCCAGTCTTGTCTTTCATTACAGCATTGCTAATTTTTGTTTGATGTTGTTGAAACATGGTTTTGATCCTTTCAAGATCGGTTAAGTTAAGATTGATCAGTTTTATATCATGATCAGGATAATCCGACAACCCCTTTTCTCGTTTCAAGAACGGCTCGCTTGTCGGATAATAATATAAAAAATATATATTATATTAAAATATAATATATATTTTATTATATTAAATTTTTATCTTATCCATTTATCGGCATAAGCATTGGCTTCTGGTGTTGAGACAATCCGATAAACCAAAGCATGAAATTTGGTTTTGCCATGGCGATAGTCTCTTGAGAAACGAAAGCCTGTAATTGCCAGCAATGGTGAGATAAGTTTTGCGTTGATTGATTGCATGATTGAAAACCCTTTCAGCGGTTAATAATATAAAAAATATATATTATATTAAAATATAATATATATTTTATTATATTAAATTTTATTTCTTGCTCGTCAATCGCTTCATCAAATCAGCAAATCGTGATCGTCAAAAACTTGACAAGTTAGACTGGATTGATGAAACCGAAAAGCATAATAATATAAAAATTATATATTATATTAAAATATAATATATAATTTATTATATTAAAATTCAGCAAGTTAGCAGTGTTGCATGAAAGACACAGGGGATAGGGGAGTGTTGCATAAATGTCACATAATAGACATCCAAAGACTGAATATTCTATATTTGTTCACTCTTTGTTCTATTTTGTTCTATGTTTGTTCACTATTTGTTCTGTTGTAAAAATGTCACAGTCAAATAAAAAAGATAGTTAGTCAAAATCTTGACAGTCTTGACAAGTCTTGATTAGAACCCCCACCCAAAAAATCGTATCTTATTTATTATATATAAATGACCCTGAAATATATTTACAAAAAAACAAGGGTGTATCACCTCGGCGGCTAATGAGATAACAGAAGACAAAAAAAAGAAACACAAAGTCTCCTCTGTGTTTCATTAGACAGTTATAACATGAATAGCTTGGCAGGTGTTTCGGGGTATCTATTTACCTCGGCATATCTAGATATAAAATACCATATTTTTATCCAACACGCAAATATGTTATAATCAATTATTGTTACCAATTGTTACAAAGTAGATAAATTATGTTCACAGCAATGATTTTAGTTTGTATGTTAGACAATAGTTGTATAGAATTTACAGATAACTTAGGTCCTAATAGAACACAGCAAGAATGTATTGACAGAGTACATGAAATGTTGTATGATATAAAAGAAATTCCTTTACCACTTGTAAAGAGTGTACACTATAAATGTCAACCAACATCAAATGGAATGAAAACATAACATATGTTAGATATACATACTGACGAATTACCAGATATTTCTGGTCTTAGTAGCTTTATTAATATAAAAGACAGGCTATCAGAATACACACTACTAAAAGCAAGAACAGATTTCCTTACATTTGTAAAGATATTTGCTCCTACTCTTGTATCAGACTTTGAGATGGGTAGGCATATTGAATTACTATGTGAAAAATTACAGGGCGTAGTAGACGGCGATGTAAAAAGATTGATGGTATTCCTTCCACCTCGTTCTTCAAAGTCTCTTATCTGTAGTAAATTGTTTCCTGCATGGTACATTGGTAACTATGCTAACCATGAGATTATGTCTGTATCACACAGTGACCAGTTAGCAAGTGACTTTGGTCGTACTGTTCGTGACATTGTTAACACAGAAAAGTTCCAGAAGATCTTTACTGGTGTATCCTTACGCAGTGACGTTAAGGCAGCAGGTAAATGGAAAACAAATAAGAATGGTTCATACTATGCTGCAGGTGTTCGTAGTCAGGTTGCAGGTCGTGGTGCGCATGTGGCATTACTTGATGACGTTATGTCAGAAGAAGATTCATTTAGTGAAGCAGGTAGGCGTTATATCAAAGAGTGGTATCCTGCTGGTCTTCGTACTCGTATCATGCCAAACGGTGCAATTATCATTATCAATACAAGGTATCACTATGACGACTTGTGTGGATGGTTGCTCAAACAAGAATCAAATGCAGAGCAAAGTGTACAGCCATGGGAAGTAATATCTATCCCTGCATGGCTTGATGAACCAGCCGCCGAATTGCTAGGCTTGCCAGTAGGTACATCCTACTTCCCAGAGTGGAAGACTGATGAGATCCTGCGGCTAGACGAGCAAGAGATTAGAGCATCTAACGGCAGCAGATACTGGAATGCTTTGTATATGCAGGACCCAAGTCCTGATGACGGAGGTATAATTAAAAAGAAATGGATTAAGTGGTGGGAGTATGAAGAGCCTCCACCATGTGAGTTTATTATACAGACATATGATACAGCCTTTAGTACTGCTCGTACTGCAGACTATAGTGTTGTACAAACATGGGGTATCTTTCAGAGTTTTGAGGACGATGATTATGGTGGAGAGAGTATTGTTTCTAATATTATTCTTCTTGGTAACACAAGGGGCAGGTTTGAGTATCCTGAACTAAGAAGAACTGCACAAGAATTATATCAAGAGTTTAGACCTGATGTATGTATTATTGAAAAGAAAGCATCTGGTCAGTCATTGCTACAGGATATGAGAAGGGCAGGACTTCCCGTATTAGATTATCTTCCTGATAGAGATAAGACTTCTCGTGTGTATGCAGCAACACCAATGATGGAATCAGGGCGTGTATGGTTACCAAAGGATAAAATATGGGCAGATGATTTATTTTCTGAGTGTATGTCTTTTCCTAATGGCGCACATGATGACCAAGTTGACTGTATGACTATGGCTGTGCATTATATGAAGGATAGTTGGAATCTTATTCATCCAGAAGATCCTACTTGGGAAGATGATATTAATCCAAGAAAACAAAAGAGGGTTGCATATTGGAGAACATAGTTATATAATATGCGTATCGGTTAATTATTTTTAAACAGGACAAACAATGGCAATAGAAAAAAATCCAAATGATCAGATTCAAAAGCAGGATGTTGACGAAACAAATATTATTCCTGTAGACTTTACAGCAATGAATTCGGAACAGGTAAACTTTGAAATAGATCCTGATACAGGTGAAATTGAAGTTGAGTTTAGTTTTGAAGGTTCTATGAATGAGTTGCCAGAAGACAGTGAAAATGAATTCTATGAGAACCTAGCAGAGACTCTAGACGAAGAAACTCTTTCTTCTATTGGTTCACAAATCTATGAAAATTTTGAAGCAGATAAAAGTTCACGTGCAGAATGGGAATCCATGTTTGAACGTGGCTTTGATTTGCTTGGGCTGAAGTTAGAAGAAACTACTGAACCTTTTGAAGGTGCAGCAACAGCCGTACACCCATTGCTGATTGAGTCAGCAGTAAAGTTCCAATCAAGGGCAAGTCAAGAACTGTTTCCTGCTTCTGGTCCTGTAAAGGCACAAGTTCTTGGTGATGTCACGGAATCACGACAGCGACAGGCAACTAGAGTTCAGAACTTTATGAACTATCAATTAACCGAGCAGATGCCTGAATACTTTGACGAGTTTGAACGTATGCTGTTTCACTTACCCTTGATTGGTTCAGCATTTAAAAAGATATACTATGATGCTTCTATACAGCGTCCTGTAAGTGAGTTTATTCCTATTGACCAGTTCTATGTATCTTACTATGCTACAGACTTACGTCAAGCAGACAGATATACCCATATACTATATCGTAGTCCCGTTGAGTTATCACGTCAGATTAATGCAGGTATGTATGCAGATATAGAACTACCAGATCCTTATCTACCTGATCAGTCTGCACTAACAGAAAAGATGGATACAGTACTTGGTCTATCTCCTTCTTCTGATAGTGATATGCAGTATGTATTGCTTGAACAGCATTGTTATCTTGATGTAGAAGATCTTGGTATTGCTGCTCCTTACATTGTAACCATTGAAGAATCTACACAAAGAGTTTTATCTATTCGCCGTAACTGGAATGAAGATGATAAAAACATGCAAAAGAAAATGTTCTTTACGCATTATCGTTTTGTTCCGGGGTTTGGTTTTTATGGTCTTGGTCTTATTCACTTCCTTGGTAACCTTACTATGTCTGCAACTGCAGCTATGCGTAGCCTTATTGATGCAGGTCAGTTTGCAAACCTTCCCGGTGGTTTCAAAGCCAAAGGTGTTCGTATTGTAGGTGACAATGATCCTATTGCTCCGGGTGAGTTTAAGGAAGTAGAAGCCACAGGTATGGATTTAAATAAATCTATTATGCCTCTTCCGTACAAAGAACCATCACAGACATTGTATCAAATGCTACAGTTTGTTGCAGCAACAGGTCAAAAGTTTGCAGATACAACAGAACAAGTTATTACCGAGGGATCTAACTACGGTCCTGTAGGTACAACAATGGCATTACTTGAAGCATCAAGTAAGTTCTTTAGTGCTATTCATAAACGTCTTCACAAATCACAGAAAGACGAATTCCGTATTCTTGCACGTATCAACTATGAAAGTCTACCTAATGAATACCCCTACGATGTCCCCGGAGTTTCCGAAACGATCTTCCGTGCAGACTTTGATGGTCGTGTAGATATTATTCCTGTTAGTGATCCTAACATTCCGTCATCTGCCCATCGCTTGATGATGACTCAGATGGCAATGCAGATGGCACAGACTGCACCACCCGGAATGTTTAATATGGAAGAACTTAACCGCACACTTCTTAGTGCAGCTAATATTCCTAATCTGGATCGTATTCTACCTAGCAAGCCAGAACCGCAACCTCTTGATCCTGTAACCGATATTGAAGCAGCAACAAAAGGTATGCCTATTAAAGCATTTGCAGGTCAGAACCATGATGCACATATTCAGATTAAAACTATGTTCCTACAAGATCCTGCTAATGGTGGTAATCCCATTATGCAGCGTGTCAGCCCTGTACTTCAAGCCAACATTCAAGAACATGTTGTAATGAAGTATGAAGAGCAAGTCAATGGAATTACACGCCAAATTATGTCACAAGCACCGCAAGGTGATCCTAATCTGCAAAATCCTGCTGTTATTGAGCAGATTATGGCACAGGCAGCCCAGCAAGTTATGCAAGCAAACATGGCTGCTGCACAGCAAGGAGGTGGTCCAGAACAGCAAATGGTACAGCTTGAAGCTGCACGTCTTGATATAGAAAAACAAAAGGTACAAGCACAGTTAGCAAAAGAAGCAACTGAAGGTGCTTTGAAGAATCGTGACCTTGATCTCAAAGAACAGAAACTTGCTTTAGATGCTTATAAGATAGGAGCAGAAGGAACTCTGAAAGCAGATGAAAAAGAGAAAGATCGAAATACAAAAACGGCAGTCAAGGCTGTTGAAATCCTTGCAGACCTTATCAAACAAGAAGACAACCTTAAAAACTCCGAAACGATTAAAGCGGCAGATGTCATCATGAAAATGATTGATCAGGCTAAATCTGAACGTGGTATGTAATGCTCTGGGAAGAAATACAAAACTCTCTTCAAAAAGAAATTGAAGGATTAAAGAATTCGCTTGCATATGGGAATGCTTCAGACTATCATTCGTATATGAACATCGTTGGAAAGATTTCAGGACTAGAATGGTCACAGCAAGAAATCAAACGATTAGTAAACACAATGGTATATGAAGACAACGAAGAGGATTAATTATGCAAGTAGTATCTATGGGAAATGCAATGAAGAATGACGAATGGATCTCTGACGTAGAGCAGCCAGATCCTAAAGTACTTCCTAAAATTCCCGGTTATCATATTCTGGTACGCCCTGTATCTGTAAAGTCTCAGACTAAAGGCGGCATTATTTTACCAGACTCAATTAAAAATGACATTGCTTATCTTACAACTGTAGGAAAAGTATTAGCAATTGGTGACACAGCTTATGACGATAAAGATAAATTTCCGAATGGTCCTTGGTGTTCTGTCGGAGATTATGTCTGTTATGGAAAACACACAGGTCAAAAGTTTTTTTACAAAGGGATACGAATGATCCTTTTGTTTGATGATCAAATTTCTATGGTTGTTGAAGACCCAACAGAACTTGATCCAACATTTAATCTGTCTAACTAAAAAAATTTTAGTTGGACTGTTGTATAATCAATATAAATATTGTATTATAAAAACAAATGCGTAATCCGTCAGTTTCGCATGTGACGTTAAAAGGAGAAATAAATGTCCGAAAACAATAATGAATGGGCTACGGTAGATACTTCCAACACCGTTAAAGAGGAAGAAAAAATTGAATTTGAAATTGAAGGACAGGAAGAAGAACAAACTGAAAGTCCTACACAAAAAGTTCAAGAACATGTAGAAGAAACAAAACCCGAACAAGAAGAACAACAGTCTGGCGCACAGAAACGTATTCGCCAACTGGTTCGCCAAAAGAAAGAACGTGAAGAACAAATTCAAGAACTTATTGCACGTCAAAAAGAACTTGAGGAACAGCTGAAGACTAAACAAAAAGAAGTTGAAACTTCAGTTAAAAAAAGTTTTGAAACGGCTGAAACAAATATAAATAGCCAGATTGAAATTGCAAAAGATGCATATCGTCAGGCATTAGAATCTGGTGACACAGATCGTATTGTTCAAGCACAAGATTATCTTTCTAAGGCACAGAATGAAGCAACAATGCTTCGTATGAATAAGGAACGGTTTGTAACAGAACGTCCTATTCAAACTGAACAGGCTGCTTCTAATCCTGTCGCAACTCAAAACATTCAACCTGTAGAATATGATAGGTTAGCAGTAGAATGGGCAGGACGTAATGCTTGGTTTGGTCAAGATTCAGTTATGACTACTCTTGCACTGGAGATTGACAATGAACTAAAAAGCGAGGGTTATGATCCTTCGGAAGAAGATTTCTACCAAGAGATTGATTCAAGGCTTCATAATAGATTCCCTGATAGATTTGGTGGACAAAAGTCTCAACAACAACAGCGTATGCAGGAAACGTCATCTCCTGCTCAAGTGGTTGCTGGAGCATCACGCACTTCAACATCCTCTTCTAACAAGAAAGTTAAACTGTCTAAAGAAGACATTCGACTGGCTGAAAAATGGGGAATACCACTGGAACAATATGCTGCCGAAAAGCTAAAAGTAGAACGAGCCGATGGCGAGTATACTTCAGTTTATGGCAACAATCAATAGCGTGGAGGAATTTAAAATGGCACGTAATACAATAACAGCATCACGTAGTGCTGAATCAAGGGAATCAAACTCAAGAGAAATGGATTATGAATATCGTGAACCAAGTCTTCTTGACATCCCAGAATCTGTAACACATCGTTTTACCGATCAAGGAATGAAACTTCGTTGGATTAGAATGACTATTCGTGGTCAAGAAGATTACAACAATATTGGTAAGAAGATGGCAGAGGGTTGGGAGTTTGTAGGAATAGAAGAAGTTCCTGAGATGCAGCATTCATCCATCGTGAAGGATAATGGACGATATGAGGGTACAGTCTGTCGTGGAGATTTGGCTCTAGCAAAAATGCCTATTCGTAAGGCAGAAAGTCGTCAACGGTATTTTGAAAATCAAAGTAGAGAAATGGTTGATGCGGTTAATGCACAGCTTATGAACCAAAATGATTCAAGAATGCCAATTCGTAACAACAGTAAAACTCAAGTAACTAAGGGACGAACACCTAAATTTCAAGACTAATTTAGATTCGGACAAGATACTTGAAGTGCATTTTTTTAAATAAGGGAGAAAACAATGACTACATCTAAATCACTGTTCGGCTTCCGTCCTTCTCGCAAGCGGGGCAGTAACCCTAACAATTCAGGTATGAATGAATACCCAATTGCTTCAGGTTATGCCGCCAATATCTTTACTGGAGATCTTGTCCGTATTAATGCAGGAAGTTTGGAAGTTATCACCACTGCTACCGAAGTAGCACAGGGTGTGTTTATGGGCTGCCGTTATGTTGCCGATGGTGAGCAAAGGTTCAGCAAGTACTGGCCTACTGGTACTTCTGCTACCGATGCTTACGCTATGGTTGCTGACGATAGCCGTGCCGTATTTGAAGTACAAGCAGACGCTTCTGTAACTGCTGGTGATCTTTACGGTTCACAAAACTTTGCCGTAACACTTGGTGCTGGCTCTACCTTCACAGGTATGTCAGGACATGGTGTTCAAGCTGCTGGTCGTACATCTACCATTGCTATGGTACGTACGCTTGATTCAGTTGACGAACCCGGCAATGATGTTGCTAATGCTGCAGAACGTGCATATCTGAAAATGAATGTACGGATTGTCCAGCATACAGACAACTTCCATGACGCAATCGTAACTGCACCTGTATCTGGTGCTGATCCAGCATTTTAATTGAAGGGAGATTAGATAATGGCTATTAATCGTTCTAGTATTGCAAAAGAACTTCTCCCCGGTCTTAATGCTGTATTTGGCATGGAGTATGGGGAAGTTTCTGATGAACATGCACCGTTGTTTGAGACTGAAAACTCAGACCGTGCATTTGAAGAAGAAGTATTGTTCACAGGCTTTGGCACTGCACCTACTAAAGGTGAAGGTGCTGCAGTTGCCTATGACGATGCACAAGAAAGCTACACTGCTCGTTACACCCACGAAACCGTGGCACTGGCGTTTGCAGTGACAGAAGAAGCTATGGAAGACAACCTTTATGACACGTTTGCAAAGCTACGTGCCAGAGGGCTTGCTCGTGCCATGGCTAACACTAAGCAAGTTAAAGCTGCTGATGTTTTCAACAATAGCTTTAGCGCATCCTACGTAGGTGGTGATGGTGTTGCTATGTTCTCTGACTCACACCCAACTATTGGTGCAGGTAACCAAAGCAACTTGCTGACTGGTGATCTATCGGAAGCATCTCTTGAATCCGCATTGATTTCCATCTCTAAAGCAAAAGATGACCGTGGTATTCTGATTGGTCTGCAAGCTAAGTCCTTGCACATCCCATCAGACTTGGCATTTACAGCTGATCAGATCCTGAACAGCACAATGTCAACCACAATTGGTGTTAACCCAACCACCGCAGCAAACGGTGCTACTAACACCAACAAGATTAACGCTATCCGTAGCCAAGGTCTTGTTCCGGGTGGTTTCTTTGTTAACCGCCGCTTTACTGATACGGACGCTTGGTTCATTAAGACTGACTGTCCTAATGGCACAAAGATGTTTGTTCGTGCGCCGCTTCAGACAAAAATGGAACCAGATTTTGACACAGGCAACCTTCGCTTTAAGGCTCGTGAGCGTTATAGCTTTGGCTGGTCAGACTGGCGTGGATTCTACGGTTCTGCTGGCGCATAATCGTAGTTAATAAAAAATTTAAAAAAATTAAGAGGAGTACTTTCGTATTCCTCTTTTTTTATGTATAATATAGTATAACATAATAATAACTAACTAATTAACAACGAAGGAATATATTATGGCAACAAACATTCGGCAAGGATTTGTCACAGGGAGTGGTGCAGTTTTAGATGTTGCAACCAGCACAACTGTAAGTGATACTCGTATTAAGGGTGTAACTTATTCTGGTGTAGGTACATTTCTTATTACTGGAACATCAGTTGATGCTTATGGTAATATTAATGGAAGCAATCTAAAATTTGTAGGTACTACTAATGTTGACGCATCTGATATTATTTTACCTGACTATGGTTTAAAAGTTAATGGTGTTGTGAAGGTTTCTGCTCCTACATCTACAGCTACAGTCGGTATTTTCTATGGCTAATTACACATATCTTGTTGATGACATTATTGCTGCAACCGAGAATGACGGTTCAGAATTTTTGTCCTACATACCTAAAATGGTTAATCGTGCAGAGGAACGTCTTACACGAGATTTAGATGATTACGGTTTAGTATCGTATACTTCAGTAGCGGTAAGTTCTGGTAACAATACTATTACTTTACCATCTGGAA
>Ga0307377_10005042_pt1 | contig 14245 bp, 8 predicted proteins | sample TR3MG_FD_202535 | JGI IMG/M metagenome (GOLD analysis project Ga0307377, IMG submission 202535) | Soil microbial communities from Risofladan, Vaasa, Finland - TR-3 | ecosystem: Environmental > Terrestrial > Soil > Coastal area > Acid sulfate soil | place: Finland: Risofladan, Vaasa | collected... | reverse complement strand
CGTCGTTCAGGTCGCCGTTGTCCTGGTCGTCCAGGTCGATCTCGTCCCACAGTCCGTCCATGAACGGGATGCCGAAGACGATCTCGGCCCCGCCCACCGGGTCCTCGTCCGGGACCGTCTCGATGTTGGGCACCATCGCTACCGACATGATGCCGCTGGACCCGTTGTCCGTGACCCCGCCCACATATATATCCACCGGCCGCGGCGCCGCGTAGATCGTTCCCGGGATGACTGCCGCCACGCTGTTGAGTTCCTGCTCGGGCTCGACCAGGCGTCCCAGTTGCCCGTAGATCAGGTAGCCCTCGCCGTACGGACCCGCCCCGGGCCGGAAGTAGAACGGGTCACCGAAGCGCGAGATGATGATCATGTCATCAAAGCCGTCTCCATTGACGTCCATGCCTCCGTCCAGGGCATACCCGGCCATGTCGCCCGAATTCCACCCTCGCCAGAGGATCCCCGCGAAGCGCGTCCCGATCCTACCCAGGTCGAGCGTGAGCGACCGTTGCGCCGAGACGATCACCTGCCCCAGTGCAAAGTCGGTGACGGGGGGATTGTCGAAGTCGTTGATCGTCGCCCCGACCGTGTAGGCGCCCTCCGGGAAGCCCGCCGTCAGCCAAGTATACACGTCGCTCGCGCCGTCGGGGTCTTCGGAGGTGATGTCGAGCACCAGTGTCACAGCCCCGGTGTCGGGAACCTGATTTCTGTTCTCGTCGAGAAAGACGAATACGATCACGTCGGCGTTGTCGTCCGGGTCGGTGTCCACCCAGCTTATGTCGACCGGGTCGCCCTGAAAGACGTACCGGTCGGTGGTCGGCATGATTATCGTGATGGTCGGTGCGCCTTCGGCGCCCGGTCCCACCCGATCCCCGGAGGTGTCCGCGGGCGGGCGGAACGCACTGCCCCCACCGCATCCGGTCATCGCCGCGAGCGCCAACGCGGCCGTCATCAGCACACCCATGGCGCTCCTGCCATAAAGAACGGAGATTCTATGGCTCCACATGGTTAAACCTCGCACGTTCGCTGGCAACTTACCTTTGCGCGGCCTTACTGCGTGCCGCGGCACAACCTCCTGCTTGCGGAAAGCTGTCGGCCGTGGATGCTAACCTGCGAAGGCCATGAAGGGAAGGAATTGTTGCCAACTGGTCTGCGTCGCCCGTAAGCGTCAGGCCCTTCTGCAGATGCCGCGCAGGCCCCCCTGTCGGCCGGTCATCGTTGGTTGCTCCCCTCACCTTCCCTGTTTTGCCAAGTTCATGCTCCACTTTAGGTTAGCAGCCGCCTTTTCCGCTGTCAAGTCGGTGTGCACCGCCCCGACGCGTGCGGGGCGGTTACCGGTCCAACCTGTGCCACAGGGCACGATGCGCACACCCCTTACCGGTCCGGACCGGTGCCGCCTTCATGAAATTAGACGACGCTGGTGGCACTGCGTTGCAGACGTGTCTACGGTTGAGCGAATCGAAGGGCCACCACGGCTCGCGCCCTGCCGTCGGCCTGTTGTGCCGCAAAAAGCCCGATGGCGCCAAAGGGCTTGCACAACGCTGCGATCCGCCGAAGGGCTTCCGTGGGTCCCAGCGAAGGCGATGCCGCCCGTCGCTCCGGTGGCGGAGGTAACGGTACGACCTGATCGACCACCTCCTCGCCCCGCTGCACGTCGAAGACGATGACAACATCATCGGCGGCCTCTTGCACAGCCCGCCGCAAATCAGCCATGGGTGCTTCAGGTGAGAGGGGCTGGCCATTGATGGCTAGAATGCGGTCGCCTTCTCTGAGGAACCCGTCGGCTGGCCATCCCGTCAAAACCCGAACCACCACCACGGCTCCGGGACGGTCAGGATCAGGCTTGACCGCGGCGCCCAGCGCCACGCGCCGAGACCGGGCTGTTTCGGCGACCGACGGGCGACCGTCGCTGCCTGCGCGGGCTTGCTGAACCGCGCCCAACCACGTTTGCAGAGCGGCTCCTAACTGATCGGGATGACCCAGCACGTATTGATGACACTGCTTAAGCGGTGCGCTCAGGAGCGTCGGGTCGGCCTGCCCCCAACCGGGGGCCGCCCCCGCCAGGCTGTCGGCAATGCTGCGAATATGGTTACTGCTGGTCGCGATGATCAGCCAGCGGTCGATGCTCGCCCAGGCAATTTCCATCTCACCCATGGGTGAAGGGGCTTGCTCGCTCGTCAGCACCGTGCCGACGTCGATGGCTCGAATCGCAATGTCTCGGTGGGCGCTCAAACGGACGTCGAGCGATGCGGGCAACCCTCGACGCATCGCATGAACGTTCAACAGAGCGACCAGGCTTTGGCCGAAGCGATTGAGGGCCGCCTCCACCGCTTGGCGGTTGCTGGTAAGAATCATCACCGCCACGCTCGGCGCCGCAGCCGGCTTCGTGGCGGTTCGCGCCGAAACGCCCGCCCGACCGATGACCAGGAGGGTTTCGCCCGTGAGGTTGGCTAGAAGCTGCTCCCGAAGGTTGTTCGGCCCGAGCATGGCCTGAAGAAGTGCCGAATATCGCGCTGCCTGTCCGTCGCGATCATCGCGGACCCATTGCCGGAAACGTCCGGCGTAATCCACGTTCAGACCAACAACGGCCAGCGTGTCGGCGGGCAGCTTCGCAGCCTGGTCGGGACGAATGAGAAGCCGGGGCGGCGACTGTGGCAAGCCGTCCAAGGAGAACTCCACCTCCAAGACCGTCCGGCTCCAGCGGAGCCCGGCCACCAGCGGCGTGAAGCGGTTCGCCGGCCAACGCCGGGTGGCTCCGGGAGACGCGCTCGCGGGTCCGCGAGTGTCGAGGTAAATCAAAGCTTTGTATGCGTGCTGAAGGCGACGTGTGTGCCGAACGAAGTCGGCATCGCTGGCCAGCGAGTGATGGCTTCGGCCGGCGGCCATGCTGACTGTCTCATGGAACAGCCTGGAGGCATCGGCCGCAGAGGGTCCGAAGATGACCAGATTGCCCAGTACACCCATCTGCATGGGGCCTAGCTGGTAGCACTGGACAGCGCCGACGCGTTGCCCCACTTGGGCTTTCCTCGCTCCCAGCAAACGGGCCACCGTGGCTGTGTCCGGAACGCGCGAGAGGACTACCACGTCGTCCGGAACATCGGGGTCGGCGGCCGCGATGGCCAGCTGCTGGCCGAAGATCGTGTCGATGATCTCAGGCCAAGGTACCCCTAGCATGGTTTCGAGGCGGTCCTGCCAGTCGACAGCCGTCTGCGGGCGCGTGCCCTGCAACGCCGTCAGAGCCGACCACACGCCTGCTTCGCTAAGCTGAGCGTATAGCGAGTCAAGCTCGTGCACCTCGACGAACAGATGGCACCGTTTGGGTACCAGATAGGCCAGAGTCGGCTGTTGGGCTGCCCAGGCGCTGTGGCTGACAGAAAGCAAGGTCAGCACGGCCGTCATACAGCCACGGCCGAACCGTCCACGCCAATGCCTCACTTCGTCTCCGGGTGCAACGGCAGATGGCGCGGCGGCGCGCTTGCGCGGCAGTTGCTCAGACAATTGGTGGTAACCGTCTCCGCGGGGGGCAAAGAGCTTGCTCAAATCAGGTCCAGGTCTTCCTCGGCCAACTCGGAAGGAATATCTGACCAGTCGTCACCGAAGTCCAGCTCCAATACGTCCGTCAGAGGGATCAGCAACTGACCCATAAACGGTAGTCCGGCGGGCATGGTCTGCGGCGCCCCGCTGACCTCCGCCCAATCGCTTAGTAACGTAAGGTTCGCCTCGCTGAGCGCCTGCTGTCCGAGTTGGCCAAGCCCTGCGACACTGCTGTGCAGTTGCTGCCAGGTCTGGTTCGTGTGGTCACGGGCATCGGCCAAGGCCCTTGGCAGGCCCTGATGATCGGCGAGAAGCTTCTGGTCCCGCGACGTCTCGGGCCCGATCGCGTTTACCACCAGCAGAAGTGCCGCGGCCATCGCCGTCACCGTGGCGGTCAGCAGCACAACCCTCTTGTACCGCTTGTACCGCAGCTTGCGCGGACGCATCGGGCTCCGCTCGGCTACAGCCTGAACTACGCGGTCGGTGAAATCAGGTGAGGGGCTTGGATGGTCGGCGTCGCTGCGGACCACGTCGCCGACCGCGCGCAGCAACCCTACTCGCTGACGGCAGAGCACGCACTCCAAGAGATGAGCGTGCACCTCGGCCTGGAGCGAGGTGGGTAGCTCCGCGTCGAGGTAGGCATCAAGCAGGTGCTCGACATCGTGGCAGTCCATGGTCAGCCGGCTCCTGAAAGGCGGATCTGCGGCCTCTGTTCGCCGAGAGGCTCCCACAGCATCTCGCGCAGCTTAGCCCGGGCACGGTGTAAGTGGCTCTTCACCGTTGCGGCGGGCATCTCCAACACGTCGGCGATCTCCTGACAAGCCATCTGCTCGCGGTAGAACAGCAGGACAGCGGCCTTTTGGTGGGGCGAGAGGTGTTCTACCGCTTGCCAGATGAGCCGTTCCATACGTCTTGCCTGCTCACTGGCAGCCAGCGCCTCGAAAGCGCCCGGGCCATGATCGGCTTCGTACGTAAGATCGGTGCCGCCCGACAGCGGCGGCTGCCGCCTCAGGTGGTTCAGGCACAGCCGGTACCCGATGGTGAACAGCCACGTGCTGAACCGGTATTGCTCGTCAAAGCTGTCCAGCGCCGCGAAGGCCCGCAGAAACGTCTCCTGGCTGATCTCCTCGGCGTCGTGATGGTTTCGCAGCAGGCGCCAGACAAAGGCAAATAGACGGTCCTTGTAAGCGTCCACCAGTTCCCGGCTGGCCGCCTCGTCACCGCGTCGAGCCCGTCGGATGAGCCTGCGCTCGTTCAGCGGACTGGACACCTTGCCGCCAGTGTCGAGCCGATCGCCCATAACTCACTCCATTATACGGGTTTGGCTTGCCTCAAGTTGCAGACGGATGCCGACATGCTAGAATAACATCGGTATGGTTAAGCAAGCATCGCCAGCTCCGCCTCGCATTATAAACAAGAAGGCCCGTTTCAACTATGAAATTATCGAACGGGTCGAGGTGGGGATTATGCTTCGCGGCAGCGAGGTTAAGAGCGTCCGGAACGGCCAAGTGTCGCTCGAAGAAGCATTTGCGCGCATCGACGCAGGCGAGGTGTTTCTCTATGGCTGCCATATCAGCCCTTACGAGCAGGCTGGCAGCCAGAACCACGACCCCGCGCGACCTAGGAAGCTGCTTCTGCACCGGCGCGAGATCAAGCGACTTATCGGGCGTGTCAGGGAGAAGGGCCAGACGCTCGTGCCGTTAGGCCTCTACTTCAACAGCCGAGGGCTGGCGAAGGTCGACCTGGCGCTGGCCAAGGGCAAGCGAAGCTACGACAAGCGCGAGCATATTCGCAAGCGCGATCAGGAACGGGACATGGCCCGTGCGCTGGGTGGGTGAGTGGACCCGCCAGGCCTCGGGCGAACAAACCGGTTGCTAACGGGGGCGATTGGGCTCGACCGGGCAAGTTGAGGGTGAAGCCGCGTGCCGAGGTTGTCAGGAGGCCTCGTAAAACCCCTGGCAAAAAACCTTTACATGCCAACGAACCGTTGCGCATGGCTGCGTAAATAACGCAGCACGTTTGATCCGCGACGCCTGCTAGCGGACCAGACGACGACCAGCAGGCTGGCTGGGGCGTTCTGTCTGGCGGCGCCCAGGTGAGAAAACAGTCGGGCTGGGTTGGTGCGAAGCCTGTCGGCCGGCGTCGCATCGGCTGAGACTTAAACGACCGACTACGCACGTAGAAACTTCACCTGAATTGTCACGGGACGGGGGTTCGATTCCCCCCGCCTCCAAATTACGCCCACTACTCGGTGGGCGTTTCTTTGGTGTGCCAGGCATGGCGTTTGACTTGGAGGTGCAAGTCCTCTGGGGGCCTTGATGGCAGGAACCCCTAGCCGAACAGCAAGGGCGTCGCAGCGGTCGTTCTTCCGCTTGGCCCGGAAGATCAACCGCAAGTGACCCGGATGGGCCACCACCACCCGCTTGGCCAGGCGGCACAGCCGATCGTGCAGGGCGCCGTACCCACACGAGGCCTCGTAACAGATGGCAAACGGATGGCTCAACTGCTCGAGAAACTCGATCACCTTCTGCCAGGACCCTCGCACCCGCTGCTGCTTGGCCCGCTTGCCGTTCTCGTCGAGAATACACATCGTCGACGACCGTGGGTGAACGTCCAAACCGACCGACCACATGGTAGGCCTCCTTGTTTGGATCCGGGGTCTTGTGATCGGGCCTACGCAACCCGATCTGAATACCCCGAACGTATCCGCAAGGAGGCTTGCTTCATAGTTTCATGCCCAACCTTGTGCCCAGCCGAGCGCCTGGTTCGCCGCCGCACGTGAACGCGATGCAGTCGAGCGCCTCGACCAGGCGCCAGGTCTTGCGGGCGTAAGCGGCGGCCGCCGCCCCCAATCGCTCGGCAAAGATGCGACGCGGGCAGGTGGGTGTGTCACAGAAGAACCGTCGGACCAGCAGATCAATACGGACCGGTATGCCATGCCACGGCAGGTCGGCCAACGTTCGACCGTAGCGACTGTGAATGCGACCGGAAGGCTTGTCACAGATCGGGCACATGGCCGCGGTGGCGACACAACGGACCCGGATCTCGATAACTTCAGTATGGATAGACAGTTGCAGACAGCGAAGCCCCCGCGCAGCAGGCAGGTGTGAAGCGGCGTACATGGCGGACTCCCTTCCGCATCGATCAGGCCCATCCATGGACCCGCGGTACGCCTGATTCTAGTGGCCGGTCTTCACCAAGAGTGCAGGAGAACCGTTTTGCGTGATAGGCAACATTGGCGGCCGCTGGCGTTGCAGACTACCGTACCATTGGCCCCTCACTCAGTTCTTGAGTCCCATGTAGCAGTCGAGGCCAATATGCAGCAACGTCGCGGCGCAAAAAGACGGGGCCGCCCGGCATGAACGGCCCTGTCAGAATCAACGTTCACGCTACAGCGTCATGGACACAGCGCCGGCTTGGACGGCGCCCGAGGGCCCAGGTTATTCCTGACGACCAAGTAGTCGCCCGTCGTCACGCGACCATTGCCGTCGAGGTCCTCACGCAAGTCCCCACGCCGACCTATAGCGCCCCTGACGCAAACGTAGTCCAGCGTGCTCACGCGCCCGCCGCCCTCGCAGTCGCCTACCAGCGTGTACACCTCAAACTGGAACGGCTCGACCGTTGTCCAACCCGGTGCCGAGTTGATCTGATACCAGGTCTGATTGGGCAACACGTCGTGGTTATTCGGATCGTTCGGATCCGTCTCCCTGGCCTCCAGCGTGCAGAGGTTCGGATCGTCCGGGTCGATCACATAGACGAACTGGTTGCTGACGTCCGCGCAGCCGTTGGTCATGTCCTGGATGACCAGCGGATTGCCCGACGCCGGCAGCGTGATCGGACGGTCGAAGGTGCACAGGATGAGGTTGTTCAGCGTCTTGGGCAGCGAACCGTCAAACGGAGGCTCGGTGGCGATCAACTGCGCCGGCGGCGCCGTACTGAACGACCAGACCGGTCCTTCGGTGGTGCCACAGCAGTTGGTGGCCACAACCTTCCAGTAGTACGTTGTGTCGGGATCTAGCACTTGGCCCGGCGCGGGTGTCGGATCGCACGTCGGATCCGTCACATCGTCGCAAATCAGCGTCGTGGGCGGATTATCCGTGCCGAAGTACACATCATACGTCGTCGGGCACGGGCCCCCTCCGACCTCGTAGTAGATGGTGCCGTTCCAGACCCGGGGTGAGAAAACCGAGCCGAAGGGGTACGCATTGCCGGTGCCGCGATCCTCGAAGCGGAGATCGGCATTCTCGAAGACGCCGAGCGGCCCATTCGTGTACGCCACGTTGCCGTCGACCCGTGCCCAGTAGATCCCAACCGTCTCGCCACTGGCAATGGTCAGGCCACCAATGGGCACGTTGGTCGGGGTGCCGACGGGGTTGGTCGTGGAAAGCGTCACTGAGTCCAGCAACGTCCAGAGGGCGGGGTCGTTCTCTTTGCCAACGTAGGTCGTATGAGCCGTCACGTAGTACACCTCGATGGTTGCAGGACCCCCGCCGGCGTTGATGTTGCCATCCCATCCTGTGATGGTGATGGTTTCCTTGCCCGTCAGGTCGAACATGTTTCCGCTCTGACCGTTGCCGCCGGCGAACAGCGTCGTCAATGATCCCGACGCGAGGGAAACACCCTCGTAGCTGAGCACCCGCGTTACCCCCGAGCCGGGGATCGTACCGGCGGAAGCCGGGGCATCGCGCTGGGGGGCGACCTTCCGGGCCGGGGCGGCCTGACGGGTGACCGGCCGAGCGCTCACCTTGGACGGCGTGCTCACGCTGCTACCTTCGGGGGCAGCCGCAGGTTGGACGGCTGGCAGGGCCACGCCGGTGTTCAGGTAAACCTCATACGGGGCAGCGTTGACCGCACCGGCTGGCGCCGGGGAGACGAGCGAAGTGGCGGCCGGGGCTCCGCCGCCGAAGCAGAACATGGTCACCAGCCCGTAGGCCTCGCCGCCGGTGAGGCCCACCACGCCGACCGGGTCATCGATGTTCTCGGCGCTGATCCGGGTGGTGGCGGTCTGGCTCGTAGACAGACCGTCGGCGTCGAACTGGGTAGAGTCGGCCGCAATCACGACCTTCACCTCCATGAGCAGGTCGCCCTGGGCGGGGTCGTAGCTGAACACATCATTGACATCGATGATGATGTCAAAGGCGGGCGGACTGCCGACATCGGCACTGGACAGGGCCAGCGGTCCGTCATAGACGAGGGTGTAGCCCGGTCCGATGTTGTCGGCGAAGGTCGGCGACGCCGTCGCCACGGTGGTGGCGGCGTGGCCCAGATAGACCTGGACCTGGTGCGCCGTCGGGCCAAAGGGATCGCCATAGTCCCCGTCCGGACGGAAGCGGATGGCACTGATCACCCCGGATGTTTCCACCTCTGCCGCGCTGTAGATCTGCTGGTAGCGGCGTCTTTCGCCCAAAGCCAGGTTGAAGGGCCAGCCATTGTCGCTATTGCCCTCGGTGGTGGCCCGGGCGTTGGGGATGACCACACAGCTCGGCGGTGTCTGGCCGTTCCAGGACAGGTTGGTGTCCAGCGGCACGTCGGTCGCGCCGTCATTGGGGTCAGGATTGGTGGGCACGGACGGCGGGTTACACGTGATCACCGTAAGGGTGACGTCGCGCGTCTGGCAAATGGTGCTGGTCTCATTACAGATGGTCAGCGTGTCGGTGTAGGTACCGGCAGCCAGGGCGTCGGCATTGGCGTTGATGCAGACATCCACGGTGGTTGAGGCGCCGTCGGCCAGTGTGCCGCTGCCCGGGGTCACGTCGAGCCACGGCTCGGTCGCGGCTGCGGTCCAGTCGAGCGAAGAGGAGCCGTTATTGGTCAGCGTGTAGGTCTTGCACGGCGGATCGAACGGCCCGCCCTCGTAGCCGCTGGACGAGAACCCCTCCGCCGGTGAAACCTCGAGATCGCCATAGGCGCCCGTGATCTCGATGTCGTCCAGGGTGATACCGTCGGTGGAGATCGGGTAATTGTCGTACTGGTTAAATCGAATCTTGAACGTGGAGTTGTACGAGAGACCATAGGCGGCAATCGCCGCATCGAGATCCACGGTGATCTGGGCGTAGCTGCTGCTGAGGTCTCGCAGCCCCCGCACCTCGTACCAGGTCTGGCCGTCCTCACTCACCGCGACGCCGTCGAAGTCTGCGCCGGGGGGGTCGGTGAAGGGCACGGGCGGCGGACCGTTCGCCTCGTCGCTGAACTCCTTGGCCCAGAATGTCAGAACCACATTGCGACGCCCGGCCAGGTCAACGCACAGTGTCAGTTCGTTGCGGGCATAGCTGTCGCTGGTTGTAGAATCCATTGTTAAATGGTGCGTGCCGCCGTGCGGGGCGTAATCGGTTGTCACCTGGGTCCGATACGTGCCGGTTCCCGCGACCTTCCAATAGGGCGGCAGCGTGCCGCTCTCGAAGTCTTCTACGAAGGGTGGTGGCGGGGCGCAGCCCTCGACATTGAGTTGGACGGCGCGCGTCTGGCAAATGGTGCTGGTCTCATTACAGATGGCCAGCGTGTCGGTGTAGGTACCGGCAGCCAGGGCGTCGGCATTGGCGTTGATGCAGACATCCACGGTGGTCGAGGCGCCGTCGGCCAGTGTGCCGCTGCCCGGCGTCACGTCGAGCCACGGCTCGGTCGCTGCTGCGGTCCAGTCGAGCGAAGAGGAGCCGCTATTGGTCAGCGTGTAGGTGCAGCAGCCCGGACTGAAGGGGCCACCGACAGGGCCGGTGCTCGTACAACCGGTGGTCGGTGTCACCAGCAGATCGTCGGGTGGGCCAGAGTAGCGCAGCCGGATCATGAAGTTGCCCAGCCAAAGCCCGTAGGCTTCCTGCTGAGCCCAGCTCGACCCACTGTAAACCCAGGATCGTTCGTAATAGGGCGGGTCCAAGTCGAAGCCGTTGTGATACGTCGCGGCGCCCTCGATCCAACCGACATAGACGCTGCCGCTGTCGATCCTCAGACCGAGCGAGGAAATGTCGACATCGTACCAATCGGCGGTGCCGGGCACGCTGGCGGGCAGGCTGCCCAGCACCGTGTTCGGGTCGCCGGCATCATCGTCATCCCATACGGTGACGGTTATCGATGCGGCGTCACCCGGGTAAAGCCGGACGTGGGTGGGGAAGCACGGATAGATGTCTGGCGTGACGCGGACGGCCAAGCCGCCGCCTGCACTGCCCCAGCCGAGGAAGAGCTCGTGCCCGCCGTCATCATAGGCAAGCTGGTCAACCGCCACCGCGTAGTAGAGCAGGCACGTCCGCGAGTAGCTGTAAGGACCGTCGGCCGCTACTTCCAGAGTGAAGTTGATCGTATGTGTTTCCGGACAACCCGCATTCAGCGACAAGACGTAGGCATCGGCTAAGTTGTCCGTCATCCCCCCGTGAGCCACGTTGGGGAAACCGGCCGTCGCCTTCGTGATGGTGACGAACGGGTCGGCGCTGGCCAGGGTGGCTTGAACGTTGGTCGCATCAGCCCAGCCGTTGGTCAAGGTGAGCGACAAGTTGACGGTTTCGCCCGGATCCAGCTTGCCATTGCCGTTGCCGCCGGTGTCGTCGATGATGATGCTCGGCGCGAGGTACTGCAGCCCTCCGATCCCGTGGTTGCCGAAGCCCGTATAGATGGCCTCGCCGTGAGGAGTTCCGTTGCTCAGGTCGCTATCCCCGTAGCGCGTGTCATCCTCTACCAGGATTGCGATCACGTAGTCTTCGAAGTTCGTCGCGTGGGCGTATCGGGCAAAATGCACCAACTCGTCCATGATGCCGGCGCCAAGCACCTGCCAGGCTTCCCAGAGGCCACCGCTGAACATCTGGCTATCGACGTGGACTTCGTTATACCAATCGGTCTCACGCCGGTATGTGTTGTCCAGAGTGCGAAAGCCGTTTGGCTCGCCGATGATCAGGCCGCCGTCCCCCACCAAGGGACTCTGGCTCGGGCTCAGGGTACAGCCGAAGTAATCGCTCCACCCCTCGTTCATGGCCCCGGATTCCCCACTATAGGGAAAGTAAACGCCGTCGTAGATCACGTCCGTCACGCCGTGCGTGTACTCGTGATAGACGACCTCCGCGTACATGCCGAAGTCATCGCAGACCACTCCGTCACCCGCGCCAAAGGCCATACCATAGCCATCCCAGTAAGCGTTGCAGTATCCGCTCGGGCAACCCAACTGCACCACCACCGGCATCGAGTAATTGAGACCCAACGGGTAGCTGGGGCCGGAAAGATTCGGGTCCATGGCGAGGTAATAATCGTGCACAAAATTGACATGCCGATAGACGCTTGGCTCAACTGGGATATTCGCGCCTTGCCAGTTCACTACGTGGTAGAGACTACTATCCCACGTCCAACTTACCACCTCGCCGGGGTGCACCGGGCCCGACTCAAAGCGTGCATCCGGCCCGCAAGGGTAATCGATGTCGCAATACAGCCCCTTGAGTTCGGAGGTAATGGTGCCCGGGTCCACCGGCAAGGTCACACTGTACGAACCATCGCTCTGAGTCTGAACCGTGTTGACTCCGCCTTGGACGGAAACGATCTCCACATCGTCGATGTTCCAGCCAGGATAGGTCACCGAACTATCCGTTGTTCCCATCCCCCAACGGATGTAGACGGCCGGCTGATCGTCAGCGACGGCTGAGATATCGTACGTGAGGGGCTGCCAGGCCCCGTCGCAGAAGCTGCTGCCGCTGTGGTTCCACACCGTCACCCAGGTGCTGCCGTCATTCGATACCTGAATGTTGGCGTGGTCAAAGCTGGACGACTCGATGCCCAGCCATCGGCAGAATCTCAACGTCACATCCTGGTATCCCTGGCAACTGAACGCCGGCGTCGTGGCATACCGGGTCGGGGTTAGACTATTTGGATAATCTCCTGAAAGATTGTAACCGACCACGTTGGTACCCGTGCAACCTGAGTTTGGATCCAGGCAATGCGACCCGCCACCGGTGGGCGTGCCCCACTGCCAATCAGGATCGAGTGTCCAGCCTGGATCGCTGTCCAGGTTCCATGACTGAATCACGATCTCCGTCCCCTGGGCCGATACGTCTTCGTGCGGAAAGGGATCAATCTGCGCCGCGTCGCTGGCACACTCGGGCTTGTACTCGCCCTCGACGGTGCCGGTCACATCTTGGTGCACCAGCGCGTTCCATTTGCCCACGATCTTGCCGGTCCCGGCGTCAATGAGGTATTGCCATTTCTTGTGGGCCTGCCGCTGCAGGATCTCCAACTGCCAGCACAAAATGTACTCGAAGCCCGACCCTCGGCGCACGGGCAGAATGCACAGTTGCGCGTCGCTGATGCGGTCGTCACCGGCCGTCTCCTGACAGTCGGATCGGGCAACCGCCAGCGCTTGCTTGTTGTCGATCCTCGGCGTCGTCTCTGCGGCAACGTCGGGGTATACGTCCGACCCGAATGTGATCAGGTGATCGTCCTTGGTGAAGGACATAGTGACCTGACCGCTGAGCACCGGCACGCCGTTGTGGATCTGCCGGAACGCGACGTACCAGCGTCCCCCGGCCTTCACGGCGTTGGCCAACTGGAGCTGGGCGGGTTTGACCTTCAGCAGGTCGGCACGGGCGGCCACAAAGCCAAGGCAGGCGGCCTCGACGTTGTCTGGTCCAAGCCGGTCGACGCCCGGCAGAGCAATCGCCCGGCCACTCACCCAATGCGGCGTACCCGTGACCAAGTTCCATCGGACGGACAAGCCCCCGCCCGCCTGAGCAGCAAGCTGACGCCAACCGGCGCTGCTGCTGAGCGCTGCAATCGCTTCTGCGGTCTGCTTGTCCACAGCCGGCGGGGCCGCCAGCGCCGCATACCCGCCCGAAGCAGGTGGCGACTGTATAACACCGGCCCCAGCGCGCGAATACTCGGTGGTGAGGGCCCCGTCCGGCCGAACCGCCCAAGCCATCCCTGTGGCCCCAGCCAGCAACACCGCAGCGGCCCAAAGCGTCACCGATCCGCAACCCACCGACTTCCTAAGGGATACGCCACACATACTGCCCCTCCTTTTGCCGACATTTCCCATCTAATAGTGCCCCGCCAGACCGCCTGCCTGTACGAATAGGGACGCAGACAGGCCGGGTCGTGTTCCGATCTGGTACAGCTATTATACAGCGCCCCCTCCCTAGTTGTGCCTACCCCGTTTTCGAGTTTTTTCGGTCTCCAAAGCGCACGCGTGACCTCCGCATACATGCCAATGGGGCGTTGCCGCTCCGTTTTTCTTGTGGGGCGCATAACATCGCCTTATATCGCGAGTTACATATCGCGAGCTACGGCATCGAGGCTGGGCGTCGAGCATGTCCCACCGGTCGTTGGAATTTGGACAGAGGGGTTCCTGGCTGGGAGAATCCCAGTGATGTTAGAAACCATTTTTGGAGGAACCCCTATGCAAACGAACAGACATAAAGGTAAGGCAGGAAACGGGTTGCGTCCAGGTAAAAACGGCCAGGCCCCTGACGCCAGTCCCAGATCAACCGGCTGGGTAAGTGAACCACCCATGTCAACCACCATTGAGGATGGGTCTTGGCTCGCCCGGCAAGACCCAGTCCAGACTCATTGGCCCGGGTACGGGCTGCATCGATCCGCGATCCGTCCACCGCCATCACGATCCAGCCGTGCCAAGTCCATAGCCGCCCAACACGCCGGGGGATGGTCTCTCGCAGACAGGACCAAAACTGCCTGAACAGGTCGATTCCCAGTCTTTCTGTGGCTTTGACCAATCCCTGATAACAACGCCCCGGAC
>Ga0307377_10005041_pt1 | contig 14248 bp, 11 predicted proteins | sample TR3MG_FD_202535 | JGI IMG/M metagenome (GOLD analysis project Ga0307377, IMG submission 202535) | Soil microbial communities from Risofladan, Vaasa, Finland - TR-3 | ecosystem: Environmental > Terrestrial > Soil > Coastal area > Acid sulfate soil | place: Finland: Risofladan, Vaasa | collected... | reverse complement strand
GAGCCGCTGCCCGAGAGCAGGCCGTTGCATCCGAGCACCAGCGAACTCATGAGCCAGGCGCTATGGGTCGTCAATACGGTCACCGGCGGCGTGCGCGACTGCAGCACGCGGATCTGGCGCTCGTGCAACTGCGGATTGGCACACCAGTCCTTGATCGCGCGCACCGTGGGCACGGCGTCCATGATCCTGGTGAGCGTCGTCAGCGGATAGCCCTGGCCGCCGGCGAGCGGATACTGGAACAGGATCAGCGGCAGGTCGGTCGCGTCGGCGATGCGCTTGAAATAATCGACCGCCATCTCCGGACGCTGGCCGAAGGTATAGACGCCGGTGGGGAAAACGAGCAGCGCGGACGCGCCGCCCGCATGCGCCATTTTCGCAAGGCGCGCCGCTTCGAACGGGCCCTCACTGTAGATGCCGTTGACGATCGGCAGGCGTGCGCCGATTGCGTCCTGCGCGATCGCGAGCACGCGCTGCTGCTCGTCGAAGCTGCAGGAAGCCACTTCCGATGCGTGGGCGTTGATGGTGACCGCCGAGATTCCCTCGACCGCCGCCAGGTCGCGCAGATGCGAACGGAACGACGCCTCGTCGATGGAGAGGTCTTCGTTGAAGGGCAGCAGCGCGGCCGGAATGACCCCGCGCGGCAGGTAGGTCTGGTGCCTGGGCATGGCTATGCTCCCATTATCGAATTGCCTCTGCGCTTCGCCGTCCATCGCCGGGCAGGTGTGCGAAACCATGGGGGGAATTATATCGCCATGCGATCGATGCGTACTGAACAGACTTCGCTTGCTGAGCCCCGCGCGCGCTCACGCGGATTCAAATGCACGACGCGGCTGCTCCAGGTACTGGCGCGTCTGCATTTCGGCGAGGCGGCTGACGGTACGGTCGAATTCGAACACCATCGCCCGGATGGCCGCGTCTTTGGCAGCCTCTTCGCGCTTCAACAACGATGCGGGCGGCGACTCCGCGGACACGACGAGCTTGACCCGGTTGTCGTAGAACACGTCCACCAGCAGCGTAAAACGCCGGGCTTCGTCGGCGCGTTCAAGCCCCATGCGCGGTACGCCCGAAAGAATGACGGTGTGGAAGCGTCGGGCGAGGTTCAGGTAATCGTGCTGTGAGCGGCCCCATCCGCACAGCACCTTGAACTCGAACCACGCGAGCCCGCCCGCCCGGCGCAGCACCGGGAGGGTGCGGCCTTCCACCTCGAGTCCGGCTTCGTCCTCGTCCTCGGTTTCGGCGATCCGGTGAAAGGTCTCCACAAGCGTCGCATGCGTCGCCTCGCTCAGGGGCGTGTGATAGACCTTGACCTGCTCAAGCGCGCGCAGCCGGTAATCGACCCCACCGTCGACCTGCAGCACGTCCATGTGATGTTTCACCAGTGCGATCGCCGGAAGAAAATTGTCCCGCTTCAGACCATCGCGGTAGAGGGCGTCGGGCGGATAGTTCGAGGTCATGCAGTACACCACCCCGCGCGCGAGCGTGCGCGCGAGGAGCCGCCCGAGGATCATCGCGTCGACGATGTCGTTGACGTGGAATTCGTCGAAACAGATGAGGCGGCAGCGCCGCGCGATGCGACCGGCCAGCGCATCGAGCGGGTCTTCCCTGTTCTTCAGCTCGGCGAGTTCGCGGTGCACGTCGCGCATGAAGTCGTGGAAATGCACCCGGCGCTTGCGCTCGAGCGGCAGGCAGTGAAAGAAGCTGTCCATAAGGAAACTCTTGCCGCGCCCCACCGCGCCCCACAGGTACACGCCGCGCGGCAGCGGCGGACGCACCAGCACCTTTCGCACAGCGGTTCTTCGCCGCGCCTTGTAGGCTCCCCATTCCTCGTAGAGCTGTTGCAAGCGCTCGACCGCCTGCATCTGGGAGGCGTCTGCGATATATCCGCGGCGCTCCAGGGCGTGGCGATAGAGCTCGATCACGCTCATCGAGCCGGCCGGACTGTGCTGCGGTGTCATGAGTCGGAATTCCGTAGGCTCATCGATTGCGTTCCCGTCGGTTTCAAGTGCCCGGCGCGGATTCGCGCGCGGCTTGGACTATGCGGTCTGGATAGGGATGGACTATGTGATCGGTCGGGCTTGGACAATACTTCCGATGCGCTTCGGTGGGGATGTTCGACCGCCCGCATTCAGCTTGAGGGCGGTCGGTCAGGGACGCAATTCTAACGCTCAGGCAAGGTCTCGTCACGGCCAAATCCGGCCGATCGCGCCCCCCCGGCCAGGCCGGATCCAAGGACGCTGCGAGGCAGGCGCGGAAATGAGCTAACCTTCGTCCTCACCATGAGTGCGTTCATTTTCTTCGTCTTCTGCATCGTCTATCTGGGCATGATCCTTGGCGGGCTGCCCTTCCTGCAACTCGACCGCACCGGCATTGCGCTGTTGGGCGCGATCGCATTGATTGCGGTCGGGGCCGTGAGCCCTGAGCAAGCGGCGCAATCGATCCATTTGCCGACTCTGGTCCTGCTTTTTTCGTTCATGGTGGTGTCGGCGCAGATGCGCCTGGGCGGCTTCTATGCCTGGGTGACGCGTCGGCTCGCCGCGTTTGCGCTGTCGCCGCCGCTGCTGCTGGCGGCGCTGATCGTCGTCGTCGCGGTGCTTTCGGCCGTGTTCAGCAATGACATCGTCTGTCTGGCCGTCGCTCCAGTCCTGATCGAGGTGTGCCTTGGCCGCAGGCTGGACCCGGTGCCCTACCTGCTGGCGCTTGCTTGCAGCGCCAACGTTGGCTCGGCGGCGACCTTGATCGGCAACCCGCAGAACATGCTGATCGGCGAGACGCTGAAGCTGTCCTTCGCCGGATATTTCGCACAGGCGGTGGGACCGGTGCTGCTGGGCCTGCTGGCAACTTGGGGGATCATTGCCTACCAGATGCGGGGCGGCTGGGTTTCATCGGACGGCGACGCCGTGCATACTTCGGCGCCAGATCGGCGCGACGATCCGGTTCCGCTCGATCGCTGGCAGACGGCAAAAGGCTTGTCGGTGGCCGCTGTGCTCGTGGGAGTGTTCCTGTTCCTGCCTACGTGGCCGCGCGACGTTGCGGCGCTGACCGGCGCCGGGCTGCTGCTGATGAGCCGCAAGCTGCATTCCAACAAGATGCTCGGACTGGTGGACTGGGAGCTGCTGATCCTTTTTATCGGACTGTTCGTGGTGAATCATGCGCTGCAGCGGACTGGTATCGTCGCCGGAATCGTCGCCGACCTCGCCGCCGCCGGTTTGAACCTGGATCACGCCGGAACCCTGTTCGCCGCCACACTCGTGCTGTCCAACGTCGTCTCCAACGTACCGGCGGTGATGTTGCTTATCCCACTCACTTCGCATGCGCTCGCCGGGCCCACGCTTGCGCTGGTAAGCACCTTGTCGGGTAACCTCCTCATCGTCGGCAGTATCGCCAACATCATCGTGGTGAACGCCGCGGCGCGGCGCGGCATTCGAATCAACTGGCAACGGCACGGAAGAGTCGGCGTTCCGGTGACGCTCGCCACGCTCACGATATGCGCGGTTTCGCTCTGGTGGTAGGAGGGCTACAAGGGGTCGCCCCGGCCCCTTTCGGTCCTGCCTCTCACTCGCTGCGTGGACGCCAAATAGAAAGCCAGCGCGGTAGCATCGACACAAGCACTTCATCCCTGAGCACGTAATGATGGTACAGGGCAGCGAGCGCGTGCAAACCTGCGAGCCACATGATCGAATCGCCAAGCCAGGTGTGAATGGTCGCAATCGTCGCGCCCAAATCGTGGGATTTCCCGACGAGAGGCGCGATCTCCAATCCGCCCAGCAGCGTCAGCGGATGCCCTTCCAGCCAGGACCCGGCAATGGCGGTCATTGGAAGGGCGAACAGAAGCACGTACAGCATTGCCTGCACTGCCGCCGCCGCAGTGCGCATCCAGCGTGATGCGTGCGGCGCTTCCGGCCGTCGATCGAAAAACCGCCACAGTATACGCACCGTTGTAAGGGCAAAAACGCTCAAGCCCAGCGTCTCGTGAATGTGGCGATCGAGATCGCGCGCGGAAGAGAATATTCGCTCTTCCGAACCTCCCGGGCCGTAGATAAATGCGATCAAGACTAGTATCGCAGTTACCCAGTGCAAGGCCTGCGTGATATTTCCAAAGTGCGTGGGCGTGTGTGGTTTCATGCTGGTGCCATCGAGGAGTTCGGAGATCGTCCAACGCCGATCGTCTGCACGACGGCGCGCCTGAAGACGTGAAAATAAGACGCTTTGCAGCGCCTCACAATTTTACCGTAAGTCGACGTGGAACTGACCTCGGGCTACGACTGGAGATACATTGGCGAAATATTACGCCAATTCAGGGTTCAGACTGAGAACGGACGCTAAATCCCTCCCGGTCTTATTTGTACTATAGTAGGTGACGTCAAAACCGCCCGCCAATACCGGCAAGCCGCATTCGACAGACACCGCAAGTTGCGCCGTCGGCACAATATCGATCCAACAATCTGGCAGCGTATCGCGCAAGAGAGGAATGACGTCATGACAAAGCCCGAGCTGGTGGTGGCGCCGCTCACGCCCTTCACCAGCGATTGGAAAATCGATGCCGCCGCGCTGAAGCGCGAAATCGACTATGTGATCACGGACTGCGGCGCCACCATGGTGGTGGCCGCGGGGGTCGAGGCGCAGGAATACACCTACCTCGGCCTGGAGGAGCGCAAGGCGCTGATCCGCCTGACGCTGGAGTGCGTCGCAGGGCGTTGCCCGGTGATGGTCGGCATCTCGCATCCGTCGTACCAGACGGCGATAGAGCTCGCGCATTTCGCACATGGCCTGGGCGCGCATGCGGTGCAGATGCTGGCGCCGCTGCGGCCTTTCGGCGGGCCGCCGACCGAGCGCGACCTGATAGCGTATTTCGAGGCGGTGGCGAACGCCTCGCCGCTGCCGATGACGCTCTATTTGAATTCCGGTCCGGGCGCGGACGTGTCGATCCCGGCCACGATCGCCATCGCGCGCATCGACAAAGTGCGCTACATCAAGGAAAGCTCGCGCGATCTCGCCCGGGTTTCGCGCCTGATCGTCGAAATCGAGCATGGCGGACACGCGCGCTACTTTACGACCATGCAGATGCTGCTCGCCACGCTGGAGCTCGGCGGCTCGGGCGCGACCATGCCGCCGCCCGGCGCGGAGATCGCGCGGCAGGTCATGGACGCGTTCGCAGCCGGGGATTACCGGCGCGCGGCGCAGATCCAGTTGCAGTTCGCCTTGTTCCCGTCACGGTGGATGCACCGCGGCCTGACGGCGACGATGAAGACCGCGATGCGCCTGATCGGGCTGCCGGTCGGCGATCTGTATCCGCCTTACGTCTCGCTCGATGCCGGCGAAACCGCGGCGCTGGCCGACTTTCTCAAGACTACTGTACTCGCGAAAAGGATGACCCAACATGCTCAGCATTAAGCGGCTCGACATCGACGAAGCGCAAATTCTGATCGAAGGCGCGGCGGCCAAGGCGCGCGAGATCGGGATACCGATGTGCATTGCGGTCACGGACGAATCCGGGCATCTGATCAAATTCGATCGCATGAACGGCGGCAAGGTCAGCAGCATCTCGATCGCCATCGACAAGGCTTCGACCAGCGCGGTCGCGCGGCACGGGACGCACGTGTACAACCAGCTATGCGTGCCTGGCAGCCCGACATTCGGCATTCACATTACCAACGGCGGCCACTTCAGCATCATCGGCGGCGGTCTGCCGGTGTTCATCGACGGCGAAATCGCCGGCGGCGTCGGCGTAAGTTCGGGAACGGCGGAGCAGGATCGCGTCTGCGCCGAGGCCGCGATCCAGCACTTTTACGCGGCGAGCGGGAACAAGCCTTAGAGTGGTCTAACAACACCAGGGGATATCCCCTCCGGGGACTTCCTCCGGGGCGCCTCCCCTCGTGCTCCCCTAGATCAGGCGCCCAAGGGCAATTCTGTCAGGCGCTCTTGGTGTCTATCGCCCCTTCCAGACTGGCTTCCTCTTGTTGAGGAATGCCTCCATTCCCTCGCGGAAATCTTCGCTCATATAGCACATGAGCACGAGGTCGCTGCCTTCTTCCGGCTTCGTGCGCAGGCGGTAGAGCGCCTGCTTGGTCGCCTGCAGCGTGAGCGGCGCGAGGTTCGCCACTTCGCGCACGAGCTCCTCGGCGCGGCGCGCGAGCGCGGCGCCGTCCTCGACCAGCTCGCTCACCAGACCCATCGCCAGCGCTTCGTCCGCCTCGATCAGGCGCGCGCGGAAGATGATGTCCTTCACCCGCGCCGGCCCCAGCAGCGCGGCGAGGCGGGCGTAGTTGTTCATCGACAGGCAGTTGCCGAGCGTCTTGGCCACCGGAAAACCGTAGCGCATGCTGCGCGTGGCGATGCGCAGGTCGCAGCAGGCCGCGATGCCCGCGCCGCCGCCGGTGCAGGCACCATTGACGGCGGCTATGGTCGGCACGCGGCAGCGCTCGAGCGCACCCAGCACGCGGTCGATGCGCGCTTCGTAGTCGAGCGCGTCCTGCTCCTTGTCGAAGGCGCGGAACTGCGATATGTCGGTGCCCGCGGCGAAGGCCTTGTCGCCTGCCCCAGTGAGGAGCATCGCGCGGATCGAGCGGTCCTCGTTCGCCAGATCGCAGATCTCGGCCAGGCGGTCGTACATCGCGAAGGTGAGGGCGTTCCTCGCCTGCGGCCGGTTGAAGGTCAGGTAGGCGACGCCGTCGCGTACTTGGTAGAGCAGTTCGTCCATGGTGGATTCCAGGAAGGGTGAGAAAGCCGTGATTCTCTACGAAAAGCGCGATCTCTTCACGCATCGCGAGCAGACGTTTCCGGTTCGCACGGGCGTTGCGGGATTTTGGCCGCAACCGGCCAGCGGAGAAGTTTCCATACAGCTGCCAGTCCGGCGCTCCAGGTGTATGCCTGGCGGAAGTTGCCGCAGCGCTCGTGGCAGCGTCGATTCGTGGCCAGGAAAATTCCCATTCACCCAACGCACCCGGAGCGAATTTGCTCGGGATGCTTCATGTATGAGACGCCAGCAGGATCGCTTTCGCCGCAAATTGTTCCTCAATGAAAAAGCGTCAGCACGCCGGTGTAGCCATAAAGCCGGTCGTGTGAAATTTCGCCGTTGCAGAAAAATCCTGCCAGCGGCAGTTCGCCCAGAGCCTCTTTCACGAGGCTGAGTTCGGTGCCGCGGCTGCCGAACATGTGCTCGCCGCGACCGACGCAGGAGAAGTACAGCGCCCCGCGCGGCTGCGCAGGTACCTCCTCGCGCAGCTCGCTCAGGATGCGCCGCAGGTCGCGGCGCGCGCTCTCGGCATCGCGTTTGCAGAACATGAGCTCGGCGCCCTGTTCGACCATGTCGCCGATCGCGATCAGGCCGTTATTGGGGTCAATGCCCACCAGGTTGCGAACCAGGTAGTCCCCCCGGTCGGACCCTGCCACCGGCAGTCCGACATGGATGAATTGCGCCGCCCGGTTCAGGTCGCGGGCGAGCAAATCGCCGATCGCTTCTTTCATCACCTGGAGCGCCGGCCGGGCGTCGAGCGTGCGAATGACGTTCCCGTCGCATCCGGTTACACGGTACCTCCCCGGCAGCGGGGCGCAACCCTGGGTGAGGCGCGTGCTGACGCCGACCGAGGCGGCGAGCACGGCGCCGGAAAGCCCGCCCGAAATCACCTCGTTGGCGACCTGCACCGCGCGCGAGCGCGAGCTGGAAATCCCGCCGACCAGGAATCCGCTCGCTACCTTGGAGGACATGTCCGCGATCAGCTCGGCGACATCCGGCGTACTCGGGTCGGCGTGGATCACGCCAAAATGTGCGGGCGCGCCACCTGAGAGCCGCGCGCGCCCGGAAAAAACCTGGTACTGGTCTGCAGGCAGCTCGGCCACCATCGCGGCGAGCGCCGGCTCGTCAAGGTATTCCGTCCCGCTGGCGATAATCCCGATTCCGACCGTGCCGATCCAGTCAGACACGCCGGTCTGCTCCCGCAGCGATTCGACGATGGGGCCGGCGTAAGGGACCAGCGTGTCGGTGAAATACACGAACCCCAGCCCGCCGCCGGGGCGTCCGAGGCGCGCGGCGCATTGCGCGACGCATTCTTGCCAGGTGTTGCCGCTCGCATGGGCGGCGCGAAACGGACTCATGGAATGTCCTCGATGCCGTTCATAGGGCCCAAAAAACGAGGCCGAGTAAGCTCAGAGTACCGTTAATCCGTTGACTGCTCAACAAGGTCGATCGGGATGGGCACCGGTAAGGCCATGCAAGTTGGCCGTTGCCTAGGCATAGCCTGCGCTCAGCCGCCTGGGAGCGGGCATTCAAGCTGACTGCGGCGATTGCGCATTGGGCAGTGTGCCGCTGTCTGCCCGGGCCGAATGGGTAGGGGTAGGGGATGGTCACCGGCGTTCGCTATCCCCCAACTGCACAGCCGGCTTTGAATCCAAAAAGACTTGGCGTTGCTTCGCCAGTGGTAGTTTTAAGGTATATGAACCGAATGCGTACTGCCGGCCAGGACCGGTCGCCGGGGCCGTGACGATGTAATGGCTGTTCCCGACGCAAAGCGGTAGTAGCGGTTACCCAGAATTTGATGCTCGCCGCAGCAGGGCGGCGGCCGTTTGGTCTTCGGCGTCGTCCCTTCCACCCGCAGGCTATGTGATGTCGACATAGGGTGCATCCTGTAGCTTCGACTCGACCCCACGCTTTCCTTCTTCGAAAGCGTGTTCATACGGCAAATCAGCCCCTAGTCTAAATATCAAGAACAAAGCGCAAATTATCAATGTGACGTCAACATAGGCGCCCAGCCTAAAAATCCCGAAAAAGCCAAAGTAGAGCGTTATCAGTGCAACAGTCGCCTCCAGCATGGCCGACCTTGGCTTTCGGGTGAGACAAAGAAAACCACAAATGGTAATCATCGTAGGGCAGTTTACGACCCCCAACGGTGAATATATGAAGGCATTCAACCAAATTGGATTTTCGACCCAATGCAGGTACCAGAAGCCGAATACCAACCCAAGAATCCCGAAGAACAGATTGACTGGCGCAGTCTCTTTGAGTTCAAAGTTCAGGTTCTTCGTAACGTAGGCATGAACAATTAACACGAGGAACATCGCGAAAATAATGATGTTAGGCGCTATCAAATACTTTATCGAAATGATTGTTGCGGAAAGAGACAAGAAAGCAAGGAACAACGAGAACAGAATATTTCTTATCCTCTTGACAACAATTCCGAGCCCAACAACCAATAGAAACAAGACGTGCACGAACGCTGAATAGGCTTTCACTTCCATTGAAATATTTCCCAACATCTCTGTAATTGCCTCAGGCGTTTTCATAAAACTAAGTACAAATATAGCCAAAAGTAACAATCCAATGACAACCCATTTGATTCTATTTTTCACAATTCCACCTCATACACAGGAATGGTTAATCGGCGGGAATATAGTCGTTTTGAATTCTTCGAAATCAAGTGCGCCTAGCGTCGAGCTGCGCAATCAACTGAGGTGATGGGGTACTGATGCCACTTCGTACCCAAAGAGTCCAAGAGATTCCCGCCGGCCGATATCCACTTGGTTCATTGGAGCGCGCTAGGTGATGTCAACCATCATTATTCGCTGTGGGGCACCGAAGCGATTTGAATATCAATATATTAGCGGGCGGAGAGTCGCGAGTTGATTTTCATCACGGCATACTCAGAATTAACCATCCATAGCAGGCGAGGCCTATCGGGAGAACGTGATAAAAACAATTCACTGAGGCCAAGTGCATCATCGAGCGGCCGCTTTCGGCAACAAATGCGACCGGCGCGTCGTTGCCGACTACAAACGGATAGGTGTTTCGGTGCGAAAGACGGCTTAGGGTCGCATGCAGCTCCCCGCAGATGCCGGGCTGCTCCAGTTTCAAACCAACGCCGGCCAGATCAAAAGTCAGTCCAGCAGCCGCTCGTCGCGCGGCGCAATTTCTGTAATGAGGTCGTGCACCAGCGCCTTGTTCGAGAGCGGGGCGACATGCATGTCACCTTCGCGCAGGCGCTCGGTACAGGCGTAGGCGGCTTTGCCTTCGAGCTCGATCATGCATTCTTTGCACGCGTTCGCGTTGATGCAGGAAAAGCGGATGGCGAGGCCGGGGTCCTGCGTCGCGCGTATCCAGCGCAGGCCGTCGAGCAGCGACTGGCCTGGGGTGAAAGGCACTTCGAAAATTTCGGTGCGCGCGGGCGCGCCGGGCGTGCCGCGCTGGATATGCAGCCTTGCGGTCTTGGTCGTCATGGAGCCGCCCCGGCAGGGCGCGCGGCCGGCGCCCGCGTAAGGCTCAGTTCGCCGTCGCGCCAGCTCAGGCGCTGGTTGAGGTCCCATTCTGGCAGCATGCCGGGAAAGTCCTCACGCTGGTGCGCGCCGCGGCTTTCCTTGCGCTCGATCGCAGCGCGCACCACGCATTGCGCTACCAGCAGCATATTGCGCAAGTCCAGCCAGTCCAGCCCCACCATGTCGTAATGCGCGCCGGCGGCGGGCAGGGGACCGAGTTCCTGCTGCATTTGCTGCAGCCGTTCGAGCGCCGCGCGCAGCTTGGCTTCGGTGCGGAACGGTCCGGCGTTGTCGGACATCAGTGCTTGCAGTTCGACCAGCAGCGCCGCGGTATTGGGCACGGCGGCAGCTTTGCCGCGCGTGCCGAGCTGCTCCAGCGCGCGCGCGGCCGCCGCTTCGTGCCAGCCGGAAGATTTGCGCGCCTTGGCGTGCGCGGCGGCAGCGCTGCCGGCGCGCTCGCCGAAAACGAAGGCCTCGGTGATGCCGTTGCCCGAGAGGCGGTTCGCGCCGTTGGCGCCGCCCACCGCCTCGCCCGCGGCGTACAGGCTGGGCACGCGCGTCTGCATGGCACTATCCACGCGCACGCCGCCCATGTGGTAATGCGCGATCGGCGCGACCTCCACCGGCATTTTCGCCAGGTCGATGCCGTTCTTCGCCAAGCGGTCGATGACCGGGCCGAAGGCCTTGCGCAGTTCCGCTTCCGGAACATGCATGAAACTCAGATAGGCGCCGCCGGCCGGACTGCCGCGCCCGGCCTCGATTTCCTTGAATATGGCGTAGGTGGCGACGTCGCGCGTGAGCACATAGTTGCCGGACTCGGCCTGGCCGTAGCGGTCGGCGAATTCCTCGCCCTTTGCGTTGAGCAGGCGCCCGCCCAGCTTGTAGCGAAACGGGTCCCACATGATCGGGTCCATGCCTATCATGCGCGGCGCGAGGTGGCCGATCGGAAAGAACTGCACGAACTCCATGTCGACGAGTTCGGCACCCGCGCGCAAGGCGAGCGCGTAGCCGTCCCCACCCATGTTGAGCGAGCCGCTGTTGCGCCGGTAGAGCCGCGTCAGGCCGCCGGTGGCGATGACGACGCTTTTCGCTTCCAGCGCCACCGCTTCGCCCGAAAGCAAATGCAGTCCGACCGCGCCCACCGCCTCGCCCTGGTTCACCACGATGTCGGTAATCAGCACGTCGCCGATGCGCCGTATGCCGTCGATGCGGTTCAGCCGCGCGCGCAGCGTGCGCGATACGGCGGGACCGGTGTTGAGAAAATCGACGTAGACGCAGCGCGCCCTGTCGTGTCCCGGCGCGTGCACCTGCTTCAGGTGGCCGTCCTCGCGCGCCCAGCCGACTTTCCATGCGTCCATCTCGCGTATGCGCGCGGGCGCGTTCTCGCACAGCAGTTGCGCCAGCGCCGGGTCGCACAGGCCGCGCCCGGCGGCGAGCGTGTCGGCGAGATGATGCTCCCAGTGATCCGGGCATTGTTCGCCCAGCGCGACCGCGACTGTCATCTGCGCCATGACTGTGGCTCCGCCGCGCCCGATCAGGCTGCGGTCGATCAGATGCACTTGGCAGCCGTCGCGCGCCGCGGCGATCGCGGCATATATGCCGGCGCCGCCCGCGCCGATTACGAGCACATCGCTTTCAAGTCGTATCATCGCCCGCACTGTACCCCGATCGGCGCCGCGGAACAATGCCGAAACAGCAGCGCGGTGCGGGCCATTTCATCGCGAACAATTGGTCCGCGCTCGCCGGCCCGCGCTTGCTTGACCGACCGCGACAATTGATGCAGTATTGCTCGCCGATAGCATAAGAATAGCGGCTGTGGCCGCAAGCGCGACGAACATCCCCCCCAACAGCAATGAGGAGAAATCATGCGTAAGCTAAAACAACTGGCGGTAGCAGTTGCTGCGGCGCTGGCCCTGGCGCCTATTTCGGTATTTGCGCAGGAGGCGCCGGTAAAAATCGGCATCGTCACTTTCCTCTCCGGCCCGGCGGCGTCGCCGTTCGGCGTGCCGGCGCGGAACGCGGCCGAGATCTTGGTCGAGATGCTGAACGCGGGCAAGGCGCCCGCCCCCTATGCGACCAAAGGTTTCGGCGGATCGAAGATCGAGACCGAGGTCATCGACGAGTCCGGCAGCAGCACCACGCAGGTCACGGAATTCCGCAACCTGGTGCAGCGCGATAAAGTCGATCTGGTGATCGGCTATGTGTCCAGCGGCAATTGCCTGGCCATCGCGCCGGTCGCCGAAGAGCTGAAGAAGCTCACCGACTTCTTCGATTGCGGCACGCCGCGCATATTCGAGGACAACAGCTACAAGTATGTCTTCCGCACCTCGCCCACGTCGACCATGGACAATGTCGGCGCGGCCTTGTACGTAACGGACGTCAAGCCGAAGCTGAAGTCGATCGCCGGGATCAACCAGAACTATGCCTGGGGCCAGGATTCCTGGTCCGACTTCGTGGCGGCGATGAAACAGCTCAGGCCCAATATCGAAATCAAGACCTCGCAGATGCCCAAGCTGTTCGCCGGGCAATACAACACCGAGATCTCGACCCTGCTCGGGGCAAAACCGGATGTGATCCATTCCAGCTTCTACGACGGCGACCTCGAAGCGCTGCTGCTTCAGGCGGCACCGCGCGGTCTGTTCAAGAAGAGCACCGGAATACTGACCGCGGGCGAACCCGCCATGTGGAAGCTCGCGGCCCAGATCCCCGATGGCACGATCATTGGCGCGCGCGGCCCATTCGGTCCCTATGCGCCGAACAACGCGCTGAACCGCTGGTTCGACAAGGCGTTCCAGGACCGCTATCAGGTGCGGCCGAACTATGCTTCCTATCAGATGGCGCAGGCGATTCTGGGGGTCAAGCTGGCATGGGAGAAGGCGCAGGCAGCAAACGGCGGCAAGCGGCCGAGCAACGAACAAGTAGCTGCGGCGCTTGAACACCTCACCTATGAAGGCCCCGGCGGCGAGGTGCGCATGGTCAACGGCAAAGGCCACCAGGCGATCATGGAGACGGCCTACGGCATGAGCAAGCTCGTGCACGGGAAGATGACCGTCACCAACGTGAAGCGCTATCCTGCAGAAAGAGTCAATCCGCCGGACGGCGTCAAGGCCGCAGACTGGATCGCGTCGGGCGCTTTCAAGAAATAGATCGATTCGATAAACGGCTGTCCAGCGCGGGCAGCCGCTTGTCTTTCCGGCTCTCTCCTTGGATCAAATCCCTGCCGTCATCGTAGACGGCATCTTTTACGCCGCGTGGCTGTTTGTCGCGGCGGTTGGCATGACGCTGATCTACGGCGTGATGAAAATCGTCAACATCACGCACGGCAGCTTCTATGCCCTCGGCGCCTACGCCGCCGCGTCGTTTACCGGCGCCTGGTTCGCGCATGGTTATCCGCCGATGCTGTCCTACCTCGTCCTGTTGGCCTCGGCGGTGATCATCACGCTGGTGTTCGCCCCGCTGATCGAACGCGGCATCCTGCGCTTCATGTACGCGAAGGACGAGTCGGTGATCCTGCTCATCACCTACGCGCTGTTCCTGATAATCGAGGACGTGATCAAGCTGATCTGGGGCGTCGATCCCTATTTCATCGCCCAGCCCTACGGCCTGCTCGGCAGCTTCGACGTCGCCGGCCTGAGTTACCCGACCTACAACCTGATCCTGGTCGGGATTGCAATAGCTTCGGGCCTCGGCCTGACGCTGCTGTTGCGCGGGACGCGCGTCGGCAAGCTGCTGCGCACGGTGATCCACGATCCCGAAGTGAGCCGGGCGATGGGGATCAACGTCGACCGATTCTATCTGGTCACGTTCACCTTGGGCTCGATGCTGGCTGCCATAGGCGGCGCGTTCACCGCGCCCACGGTTTCGGTGGTTCCCGGCTTGGGCGTCGAGGTCGTTGTGCTCTCGTTTGCAGTGGTCGTGATCGGCGGTCTGGGCAGCCTGCCCGGCGCCGCGCTCGGCGCCGTCATCGTCGGGCTGGTGCGGTCTGCCGCGATTCACTATGCGCCCG
>Ga0307377_10005040_pt1 | contig 14257 bp, 15 predicted proteins | sample TR3MG_FD_202535 | JGI IMG/M metagenome (GOLD analysis project Ga0307377, IMG submission 202535) | Soil microbial communities from Risofladan, Vaasa, Finland - TR-3 | ecosystem: Environmental > Terrestrial > Soil > Coastal area > Acid sulfate soil | place: Finland: Risofladan, Vaasa | collected... | reverse complement strand
TTTTTTGATAGCTTTTTTCAACTCTGCTTTCAAATTTTCATTCTCCAATTGAAGTTTTAAAATTTCAGTAACACACCCATTAATCATATTAACGATCTGCATAAAATTGACAGCACCTCCATATGATCCTGAAAAATCATACTCAATCAGCTGACGTTTAAGAGCTTCAATTTCACGAGTTTTCATTCTAATCCATGGATTTTTTGTTTGTAGCATTTTCTTTTCTCCTTTTCTTCTCTAACAAATTTTTGAACAGTGGAAATATTTTTTTCGGTGGAATATCATACTGACGATTATCTATAAATGTTATTGGTGTATTTTTTACATTGTATGTTTTGGTATGCAGCTTTTGTTGACATCCAAATTCCAAAACCTCTTTATTATATAATAAAGATATATTTGGTATTGCACTTTGAGACCCAAATGTAAAAAATGAATTTTCCATCACAACAAGAAGTAAACCAACAAGAGAAGATGTTTCTCCTATTTTCATATCATTTAAATCTAAAAAGCGTTTCTTCTCATCTGGAATATACTCTCCCTTTTTGCCGCACACAATAAAATTAAAATCCCTCATTAGTTCTTTATCATTAAAAACTCGATCATAAAAATCAGGCCAATAATTCCAATTTCTTTTAAATCCAGTTCTAAATCTTGGAGCCAATACAACCAAGGGCTTTTCATTCTTTGGTAAATAAGAATTTACTATATCATAATTTTCTTGACGCGGTTGAAATTCATAACACATCTTTTTTGAAGGGTATTGATTTTTATTTACAAATTTTCCCTTGGTAACATTAGGGTAAATATGTTTAATTATATGAAATCTATCTCGATACTTTGCATAAAAATCTTCTGCAATTTTTAAATAATCTGGAGGCTTCAAACCATTAAGTCTAAAACAATTTGGTTTCTTTGTGTCATAATCTCCTGGTATTCTCAAAGGAACTAAAATATCTGCAAACTTTCCATATAAGTCAAATCTCTCTTCTCTGGTTAAAATGATATATTTTATATCTTTATTTTTATTTCCATTTCTAATCATATATGGGAGCATTGGCGCAAATCGTCCAGCTTCCCAATATAACTCACCAACAAATGGTCCAAGTAAAATTGCATTTTCTTTCATATTTACCAGTCCGCTAACAATGCATTATCATTATGTATTAATTTAAAAAATTCATCAAAACTTAAATTATCTATTCTATCCTCTGCTTTTGCAAATTTAATAAGCTCTAGCTTTTGACCTTCTGGATGTCCTTTAGCGCTAGTTAGTCTATTACATACTGAACCTGCCATTTTACCACAATGAATCCCCAATTTTTGATTTAATGCTAATATGTAAGGTTTTCCGTTTGTTGATCTCTCTAATAACCTCCAATAATGTTGATCGTGTTTTTTATCGAAACCAACCAACTTAGTAAGATCAAGCGTTCCAACATCATCAAAGAAATTTGTTCTGACACTCCACAAACCAGAACCTCCCAATTTTCCAGTTCTTCCGGAAAGTTTATCATTTATATTTATAATGGCATTCTTTTGTTTAACACCACCAGGCGATTGCCCTATAACTTTAATATCATTCAAACTATTCTTTCTTACATATTTCCAAGCACTCGCCAATATTTGATCCCATTCTGGAGTAACAATTATATCATTATCAAGCATCAATAAAAACGTATATTTCTTTTTTTCTGGGTCTTGTTGATGCATTAAACCAAACATATTATTAGAAGAAGCTTTACTAAAAGCATTAAATGTAGATGCATTGGTATTAAATGTTACTTGTGAAACCAATCCATTACTATACAAACTTGAAAAATAATCAAAATGTTCTTCTATCTTATAATTGGTTTGGTTATTATAAACATAGAGTTGATATGGCATTGTAGAATGTTCTTGTATTGCCTTGATACATTTTTTTGTTATAGCAAGTCTATTTCTTACAGTAAGGAAAATTTTAATCATTTGTTCAGAAGCTCCTCAAATTTATCAATCATATAGTTTAATTTTTCATCTGTTTCCACAAGTTCATCATAACAAGGACTGTATCCATCTGATGATTTTGGGCATTTTGTTTGACTATGAATGTAACATGGAGCACAACTTTTTTTAGCATCAACCCATCCAGCATAAGGATATGTTTTCAATCTAATATGACCTGGAAATGGACCAAAAACTCCAAAACATTTTTTATCCATTGATGCAGCAATATGACTAATAGCTGAATCTGTTCCAAATGTTGCCTTACACAAACTTGCTAAAGCAATTGTATAAGCAATTGATTCTGAATGTTGACAAAAATTGAAAGTCATTTCTGGTTTCTTTAAAAGTTTAATAAAGTCATCAATACTTTCTGCTTGACGTGGGTTGTCAGTCAATACAACATTATGACCGCGTTTATTTAATTCATCTATAATCTTAACCCAAAATTCATGTCTTGGTGTTCTAATTGGAGAACTTGCTCTTAGTTGCATTAAAACAAAAGAATCATTTTGTAGATTCCAATCTTTTAATATATCAAAACATTTATCAACAAGATCTTCTCGTGGTGCTTGTCTTGGAAGCAATAAATTATCAGGCAAATCCAATCCAAGCCATGATGAAAATAAATTATATGCATTTGACGTTTCAGCTTGTTTACATCTTTCAATAACTCCCTCAAATAGCATATGATAATCCGATTCATGTAAATGTCTAAATGGAAAAGGTAAGTCAAGAACTTCATCAATACATTCCCAAGTTTCTACCATTGGTTGATATTGCGGACCACAGGCAAATTTAATTTTGCATGTGGGGTATTTTTGTTTTAGATATATAAGGTTGGGTTGTATAAACATTAAATCTCCAATGCCACCTGTTCTAAAAACTAAAATTGTTTTATCAGTAGCATCTTGGCCAATATATGGGTTATACATATTTTTAAAACGCATTGGAGCTGGTTTTAATATTTTAAGTTTATTTGTTAATTTACTACAATATAGTTGCTGAAAAACTCCAAGTCCCATAACATACATAGCTTTTTTCTTCAAGGTTTGTTCCTTGAAATAATTCTGCAAGAACTTAGAATTTTTACTTGCTCTAGCAATAATAATATTTGGAGGATGTTTTCGTAATTCCTCCAGATTAGTCACATGCTGACTATTCTCTATTTTAATACCAAAGTCCCTCATAATAGTTGGCGAAATTGGTCTTAAATCTCTTTTGATTTGTTCTTCTTTCCATATTCCTCGTTTCGACTCTTCCAACATTTTGATTTCCTTTCATTATTATTTTATTCTTCAACTTTATCGGCTACTTCATCATTTGCATCTTGTGTATCAACTTCATCATCAACATCATCTTCTTCATTTCGACCTCTAATACTTCCGAACCCACCAGATTGTCTTGTACCACGAATACTTCCGAATCCACCTCTGTCTGAACTTCCTCTAATACTCCCGTATCCACCTCGAGAACTAGGATCAGATCGTCTGATAACCTGTTCTTTTACTGCTTTCCATCCTTTATCAACAGCATTAAAGAATTCTTTTTTCTTATCATCAGGAATATCAGCTGGAGAAGTATATCCATGTTTCTTTAGCATGAGTTTAAAGTATTTTTTATAGTTTTCATTGATTCTCATTTCTGCAATAGTTTTCCAAATTTGAGCTTCACTTAATTCATCATAAAGGCTCTTAAATAATTCCTCAGCATTTTGATTTGGTACATTATTAAGATCATTTGCAAGTTTCCTTGCATCATCTTCTTTAGCAGGTGCATCTTGATCATATTCGGATCCTTCAAATCTACCCCCACCCATTGGCGGACCAGCACATTCAGCAACATCCACAGTTGGAACAACTTTAGCTTTCTTTGGATGATCATATGGGCGTGAACTTGTTACAGAACTATCTTTGCCAAAATCAACTTTTTCATCTGAATCGAGTTCTTTAACTATCAAACTAATAAGTTTATCAACTTGTTTTTCAACTTGTCTCATTTTTCCAAATTGATTGAAACCGCCATCAAATACTTCATCAACTAATTTATCTATGTTTTTCATTGTAATATCCTCTTTTTTAGGAACCCCAACAGGTCCCTTACCTTGACCAAATCCTTTGCCTTTACCATGCCCCATACTTTTCATTTCTTTTTCTGGAATACATTTTTTTCTCATAGGGCACCACACACTTCCATCAGGGCATGTATTTTCTTTAAAAAAATATCTTTCAGATTTTACCGTAAGTTTATCTTTTACATCTCCCCTATCCGGAATACATTCTTGTTTTTCATCACAAAAATGAAATCCTCTTGGACAATCATGTTTATCTTTTGAATACATTTTATTTTACCTCGTATATTTATTTCATTCCTTTAACATCAGACATGGTTCGTACAAGAAGACCATTTGCAACAGCAGTTAAAGGATTTTTTGCTCTCCTAATTTCTGAAAGATCAAATGGAAGATCATATCCAGAAATAACATCTTTGAATAATTCAATAAATCCTTTAGGAATACTAGTACCACCCGAGATAATAATTGGAATTGATTCATCGACTTCAATATCAACCTTCTCATTAAACTCTTTGATGATCTCTTTTACAGTATAATCTATCAACGATTTATGATAATAGTATAAAGCTTCTAAAACTCTTTTTGTTTTCTTATTTTTGATTTCAACTGCACCTGAAAGTTGCATATATTTCTCTTTAATACTAGTTACTCTATTTGCAACCATACCAAGCGAAGCAGCAGTTTCATTATCAATCCAATCTCCAGCTCTTGCAGTTGAAAATGCTAATGCTTTAATGCCTTTATACGCCACAGCAACATTTGCCATGCCAGCACCAAAACTAATACCGATTCCACTAAACTTTTCTTTAGCACACTCTGAATAAATAATTGCCATAGCTTCATTAACAGAAGTATAATTAACGCCAAGACTCTTTAGTATTCTTGCAAAAACATTCTCATGATATGTAATAGAACGTCCTTCATCTATAGACTCAGCAGGAATTGAATATGAGCAATAAGCTTCTTTTGTTTTAATATTACCAAGTAATTCTTTAATCATTAATGTTAAAATATCAATTGCTGAAATCTCTTTCGGTGATATTAATCCTTTTTCCATAGGGCGAGAAACTTTTTGCCCAAAAATATTTGCATATTTAAATGCATCAGAACCGATAATAAATAACTCATTATCTTCACCTTCAACATAACTAATATCGCTAAGTTCTGATATTTGAATATCACCGTCTAATGGCAAAAATACATTTCTTGTTATCTTAACCTCATCCGTATCTGATCTTGCACACACTAAATTCATTGTGCCGCAATCGAGTCCGATACAAACAGGACTATCTTTTTTTAATTCACCTTTCACTTCTTCAGTCATGAACTGCTACCCCCTTAATCTTCAGACCCCATAATTCTTGAAAGTAAATCAGCATTATCGTCAATATCTGATTTATCTTGTTCAATAGTTTTTTGTGATACTGCACCTTTTAATTCCAATCCTTTCAAATCAATTTCTGGAATAAATGTATCATACAATTCCTCGACCTTCACTTCTTTCTGTTTCACAGGCTTACTTTCACTTTTAGTAACACGTATGACTTTTTTATCTGCATTCTTAAGCTGCTTCTCAATAGTATTTAGTCTATTAGTAATTTGTTCTTTATTTGAAGGTGTATTGCTCGTTTGATTTTGAAGTAATTTACTCATCAATTCTTCTAATTTATTAAATCGCTTCTCATAATTGTCTTGTTGTTTTTTTGGATTTTTATTTAAAACTACAAAATCATTTTGAGTTAATGTCTGGCCCTTCCCTTTGGTATTAGAAACGATTTCAAATTTAGTTATCCCCTGTGTATTTAAAATTGAAACGACCAGCGGAATACTTAAATTGGATATATTCACCGAAGCTGGTGTTCTAAATGGAGATATACCAGGAATTTCTATATAATGTCCTGGTTTGTTTATTATTAAAGTTATCATTGAAGGCTCTTTAAATATCCTTCAATTAGTTTATTATCTTTTATATTTACTTTCTTACCATTCTTTTTAACTTCCTGGATATAAAATGAACCATCCCCATCCATAGAAAATTTCTTTGTGTATTCGCTTAATTCAGGGTCAACAACAGTAATGAATGAATGACCAATATTTGCAGTATGCATAATATAATCTAACATTTTAACCAATTGATTGTCTGGATCTCTTAATTTAACTGTAATTTCATCTAATTGATCTTCTGGGATAGCCATTGTAAATACTCCTCAATCTGATTATTTTTAGTAAAATCATTCTCCGGGTATGAAACTATAGAGCGATCGCTATTAAGAACTTTCTCTATAGTTTTCTTTTGCTCAGGCATAACCATCATTTCAGCTTCACCGACTTCGCCAATCCATTGATAATCCTGGTGTTCTTTCGATAATTTAATTTTTTGATTCGGATCTTTCAATCTACATAAAAAATTATGGCAAATACTTTTTCTTTTTCCTGCATCTGCTAAATATTCAAATTTATCAATAAGAGCAAGAACTTCAACATCGAGTCCAGTCTCTTCTTTTATTTCTCTTACAGCACAATGGTTCAAATTTTCACCAATTGGTTTATCACACTTTCCTCTTGGAAATTCCCAATGATGTGGCCAATGATCATCAGCAGCTCTCTGTATTAACAATATATATTTACGATTATCTTCATCTATTTTCATAACAACACCAGCAGCAACATTCATGACGACTTCAACATTTGATTCGTCGCTCATTATAGACTCAATAAGAACTTTTTTATACAATTTCATTAATTTATCCTCTTAATTATTTCGTTTATAGACATATAACTCTATAACCATTCCCACCTCTAAATCAACTGTTTCAACATTTATCACTAATGTATTCCCCGCATCTGCCAATAAATAATTACTCCCATAAGCCATCTCTCCATATTTACTATTGACAATGAATCCTGGTAAATCATCTATTTGCTCTGGTATTGCTATTGAAACATTTACAGTTGAATCTGCTTCTGCCTGAGTAATAGTATGAAAATATCTTGTATGAAATTCATATTCTCTTTCAGTTGCTGCAGTATCAATAACACATCCTATTGCTGTACTATCATCAGTTATTACAGTATTAGAAGTTTCATCTAATCCCCAATCCTTAGTTGCTTCTCTATGAATCATCAGTTCTGGAACAGTATAATCACTATACGCTGAATATGTTGAACCGGCCTGAATATTAATTCTTACTTCCTCAACAAGATAATCAGATTGAAGGACTAAATATGAAGGAATTTCAATTTCATATCTAATTGTTGCTCCAAGCCTCCAATCAGCAAGAGTATCCGCTCCACCATACCTTGTACTTGCATCACTAAATCCCGTAAGTTTATATGTTGGTTTAATATGGCATGGAATAACTAATTCATTTCGTGCTGTTGTTCTAACCAGTTTATCATATGCCCCAGCAGATTTCCAATCCAATTTATATTTTAATCCCGTATATGGATTTGTATATTCATAATTAATTAATTCTTCTGGTAAAATTATAAAGGTTGTAAAAAATTGTGGATATATCCATCGTTCGTATCCGCCAAATATTTGAAGTAATAACATTTTCAGGTCACAATATTCATAAAAACTATTAAGCAACATTAACAATTCAATATCACCTTGCATTCTAATAAAACCAACTGTTACTTGTGTATTTGCATCCTGATATACAGGATCAAAAATTCTTTTTATCATACCAGGAGCAAGATTTGGAAATCTCCATAGTTGGCGACCTCCTGCATTTCCATCTGCTAACTCAAAATCACCAGATGGATTTAAAATTAACGCAGGAAGCATTGGTTTATCAACCTCTCGATCATATTGACATACTTTTTGAATATATTCTACAGCCTTATCATATGTGCCCACAACGCGATGTTCAAATCTGGGATATAAATGTAAAGAAAAATAGTCGAGTGAATCCTTAAAAAAGTTAGCGTACACATTATGTATAAAAAAATATAGTTCCCTCGTAGGTAGAGGTAATCCTTGTGGGTCGGCTCCCATTTATTTTTATCTCCTATATATTACAACACTCTATATTTATTCTTCATCCAATTTAATAATCTTTCTAACTGAACTGTCAAGAGGCACTGTTCGTTCAAATCCCGCCATTCCCGATACTTTACTTTCTTCATGATAATCATTCAACATATTCAATGCCGGTGATGTACCAATCTGTATGCCGCTTGTTCTCACTATTTTGCGATTTAATTTTTTCACAATATTTTGACGTTCTGTTATCAAGAAAACAAATTCGTTTTGATAGGAATTTAATGTAAATCCGTAAATATTTAAACAATCAAACAACGTCTTATCTTCATCAATATCTACTTTTGAAAGATTTAAAGTTTCATTTAATATAAAAGAAACCTCATGATAATAATCTGCTTTGATGCATTTAAACTGATTTAAAATATCTAATGTACTTTTTCTAAAATTATGAAGTTCAAGAAATGTTTCACAGAATTTTGATGATTCAAGATTCTTGAACATATTTATTTTAACCCCTTCTGAATCGGTGGTTCTTATACCAGGGTCAACACTGAATAAAAGAAACGTGGATTTTTTATTGAAAAAAATACCTACGTCGTAAAATCCATTGAGAATCGGTATTCTTAAATTATAATTTCGATCAAACGATTTTCCTAGTTTCAAACCCATTCGCTTGTAACTCCTTCTTTTTTAATCAGTTAGAAAATTCCAATTACCATCTTCAGCATTTGGTGTTTCTTCTGATTTTACTTTGGCTAAAATTAAATTTTTCTCCATTAATTCGTTTCCGATCTTTTGTTGATAATGCTTATAACTCTTAGTAATTTGTGGGTCACCTTCTGGATCCCATAAATATAAAGCTTTTATGATATTATCTCCAAATTCATCTAAAGGAAACTCTTCTGTAGTCAAATCAAATTTTTTGCTTGTAAATTTCTTAACACTTTCCAAAAAGTTCTCTCTGTATTGTTCTGGAATTTCATCTGAAAAGAAATTTGAGACTCTTTGTAAATTATTAGAAAAAGTTGATTCTTTTTTAACTACAACTTTAGTCTTTCCTTTTAGAAAAAAGTTTAGAATTTCATCAGAAATTGGTGTTTTAAGATTGATTTCTTTCATAACTTCTTCATCATTTATATCTTTTCCCATTTTCTCGGCAACTTCTAACGGGACAATCTCATTTATAATTTGTTCTAATTTAAAATTATTCTTAGACGCCAATCTGAAATTATTATTTTCCGCTGCTTTAGTGTGTAATTCATTAATGTTTGGTGATTTTCCAATGACTTTTGTAATTGCTTCTGTAACTGCAGAAGAAATATCAGTATTTCTAATTTCCGCACATCCCATAGTTTTCAATAAAGTTTTGTATTTATCAAATACACCAATACTATCAAAATACTTATAACGATTATCAATAACAGATTGAAGTGTAGATATTTGTTCATTGCCTACAAAACTGAATACAAATGGATCTGTAAAACATCTTAATTGAATATGAAATAATGCTTTATTTTGAGCTATATCTCCGGATTTTCCTTCAAGTCTACCTCTAACAGTTCTTATATATAAATTGAATAAAAATAGATCATATGCTATTTCTTCATTTTCTGGTCTAATTGTTTTAGGTTTATATTTGAACACCGGCACACTACTTGGAAGGGGAGTATCATTTAAAAAGTAATTTAAATATGCTAATGAACTATATAATTTTGACATATATAATAATGATTTTAGATCATTATCATCAATTCCAGGTAAAATCGAAAATTCACCTTTTATCACAGTTTCTAATTTTTTCTGAATCTCTGTTGCAAATGTCATGATAGGATCTGGATTCATCATATGATTATTCATGATATTCTCAAGATTACTCAAATCATTCTTCAATATATGTTTAACAAACAAACTATCGACTTCAACAACCGGTTTCACTTTTTCTTCATTTAATTCAGGAACTACAATATTTTCCATATCATTACCCATGAACTTACCTAAATCCTCAATTGTTGTCTGCGTCTGCGCAACTTTTTCGGGTTCTGGTTCGGGGACGCGGGAATCTAGTGGTATATCCTGGTGGACAATCTGAGATGAAATACCTTTTATTAAAGATGGAAGTTGATGAAGTATTTGTGTAGATTCTGATCTAATTGATTCTCTCAATAGTTGAGTACATATATCAAAATAACTATCTACAAAATAATTCAAACACTTACCTAAAGTTGCAAATATATTAATTGGTATTATAATTTTTGTAAAATCCGTCTCACTTGTAAGTAATCTGATATCTACGACTGAATCATTATTATTACTTTCAACAAAAAATTGAATATACAAAGTCATGTTCTTTTGATATTTCCTTTGTAATTCTGATTTTTCACTATTCATTTGACTTTTAACTGTTCGTAAGGTATTTAATAGATCGCTTGCATTATGATAGTTTAAATTATAACTCTTTTGATAGTTATTACTAATTGAAAGATTAAATAAAGGGGGATTGAAGAATTTATTATCTTCGGTGTTTGTTGAAATTGATATTCTTAGATAACCATCTGTTCCATAAAATTTATCTTTGTAAGTCATTAAGGTTTGACTAAACCATTTTACATTTTCTCCACTATCGTACATTTAGATCTCCTTTGAAGTGTTTTTCTCTATATTAGTTTGTTCCATAATAAAAACATCTATACTGATTGTGATGATTTTGATTGATGGGCTCTGACGGCACCGCCCGTCATGAGTCCATTTATATTGAAAGAGCATCACCTCATAATTTGACTTTAAATTTTTATTACTATTTTAGATTATTTCATATAGATAATGAGCTTATTAATATATTGTATATATTATGGGGTACCCTACTACAACAATGGCAGATACTAACTGAAATCTGATAAATTCACAACCTTTTTATTATCAATTTTATTATCATTATAAGTCTTATATAGTCGTTGAATACCCAAAAGAGCTTGATCAGTCTGAATATGTTGATTCAAATATCTTGTCCATTCACTTTTAATCTTACGTTTTTCATTATCAACAGTTGCAAGTATTTTTTCAAGAGCTACCTGTGTTATCAAACAATGTTTGACAGTAGAATTTATACCTAAATAATATTGTCCACTTGTAGCAAATAATCGTCTAAAATTATGATATGCATTTACCCATTTATATTTCCATTCTTCATTATAGAAAAAAACACAGAGTCTATTTTCCTGAAATTGTTTATATGTAAGCTTTACCATCTCAGTAACTATTGTTCCTTTTTTTATATTAAAAACTTGAATCGGTACTTCAACTTTTGGATCTGGTTTATAAGGTTTGACAAAATAAGGATCAACTAACCATATTCCAATTCTTGTACCATCAGATGTTAATCTAGATTGCAAAACCCCCTTTTCCTCTTTGAACTCAACGAACATGCCAAGATCGATACTCTTTTTAATCTTATTTACTGGAATTATTTCAGAGTAATGTATAAATACAACCCTCCCAACTCTTTTGTTATGTTCATTAATCAACCTTTCATCAGAAGAAATACCAATACATTTATTATAGTTGTTATTAATGATGTTATTAAATGTTTCTTTTGTAATACGACTAAATATTTCACAATCAATCTTTTTAAGCATTATTCTTTATACCCCTCCATAAACTTCGCTATTTCAAGTGTTATGTTCTGAAAGAGTTTATTAATATCTTTGATTTGTTTTTTATCAATATTACTCATTAAAATATTTCTAATACTAAGTAAATATTTATTAACATCAACTATAACTTCAGTGTTTTCTTTTGTCATTGATTTTACTATAGCATTTGGGCATTTTTCTCCAGGTCTTATTGGAGGGTGAACCATTTCACATTGAGGACATATATTTCCAGCCGGAATTGGATCTGGTCCCTTTATGGGTCCCATCATTGAAGATGCAACTGGAGTAGATTCGTTAATAGTACCTTGATTATCAATGCCACTATGACCGTCAAAATTTTGAGATGGATTTTGCCTTGGTGGATTATTTCCCATAAAAGATTGTTGCTGATTAGAATATCGTTTAATCAAATCCTGAATATCTTTTTCATTTGGATCTTCAGCCATTAAATATTCTCCTTTCAATTTAATTGTGTTTTATTTTTTTGTTCCAAATATAAAAATTATATTCTCAAGTTCTATATATATTAATAGGTAATTAAAGAAACAATTTTTCTAACTATATAGAAAGGAGATATGATAATGAACATAAAAATAACTTCTATAGTATTATCAATTTTAATCGTTATGTGTACATTCATATATGGAATTTCTTATTTTTATAACAAAAACCAAAATCTTGAAAAAAGATTAGATCTTGCAGAAGGATTAAATGAAAAATGTTTTGAAGAAGTTGGAACAACAAACAACTTAATCAAAACAGTAAGAAGTGAACTTGAAAACTCGAAAGCTCGGATCGCTGGTATCAAGAATCATAGCGATCTACTAAAAAGGGATATCGAATTATATATCAGCTCAACCTACAGAACAGTACCCAGTGTTCTTGCTAAATCAATAGCAATAAATGTAGTTGATATATCGAAAAAAGAAGAAATATCCCCTGAGTTGATAGTTGGAATAATTCAGATCGAGTCTATGTTTAACCCATCAGCAGTAGGGATCCAAACTAAATATGGTCGTGCTCGTGGGCTGATGCAAGTAATGCCCGAGTGGGCACCTAAGTTTGGACTTAGTTCACAATACGACTTGCATGATATTGATACTAATATCATGTGTGGCGTGAAAGTATTCAAAATACACCTTGAGGAGGGCAAGGGAAGCATATCTAAGGGGTTATATCTCTATGTAAATAAGGACAAAGCCTACGTAGACAAGGTTTATAATGCGATGGGGAAATTCGTATCATTCCGTTCTACTGTGGATGATGATAAGAAAAATGAAGAAGTCGAAACGAACGGTGATGATGAAAAGGAGGAAGATATTAAAAAGTGAATTTAACAAAAGAACAACAAAATACAGTTGATGCAATATTACAAAAACTTCGTTCTAGTGGATATGGTAATGTAAGTTCTCTTTACCGTGATCCATTTGTTTTAACGGTTGGAGGTTACGCAGGCACTGGAAAAACAACTTTACTATGTGAACTTAGAAAGGAAATTTATAATAAATTTCCTAAGTTGTCAGTTGCTTTCGTAACCTTCACCGGAAAAGCATCATCAGTTTTACAAAGCAAACTTAGTAAATCTAAGTTTGATAATGATTACGTGGGAACCATTCATGGTCTTATTTATACAGCTAAAACTAGATATGACACGAAATTGAAAAGTTTCGTTATCGTTGGGTGGAAACTTAAAGATGAAGATGAAGTTTGGCATGACATTATTATAATTGATGAAGCATCTATGGTTTCAAAGGAGTTATGGGATGATCTCAGTAAGTTTAATAAACCAATAATTGGAGTTGGAGATCATGGTCAATTACCTCCTATTGGAGATCAATTCAATTTACTATCTAAAACTGATTTCAAACTAACTGAGATCCATAGGCAGGCGCTGAATTCACCAATAATCGCTTTGTCTAAACTAGTTCGTGAACAAGGATATATACCCCACAACAAGTTTTTTTCAAAGGAGGTTTTTAAACTTAGTTGGAATAGTCCTCAATGTAAACAAATTTGGGATAACAACGTTGTATTCGATGATGATTTGATTGTGTTGTGTGGATTCAATACAACGAGATGTTATTTAAACGACCGAATTCGTGAAAAGCTTTCTTATAGTAAAAAGAAAATACCTTATCCTGGCGAACGTATAGTATGTCTTGCTAACAACCATACTTCTAAAATCATGAATGGGCAAATTGGTACACTACAATGGGTAATGCCCGAAGATCATGGTTTATATAGAATGACAATTGATATGGGAAATTCTCAATATGTTGAGTGTATGGTTTCAAATAAATGCTTCGGCGAAGTTACATATACAATGTATGATGGAACCAAGTTAATGAAAAAACAACAAGCATACGCTGCGAAAAAAGGGTTGAGTCGAGTTGATTTCTTTGACTATGGATATGCCATGAGTGTACATAAATCCCAAGGATCTGAATGGAAAAAGGTAATTGTATTTGAACAACGATCAAGACATTGGGATGATCAAATGTACGCTAGATGGTTATATACTGCAATAACAAGAGCAAGTGAAAAACTTTTTATAATATCTGA
>Ga0307377_10005039_pt1 | contig 14262 bp, 14 predicted proteins | sample TR3MG_FD_202535 | JGI IMG/M metagenome (GOLD analysis project Ga0307377, IMG submission 202535) | Soil microbial communities from Risofladan, Vaasa, Finland - TR-3 | ecosystem: Environmental > Terrestrial > Soil > Coastal area > Acid sulfate soil | place: Finland: Risofladan, Vaasa | collected... | reverse complement strand
TAAGGCTAGGGGTCATGTTAGGATTTAGCCTACCTTTTAATTGAGAAGTAGAATTAATATTAGCACTTATATTATCTTCTTGTGCATTATTAATCCTGTTAACTACATTCTTAGCTGCCTTATTAACTCCTAATCTTTGTTGCTCGAGGACAGACTGTATAACATTTAGATATCCCACTTCTTTAAACGCAATAGTAAGAGTTCCATTACCAATAACTGTACCCATGGCTACAGCGTCGAAGTTCTGTGAGGAGTATCCGTATATAGGCTGCTTCGATTGAGAGGTGTTGTACTGGATAGTTACTATGTCATCAACATATATGTCCCCCATATACACTTTACATTGACTACCGCTGAAATAATCTTCCTTATAAGTATTATAATTATACCTGGGATCTTGTGTATTAGGAGCTCGAAGGTCACCACGAGCTTGACCATTATGCTGTCGAGCCTGAGTCTTTTGGAATTCCTCTTGGTTCTCTTTGTGTTGCTTGTAACTATCTATTCTATAGCCCATTACAACCCCTGTATATTAGAAGTAGAAGGTTCATGACTATACGCCTGTTGGTCATTGAACAATTGATTAGTTGATTCAAAGGCTGTATTCATATCCCAACTCATCCTAGTTTTTTCCCATTTATTTATAGATACATCTAATCTCTTTAATTCGTCCTGTAGTCCCTTTAACAACTTTTGTTTCTCTGATGCTTGAGCTCTAGAACTTAATCTATCTAATTTACGTTGAGTTCTATTTGATGGATTCTGATAAGCACGATCACTAATATTAACCAATCCTCGTCCATCTTTACGAAGTTGATTAATTTCTTGAATAATCTTACCTACCTGAGCTTCTAACTTTTGTCTATAACTAAGCATAGATGCAAAGTGTTGATCGATAACTTTACCTTCAGTCATCTTGGTGAATAGTAAGTGCTTCCAGCTGCCTTCTTCGCCAGCTGATATCATAGGGTCTATATCTTTGGCTACGTACTCCATGACGTTCTCTGAGTATATATCATTAATAGAAAATACACTACCTTCCTGAGTGAGCTCTACACCATACATGCGGATTATAGACTTAGCTCCGTATTCATTGTTAAATATAAGCATCATGTCGAACGGTGGGATGTCAGGGGAGAGCGGAGAGCTATACCTGTGTATCTTATCAGTGCGTTTGTTAAAGTACTTGAATAGAGTATATAAGGGGTGTTCATTGAATGTAATAAATACCATACTTCCAGCAACGGTCTGGGATCCTTGTGTGTAACCTTTAGGATTTATCCTGCCTAGAGTTCTTACAGGAGACTTTTCACGGAATATAGAGTAAGAGTAAGTTTGAAGATTTCCAAGGATAATCATATCTTTATTGTATATAATTACTGCGGTGCAGTCGGTTCCACTATAAGAATTATTCTGTTTCCTGAACGCAAAGTCAGGATCATCGAAATTCATAGTAGTATCAACAGGACCACGAGCTAACCAATTAAGTCCACCACGTTCCAGTCTTTTAGTAAACTCACTGGTTCGCTTTAGTGCAGATGATTGAAAGTCTTCTATGATACCCATAGTTATCCTTTATTTATAGTATAATTTCCACCACTTACGAGCGAGGATCCAGTTAACTTTATCCTTGCTGAATACATCTTTTAACTCTTCATCCTTGGAGCCGTACTTCTTATCGTATCCTTGGTACCATGGGAAATGCTCACAGATAGTATCTTTAAGTATGCATACATTATCACTAATAATTACTGTAGTGCTCTCACCAGGGACGTGAGTGTTAAGTCCTACTATACACTTATCAATAGTATACTCTATGAGTCCGGGGATAAGGGTAGCCTTTCTAATAGGATACATCTCGAAATTATCAACGAACATACTATCCTGATTATCCAATGGTATAAAAGCAATGTCTCCGAATGGAGCGGGGTATATAGTTCCGTTTAATTTATAGGCAGATAACCTGAATAGTAAGTCCATGTCTTCTATGTACTTATGAAAGGATTTGAATTGCTTGTTGTATTCTTCTAAGAATGGTTTGATGAATTTCCAGTACCCGTAACCTTCTAAATATAGTCTTGTACCTACAACAGCGAGTTGCTCTCTTATAGCTCTGTCATTATCCGGTGAACCATTAAGTATATCTTCTAAGCATAAATTTCTTATGACGAGGTTAGAAGGGCATAAATCAACAGCCATGATTACCCATAAGTTATTAGATATGCTGTCTTTTGTATTAGAGGAAATTGGTTCTCCAGCTTTGTACTGGTAGAATGTAGTTGTCTGTTGCTCCGCTAACGCAGAGCCGTAGGTAAAGGTGTAGGATGTACAATTAAGTAGAAGTAGTAATAGTATTAATATTAAATTCTTCATGGTACCTCCAAAGTAGTACAATGAACCTAGTACTCTTTTACAAGTACTAGGCTCTTGTATGATTATGCTTCACCCATTGATTGAGCTATATTCTGAGCTGCATAAGCCTGTCTAATAACTGCTAAAGGACTATTAGCACCAACTACACTAGGATCAAAAGCTCTAAGGTCACCGCCTACAATAGGTCGCCAACCAAGGATAGCTCTTGCGACGAAAGTCATTTGTGTTTCTGTGACAATATCGTCAATACTGATTCCAGATCCTTCATTGATAAATTCTACACCTAACAGAGACATTACTTTAGTATTTCCATACTCGTTCTGTCCGGTGAGAGTTATCGTTAACCTTTACTACCGTCTCTTTCGAGATATTTTCTACGGAGTGGACTATATCATCATCTACGTGAGATGTTGTGCTTTGTGGCATGTTGTAGTTTAAAAACTCATTTTCTTTATTTCTATCAGGTATATAACCCATATGAAATTTATAACGCATATCTTCAGGTACAAGATGTAAGTAAGGTTTTACTATATCGTGCAACTTTCTAAACTCAGTTGCCGAAAAGTATAATTTCCAACCTTTCTTATTTTTTCCACAATTACGATTTATTTTTACATTTATTCCAAATCTTTTGTTAAACCATTCTTGTGCTATAAGATGATCTTGCATTGAGAAAGAATAAGTGGCTATCTCTGCCCATCTTGTCATCCTGTATATTCCTGGTTTTGGATTTTTAGCTAGAGATTTTCTTTTTCTAACAGTTAAACAACCATCATCCATAAACCATAACATTAATCCTAAAGGAGTTATACGTTGCATTACATATTTCGAAATTAATTTTTTTCCATCATCACTATAAAATCTGTTAAATTTAAGAAAATGTCTTATATCAGGAATATCAGAACATACTGTGCAGTAGTCAAATGGACCCCAAGTAGCTATTTTATGCTGATTGTACCTAGAGTACCTGAATATTCCCCATTCTTTAAAAAGCTTTTCTAGTAGTTTAACATAAGATTCTTGTTTCATAGAATGTTGGATAGTTAGTTGCTTATTACATTTACCTTTTCTATTATTGATCCATCCATCACCTAATAATAGTCCAAATAAATTGTAATTAATTTCTTTATCTGATAGTTTCATTGAAGAATTCTCCCCATATTTTTTATTTAACATACCTTAGTCTCTACACCTTCCTTCTTTAAAGGCTTGGCTCGGTATTACCATACTCATAAGAGTTTAGGCTTTCACCGAATTAACACAATTTGCTGATGAGATTGCTCTCATTAGGCCCCTACATTGAGGCGGAATTTGATCTGAATAGTTAGCATCTACAGGATACGAATGGCCAAGTGGACGTAGATCGCCCGGTTCTAGATTAGTCCCTAAAAGCAGACTTCTACCACCAGCAGGCACATCGGTTGCTTTACGATAATACTTCAACGGCTTTCCATTTATGTTACTTGCGTGCATTACGTCGTACAGTGCAGAACGATCAAAGTTAGTAAAGATCGCACTACCTGCGTGGCCACGTTTACCACGGCCGAACGCTACTGCATCAACACTCGTTGTTATTGCCGTTACCGACAAGATCTGACTATATCTTGGATATATAATTATATGATATTAAGGGGTAGATTAGAATACTTTAAACATTCATCTCTACTACCAAAATATGAGTGGACAATCGTATGTGCGAACGTGCCTTTACTCATTAGATATTTAACCCAAGGAAATCCATTAGGAGAACCTTCTTTTTTCCAGAATTCATTCATATTATTTGCTATGACTGATTTTTTGGTTTCATCGCTATCTTTAATATTTAATCTTTCATGAAATCCAAAGGTAAGATCTTTAACTAACTCCCAGCCAATTGGACACTTATAGGCAAGTATTTCTTTTGGGAGAAATGGAGAAATTAAAGTTAGAAATTTTTTCATCTCAAACTTTGGGAAATATATTAAGTATAGTTTTTTCTTACCCTTACCTCTTTTTACAATTGAAGCATTTATATCATATGTTTCATGTAAAAACTTTCTTATAAGCTTATTTTCCTCAAGAGTAAAACCTTGAGTACATAGCTGACCAGTAAATCTATTTAAATGATATGCACCATCATCTAAATACCATACAGCTAGCCCTAAGATTCCTACCTTATTCAAGATATCTGCTGTAACTATCTTTTTACCATTAGGGTAAAATATTGCTCGCAACTTAGTAAATTCTGTATGAGCTTGCGATCTTATAACAACAGTTTGAGATTCTATAAATCTTTTTTCTTTTTTAAAGTAGGTATTTCTTTCTCTTTTATAAGAGTAAGTTTTGAAAGAACTTAATAATGATGCTTTCCATTCAGCATAAGGTCTTTGTGCGATACAATGTTCAAATACTAACGCATAGTTTCCTCTTAACGTTTTATTAATGTAAGCATCTCCCATAAGTGTTCCGTAGGTTAATTCTCTTTCTTTGTCTTTCATTATATATCCTCCATCGTTTAATATTACATATTTAAATATAATATGTGAGTCGATACGGTGCTAAATTTTATTAGTTACCTCGGTATTGCCCTTACATAGGGTTTCACCGATTTCAGATGGAATGGGCAGTGTTCTACCCAGCACATAAATTGGTGCTTTTTCTCTCGTTGTGGAGTAAGAAACTCCATTTAAATTCCCAACGAGAACGCCATTGAAGGTTGCAACGATATCCGTACCGCCATGTGAGTTATAGGTCTGAGTAAAAGTATCACTCAGTGAGTTAGGTCCTATTCCCATGTCAACCTCCGATTAAAAAAAGTATATAATAGGAGGGACGTTAATCCCTCCATATATATTACTGACCTGTTGGTAAGCTCTTACGAAGCTTAACGGTAGTCCTAATCTTCTTCATTGTGAATATTGGGACTAGTATAAGGTCTATTTCTACCACTCCAAGCACTTGCTGCTCGATCGTGGATGAAATTGTGAAATTAGAAGCTTGAAGTCCATGCATCGCTAATAGTTCATTAGAGATATCCTGATCCATCGCATTCCTTAATTCTACACTATTTGGACGGCCAAGATAATTCTCAGCTACCCGTTTAACTCTGTCAGCTGCTTCAGCAGTTATAGAGTAAGTACTCCAACTAACGAAGTCACTACCATATGGAGCTGCTGTTACATCATTAACTATATAAGGTAATCCGTTACGTATTTTCATACAAACGTATCGCATAGAGTTCAATGCTTCAAGCTGCCTTATAGAGAATGTCTTTCTTACCGCATTAACGCTTGGTATCGACTTATTAGTAGGACTAACATCATAAGGAAGACTAGCAATCATTCCTGCGTACACTGCCTGTCCATTGGTAGAGTAAGGATTACCTCTGCCAAGATTAAGTAGTACAGGTTCAAAAGTTGCCACCGATATAAACTTAGTCCCAATATTAGCCATAACATTAGCTGCTCTAATAGGGTTATCTAAATTAACCTCTGTAAGGTTTGTTACCCAAGTATCTCGATCGCCAAGAGTATCCCCGCTGATTTGGTTAACTCCAAGAACCGCATGAGGCTGGATAGAGTTAATTGATAACTCTTCAAGAAATTCTTCTATGTCCTCTGAGTAGGATGTATTCATACTCTCTTTGAGGCCAGTTAAAGAATTATAATCTTCTTTAATATCATCAATATACGCTTCCATAGGACACCAGATAGATGCCTCGAAGTCTCTAAGATAGTTATAAACAGTCTTAAATTCTTCCTCTTTCTGTAACACTGTTAACTTATTACCATCAGATCCCTTCTTTAGTGCTTTCACGGCAGAAGTGATCCTAGGAAAGTTAGGTAAGTATTTATACTTAAGCCTTATATGAGAGTCCTTATCTGTAGTAAGAGACCCACCACCAGGACCCGGTAATAGTTCAGTATCATTGAAAGATATCTCCCCAGTAACAGCGTCACTAAGGACAACATTAGTATCTGGTTCAAATGCTATTCTTGTACCGTAGTTAACTATCATTGGATAAGGAGGTGCAACATTGGCCACCAATTCAGAGCCACGAGTAAAGTAAGCAGTAGGTACAGTAGTAGTGATCCCTTCTAATTCAGAAAGAGTTTCTGTCTCATTAAGAAATCCTTTAACTGTATTCGCTTCAACTCTAACGTAAATGTTTTCACGTATCTGTCCACTACCATCTATAAGCATGGCCATATTAGAGAATCTTACATCATTAATGTAGACTCCCTCATATCCACCAGAGTTAGCAAGATAAGCATTAGATCCATAAGTAAATGTAGAATATCCAGCAGCTACCGAAGTTTCCTCAGTATAACTAGACAAGTAAATGCCAGACTCAGAAGAGTAAGGAAGCTGCACCCAATTACCATTAGGATCAACATTAGAGGACACGTAGACACATATAAGACCGGAAGGTCTAAGATCCTTATTGTTAACTTCTTTAGTTTCAATACCTTGGCATGTAGCTCTTTCGTATCCAGAAGTAATAGGATTATAGTAATCTGCATAATCACTATTGCTAGTTATCCAAGTAGTAGCAATATTTTCACTATAGGTCTCTTCGCTGTCATCAAGAGGCATAGGACTATTAATAGTGAATATACCAGATTGATCGAGTCCGCCTGGATCAGTAGGAATCTCATTAATAAGTGCGTTATCTACAGAGTATATAAACTCAGATATAATAGTACCAGATGGACCTGCTACATATACAGAGTCAGCGTTATAGTCATCCATAGCTTGAATAGTTTTCCAACGACTGGTACCTTTACCATCAAGTGGAGTTACTAAGAACTTACCTGTATTACCAACGAATGAAACTTTTTCCCATTCTGAATTACTTACAGATTCAACTTCTACAAGTTCAATAAGGTTATTACCAACAGTTAGGTTCTTAGCTATAGAGTTGCCATCAAGTTCATCTATAGCATAAGGAAGAGTTGGTACTGGAACCATATAAGAATCATTCTCACCCATGATGAGTCCGGATACTTGTAAAAGGGTCTGTAGATCTAACGATACTCCGTTAGAAGTTTGGTTAACTCCATCGGTATTAGATCTTATCTTCAGTTCATAATCACACGTAAGGTCAGCAATTGAGGCCTCAATTACAGAATTAAGGTTAGCATCAGCGTTGATAGCTGCAGCCAGTTCCTGTACATTATGTGCGTCCACTGAAGAATTATTTGGGTTATTTATATCAATACTGAAAACAGAAGTAAGTCCTGTCTTCGGATTATAGATAGCAACGTTCCTGTGGTCGTCATACTTAATAGTTACTTGGTTATATATATTGCCTGGAAATCTTGCTGTAAGAGTAAGAGAAATCACCCCGGCACCAGAATTATCTGGTTGCTCTTCGGATATTCCATAACTATCACGTTCAAGTATTTCTAGTATACCTTTATTACCATTACCTATACGTACACCAACCACATTTGGATTACCTTGCTGACTGTTCCAACATTCACGAATACCACGAACCAAAGTACCTTTAGTATCACGACCCCACACAAGTTCTGCGTCTTCAGGTCTATCAACTAGTACAGGTTCATACATAGGTCCATCCTCAGCACTACCAATAATAACAACTCGTCTATTCCTGGTTGCTGGTTGAGGAACTACGTTAAGTCCGTAGTCTTTTATGAAGGTACTGGTAGAAGGAATTGCATATTCTCTAGCCATTGTTTAATCCTCCAAATAGGTTACAAATCTAAGTAACGTTTACTCCATGCCACTTAGATAGTAGATTATTGTTCATATTAACAATATATTCATCAGAATTTTGTGAACTTGCCCATGAAGGAATATCCTTCACACGAAAGTTCACATCAATCCGTCTGATCGGTTTAATAGTATCTATATTAATTTCTTCGGTTCTATAATAGTATAGGATACTCCTAACATGGTACTTATTTTTAATTTGTAGAAGAACATCATCTCTAACTCTTCTTTCAAATAACATCTCAACTATACCGGCTTCACGAAACATACCTGTATAATGTAATAAGTAATCCTTGAACCATTCAGTTAACTCTTCTACTTCCCAACTAGACCGAGCCCATAGGTTATACTGAACATAACCATCAAAGTATTGTCCATACACATTCACATAATGAGTAAGTCTTCCATACTGCTCTATCATATCTGCAGATACAGAGGAGTCGACATACTTTTTAACATCAGGGTTAAATACTGCAACCATCTCTCTTAAGCGAGGTTTCCGTTCTTGAGTTCCTTGAAACGCTTTAGACTCAACAGACCCAGGTTCCTGTCTAACAACTCCCCATGTTATATGAGGAGCTGGAACATGTTCTACTCCTTGGTATTCAGAGTAATTACGTTCCCATATATCTGAACGATGATGAGGCATTTCTGCATCCTCTTCTGTAGCTATACCGGGAATACTAAGATTCTCTAAGTTTCTAGGATCTTCTTTTCCTAGGAGATAATCTGGAAAATCTGGAGAGAATATAAGATGAGGACTAACTATAGATAGTGAGTCGGACATAAGCTTATGTAGTTCAAGATATGTTTGTACACTACCACGACTTTTTAATCGATAGTTTTTATCTGCATAGTACTGATACATTCCCTTATAGTTAGCATTAGTAGGATATAAGAAGAATGAAAACTCTGGAGACTCATGTTTAGGTATATTTATATTTTGCCAAAATGTATTAGTGGGTTTCATTAGTATGTTATCGTGTTATATTCACAGATAGCAGCGTAGTATTGGGTATTGCCGTTCTCCATCCTATAAGGATGTACCCTTTTTATATCATACTTTTCAGTGAATGTATATGTAGTCGGTTGATTTGTATGATCATTTATGTTTAACTCAAATACCTGATCTCCGACTTGCAGTACTGTTGTATATTCAAAATAGTATATAAACTGATCACTAAATATATCACCTATTTTTTCTACTGATTCAGTATTAACTCTAGGTTGTGGTACTCTCCTAGTTCGAAGAATAGTATCTTTCCACGTATTAGGTGGTCCTCCTATACCTTCTTTTGAATATTTATTCCAGTACTTTGATTTAGTATTCAAATCAAAGTGCCTAATTACTACCCAATGTCCAAGAGGTTGTTTAGTTAATGAACCATATATAATGTAATGAAATTCTTTTCTAAGGTCTATACCATCAGCTATAGTTACATCGAATAACTTCCGACTACTATTATTATTAGATTCCCATTGCATTATTATCCCCTATATAGTTCTTCTGTAATTCCCTGTGTAAGGACCGGATGAACCTGGAGTATTATTACGTCTATAAGGTACGAATTTAACTGACCGGCTATTTGTTCCCATACAAGGATGCGGATACGACTTACTGCTATCGTAGATACCTCTAACAGCTGACTTAATATTATTACCTACAACGTTAAGTGTACCTGTGAAGCAATCATAAAGTCTACCTTTTAAACCCGGGTCTTGTGAACCAGCCTTACCACCATACTTGATACTCATGTCACCTAGGTGCTTGGATTGTGCAGTACCTTCCTGTGTGATCATATCAACAAGAGTTAATAGATCATAAGCGGTCTTACATTCTACATATCTACGCAATTGATAGGGTACTTGAGAAGGATTACATCCCCAAGAAGTATAATTATAAGAACAACTATTAGAAGCATTATATATATCTATAACATCTAAAGAGTTTTTATATATCATCCTATATATAGTATCATTGGCGAATCCTTCTATAGATGGACCAGCCATTAACTTAATAGTAGTTATGTTTGTGAATAATGGACAGTATTGAGTAGTGAACCAGAATGAGTTGCTATTCTCCATGGGCCAGTTATAAATTCCGGATATTCCCGGATTAACAGTAACATGAACTTCTTTATTATACTCAAATCCATCATTTATATCAGGAAGTATATAAATGGCACGATCATACGTAGAAGAATAGAACCTATACTGTAAAGTATCATAGGCATATGGGAGATCGTCTTCATCTATAGTTAGATATACTGACCTATCGTATGTATTCCCGCGATTAGTAGTTACGTCTGTACCTATAACATATCCACTACCATGTTCGCCATGTTGTACTCCAACTAGTATTGTTTCTTTATTATACTGGCTATATGAATGGATTATTCCGTTCTCAATTCCAGAAACTAGTACGCTATCTAAGTATACATTATACGACTTTATTATCTCGCCTTCAGGTAGGTCTATGGCATAATTATATACTAGTTGATAGACTCCACTTACTTGTTTAGTAAATTCGTCCATGGTTACTCCAATACCGGCTTGTATATAACATCAATGTAATCCCCTATAGCTACACCACTTACAGCAGGCACATCGTTGAACTGAACTTTAATAAAGTTGAGATCATTCATAGAAACATTTGCTTGTTCATTAATAGGATACGTAGAGTATACATCTAGGTAGCTAATAGTATCAGGAGCTGGTATATCTCCAGATGGGAGGACTCCGCTTACATAACTATCAATTAAAGCTTGAATTTCATTTGCTGTTGCATAGTCCTCTATATCTATTGCATGTTGTAGGTCTATCTCTAGTTGTTCAAGAGTTGAAGGTGAAACATTCTCTATTGTACCACTTCCAGTAGTGAAACTGAATTTATATGTATCAGATAAATTATCACCATCAACGGATACAACACTATTTGCACTTTTATGAACAAATACGGAGTATGTAGTATATGAATCTAGAAGAATTGAAGGAGTAAAAGTAAGTATATCTGGTATTCCACTAGATGTACCAGCGTCACTATAGTCCAATCCTACTGCCCCAGGTGCAGTAGCATATAGTTTATCGTGTATACTTATTGTCCTATAATCTACCGAACTTTCTGTTATCTCTTTGGTGAAGTATACCTTTATCTCTACATTTCTTGGTATATTCTTCGCATTAATAGCTGGATAATGAGTAGTTATATAAAAATCTGACATTATTAATCCTGATCATCTATATCATTCACTCTGATAGGAGTGATGCCGGGACCAAGTTCATTTATTTTTGTTCTTATAAGGTCCATAACTTCTCCCCTAGGTCTGCTCAGTTTATTATATCCTTTAACTTCATACTGTAACATATCTTGAAGATCAGCTCTTTTATTATGCCCTGTTACAAACTTTTTAAGTTCATTAAAGACAAGATTATTAAGTTTATTATACATATCCTTATTCTTACCGGAGAATACCATATCTCCATCTTTGTTACAACTAAAATCCCTTCTATTATCTTTTGTCTTTTCTTGAATATTTTTTTTCTTGGTTTTTGGATCGTAAGGTATAAGGATATTATTCTGCCATGCTGTAAGAATATTGGCTAACTTATCTTCTGGTATATCTTCTGTACAAAAGTAAGAGCGATCCTTTTCACTAACAACGTATCCGTATGAGTTATGTGTAGCATCTTGATTTTTATGTATATCCAATTTGATAGGTTTGTTAGGTGTTATACCGGTTTTCTCGTAGTAATCCATATCTTTACTGGATAGATATCCTCTTCCAATGAACTCTATGTCAGTGTCTATCAATCTAATACCAGAGGCATTCTGATCCTCTGCATCATCATCTAACCACATATTACCTTTATTTAATTTAAGATACTTTGGTAGTTTCATAGTTTTTGACTTCATAATTGCTCCTTATAAGAAATAAATATATATTGTACAGATTATTACAGGTATAGATTTGAATATTAGCCTGCTCTGTTAGTTATAGTATAGTTAAATTAATATCTTTTACTTATATAGAACAAAAAAAGGGAACATCTATAATTAGATGCTCCCTTTTAATATTGATTAGATAAATATTAGAGACTAGTTCCACTAAGAATTCCACTGTCCTGTGGAATTTCACTAAGTGTCGCCTGATTAACATTATCAAAGTTATAGTTACGGGAGGTACTGATATTACGAGCGGTTGCAATACCTTTACCTTGCTCTAGTACACCAAGTCCCCAAGATTCTCTGACTTTAAGGTTCTGAATGTCCCTTTCGGGGTCAGTCCAAGTATCAGTCTGAACAGGAGAACTTTGACCTATAATACCACAAACACTAGAGTCAACCATTACTATATTCGTGGTTGCACCCTTAGTGGTTTCATTGGCAGTTCCAGTGGTACGAGTACCATACTGAAACGGGACATACTGAGTAACAATTACTTCAAGCGGGGTAGGCAAATAACTAGGAGCTATATTGAAAGTCGCACCAAGCGGATTCAAAGTCTGCACCCAAGGATCGCCACCTTTAATAGTATTCCCGCTAGTCTCTCTATTACCAGTAGCTGTAGTCCTTAGACCAAAGCCTCCATGGGAAGTGCCCCAATTAGGAGCGGCACTACCAGCAGGTTGTCTATAGCTGGCAACAGTAGCATTAGCAAGAACGACTTCTCTCATCTCAGTATCACACATGAATGTCTTCCACGCAAGTGGATGCATGAGAATTACATCAGGAGAGAAACCTCTATGTAAAAGATATGCGTACATTTCAAATATATCGTTAACAGTGAGAGAACCATTAGGAGTACCGGCTATGTTTCTACCATTGGTAGAACCGATATAGGAGTTAGTTGGATTGATATTATCAAAGACATCAAACCCCTGTTCGCTCAAAAGCTTGGCAGCAGAACGTTCTTTATGCCGAGCGAGGGCTTTACCAGCTGCTCTAAGCCAGATCCCTGCTACGTCAAATAAGTTCTCTTCGACAACTTCTTCAGTCATAGAAATTTTAAGACCATATTTATCGGTTGTGAGAGCTACCATATCACCACCATCGAGGTCTAAGTATCTTTGAGGGTATTCTCCACCCTGCCCGACACGACCAGCTTCCATTGCACCTACTGCTCCAATCTGAACTCTGGAACCACGAGGTATATTAATGAGCTGGAACAGCCGATTAACAATAAACAAGTTAGGTTCAAGAGCTTCCCTGATAACAGTTTCAACTGTCTGGGGAATAAATCTTGTCAGATCCTGAGTAGTCATGAGGTCCTTAAATTCGAAAATTTTAATAGAACCGTCCTTCTTATCAAAGATACGTCCACGGTTAGTGAAAGCATCATAGACATTGTAGAAGCAATTCCGTTCTTTTTCGTCTTTAATATTGAAAGCTACGTCGTCTTTTATATACATTGGATTCATTATTGATTCTCCTAAGAATTAAAATTATATGTGGAGCTGTATTCTAGCTACACCATAAAATCCAGCTCTTACGTAGCCGATTACATCCTCAACAGTAGGAACTGTTCCGGTAAGTGTTTGACAGGCCACCACGAACTCATACAAGAACGATGGTAGTCCGGCCGTTTGTGTTCCAGGCATACGAGAGCCAGGATAAGTTTGAACGTCACCAAGTCCAGATTTTGGAAATCTGTTATCAATACCTATAAGTCGACCAACAGTCTGGATAGACTTGGTACTAACGCCTTCGATATTATAGTTACCTACAAGATCTGAGCTAATCCAAACACCAGGTTTGAAAGTATCCGTGTCCATATTAACTTCGAGATAAGTAAATTTCTTATTAACAGGGTAATTAGCAAGGTAACTAGTATAGTCACCATTAGTTGCTACAGGAGTTACTCCAGAACCAAGGGTGCTAGACTGAGCCCCAGCAGTTGTCTTAACGTAAGGTACTTCTACATACCAATCACATAATACATGTCCACCATCAGGCCACATCCGGTAATTTAGATACTTACCACGAATATCCTGATACCAATCATGATAAACTACACCTACAGGATAATTAACAGGTAAGTAAAACGCTTCACCAGCACCGGCGTATCCGCCAGAGATATGAGGAGTTAGTGCAGTGGTATCATTAGCTGTATAGTAAACAGTAGAAATAGTACCACCATTAGCCGGAACAAGTAGGTTTGTTACATACTCATC
>Ga0307377_10005036_pt1 | contig 14265 bp, 18 predicted proteins | sample TR3MG_FD_202535 | JGI IMG/M metagenome (GOLD analysis project Ga0307377, IMG submission 202535) | Soil microbial communities from Risofladan, Vaasa, Finland - TR-3 | ecosystem: Environmental > Terrestrial > Soil > Coastal area > Acid sulfate soil | place: Finland: Risofladan, Vaasa | collected... | reverse complement strand
TCCTTCAGAATATGATATCTCAATCACACGAGTTGGTAAAGGTCAGTTCGATACTAAGTACACAGTTAAAGCTGTAATGAAAGATGGAGCTGTTGTTAAGAAAAAACTAAAAGGTGAAGCTGCAGACCTTTTAGATAAGACACCTGAAGAGGGTGGACCTTATCCATTAGATCAATTTGTCGAGAAGAAAGCTGCAAGTGAGCTTGAGAAAATGCTGACAGGGACATCATCGGGTGACGATGAAGAAGATGACGATGATGAGCCAAAAAAGAAGAAAAAGAAACGTCGTGAAGATGACGATGATGAAGATGATGATGACGACGACGAACCAAAGAAGTCAAAGAAGAAAAAGCGTCAAGACGAAGATGACGATGATGATGATGATGATGAACCAAAGAAAAAGAAGAAGTCAAAGAAAGATGATGACGACGATGATGAAGATGACGATGATGATGATGATGATGAACCAAAGAAGTCAAAGAAGTCAAAGAAGTCAAAGAAGTCAAAGAAAGATGACGATGATGAAGATGACGACGATGACGACGACGATGACGACGATGACGACGATTAATTGATTGGCTTTATAGAGGAGAGCCAATTGGCTCTCCTCTATAACTTCTTGGATTGAATATGAAAGCTGAAGTAAATCAATTTGGAAAACTCATTGTAACTATTGGATACAATTTCAGTATTCAATTCGGTACAGACCAAATAATGCTTGATGAACAACATGCAAGTTTAATGATGGCAAGCATTGTAGGTAAGCCATTCAAGAACAAAGATAAAATAAATGTTGGTAAAGTTATAGACTTCCAGCATGTATCAGGAACTTGTCATTTTTACGTTTATGTTGAAATCTATGATCAATATAAAGATATAATGCTTATGCAGTTACAGGCTCACAAAGCCGGCAATAATGTAAGCATGGAGAGTAAGGTGGTTATCGATGGCAAAAGCACACAAGAATCTAAAGATTAAAGATGTTAAGTCAGACAAGGCATTTGAAAAAGGTATTGAAAAATTAAGAAAGGCATTTGGCCCTGAGATTGTTAATACATTATCTGCTAACTTAAAAAGAAACGGAACACAAAAAGTAAAATGGATTAAATCAGGTTGCGTTGGATTTGATCAAATGACAGGTGGAGGATTTCCACGAGGAAGAATAGTTGAATTGTTTGGTGGTGAGTCTAGTGGAAAGACAACTTTACTTTTAACTACGATAGCATCATCTCAGAAAAAAGGTCTTCGTTGTGGATTCGTAGATGCTGAACATTCTTTGGATCCGAAGTATGTTATGAAGTTGGGAGTTGACATGGACAAGCTTGTCTATGTAGCACCTCTTCATGGAGAGCAAGCATTGGAGGCAACAAGAACACTTGTTGAGATGAACCTTGATTTTATTGTAGTCGACTCTGTTGCTGCATTGGTTCCTAAAGCTGAACTTGAAGCTGAAATGGAAGCTGATACAATGGGACTTCAGGCAAGGATGCTTGGAAAAGCTTTACGTAAGATAAAAGGTGAAGTTAAGAAATCAGTGTCATCAGTTGTATTCATTAATCAAACTCGTGATAAATTCAATGTACGGTTTGGCGATAAAACTACAACGCCAGGAGGCAAGGCTCTAAAGTTTTTTGCTGAGTTACGCATACAACTTACACACATGGGTAAAATTAGAGAATCAAAAGTACATACTGCAAACAGGACAAAAGTTCTTGTAAAGAAAACAAAGGTTGGATTTCAAGGATCACAATGTGAGTTTGTCATTAACTTTGGAAAAGGAATTGATAAACTTCTATCATTGTGGGAGACACTACACGTATTAGAGCTTGCTGAGTCACATACAAAAAATGGTAAGAAAAGAATATATGTTGCAGATGCAAAGTTTATAGATTACGATGATTTTTGTGATAGGATGAAGAGTGATAAAGATCTTAAGAGATCATTAATGAAAATGATCAGAAAACATGGGAATTGATAATGAGTTCATTCAGCTTTGACTCAACAGGTGACCTTCATTTTGGTAAGCATAAATATGGAAAACTTAATGTAAGAACTGGATTGGACACATCATTACTTTCAACATTCAATTGCTTTGATGAGTTTGTAGATCATGCAATAAAGAATAAAGTTGATTTTGTTCTTATAAATGGTGATCTTGCAAAGAGAAAAGATTTGTCTGAACTTATTCGCTCTGAACTTCTTAAACGAATAAAAAAATTAAGAGATGAAGGCATTGATGTCTATATTTTAATTGGGAATCATGATTTATCTTCAGCAAAAGGAACAGTTCATAACATTAAGTCATTAAAAGTTCTGAATATAAGTGGTGTCAATATAATTGATACTCCAACTGTAATTGGTAAGAGAAAATATAACTTGATACTAATGCCATTTATAGAACATACTGAAGATTGGATTGCAGAATATAAGAAACTGAGGAAAAAGATTTGGGGATCAAAGAAGAAGATCGTTGTTGCACTTCATGGAAACGTTCATGGAATAAAGCATCATTACAGCGAGCTTCTTGAAAATGATGAACCTGATGATATTCCAAGCAGTATCTTTGATGATGACGCCATAATATATGTAGCATGTGGACATCAGCATGAGTATCAAACATTGCAAGAAGAACCTGTAATTGAATATTCAGGTTCATTGGATCGTGTAACATTTGAAGAGCGTGATAGTGAAAAAGGTTTTGTTTATTGCAGAGTGAAGGGCAATGAATTAAAAAGAAAGTTTGTTAAAGTGAATGCAAGAAACTTTGTACAAATAAACATTGATAGCAAGAAGATACCTGATATGAATTATAAGAAAGCCATAGTAAAGGTTGTTCTTAACACTGAGAAAAGAGAGTTTGATTCATATGATAAAGAAGACATACAAAGGCAACTGAAAGAAAGAGGAGCGTTGTTTGTAATCGTAAAGAAAAAATCAATAAAGCAAGTCAGTGTGAAGCAAAGAAAACTTACAGGCTCAGTATCATTTAAATCAAGAATTGCAAAATGGTGTGAAGATCATGCACCAAAAGAATTAAATGATGATGTTAGAAAACGAGCAATTGAAATCATTGATCAGATAGGATAGAAAATGGAATTAGTATCTTTGACAATGAAAAATATACGTTCACATACAAACACAGTTGTTCCTTTTTGGAAGCTTAAAGTTGCAGTTGTGATTGGGAAACGTGGAAATAATTTTAATGCATCAAATGGAACAGGAAAAAGCACAATACCAAATACAATAAAGACTGCAATGTTTGGGCCTGATTCAGATGAAGATGTTTTAAAATGGGGAGAAGACAGAGGAGTCATAAAGCTAAAATTCATTGAAGGAAACACATTATACCTTATAAAGAGAGTCTTCATTCGCAGAGGCGAAAAGACAAAGGTAAAGCTTTTTCTTAAACAGAAAAATGATGGTGTATGGGAATCATTAACAGAGTCTGGAATTGGATCTAAAGCAAAAACACAAGAAAAGATATGTGATATCATTAAGTCTGATGAAGAAATTTACTTAAATACATCACATGTTCGTGAGGGTGAGATAGATTCACTAATGAGAATGAAGGCTTCAGATCGCCGTGATATATTTTCAAGACCAGAAGGCCTATTGGTATATCAGGAAGCTTTTAAGGTTGTAAAACGTGATGTGACAAAGCTAAATGGTGAATTTAAAATTTCAGCAGAGCGTGTGAATGACTTCAAAGACCAATACAATTCAAGATTTGATAGTATCGATACAATTGAAGATTTAAAAAATGAATTAAATGAGAAGAGAAAGAAGTTCACTAAGTTAAAAGAATCATTAAGTGAATTTGAAAAGAATAGGGATAAACAAACTGAGTCCGAGTCTGCTAAGAAACAAATTAAAATCCTAAGCGATGCAATAGACTCTGCTGAAGCTGCTGTTGTTGAGATCGAAAAAAAGAATTCTGATATCTTAAAAAAAGGAAAGATAGCAGATGGAGAGATAGACAATATAAATAAGAAGATACGAAAGAAAAAAGGTGATGAATTAACTTCTGAAAAAATAGATGTTAATGCAGATCATGAAAAGATAAAAGATAAGATTAAACAAAGAAAATTGACATTGAGTGAAAATAGAGAGCTGTTGAAACACCTACAAAGAAAATGTGATAAGTGTGGAAATGAATTAACTGACAAGCAATATAAAAAAGAACGTGAGAGATTAAGAGAATCAATTGAATCAATGTCTTCTGAACTTGAAGAATTGTATGAAAAGAAACAAAAATTAAAATCAAGACTTAATGAAGTTAATGATTCGCTTGATGAGATAGATGATCTTGAAGAAGAACGTGATAACTATCAAACTATATTGAATGCGTATTCAGATGTATTCAATAAATTGGAACAAGCTAGAATAAACTCAAAAGCTGTCCATGATTCAAATATTGATAAAATAAATGAATTGAAAAAAGAAATAGTTGAAGATGGAAATGATGAAGACTATGAAGAATTAAAAGAAGAATATGATGATTATTCAAGATCAATTGCAGTCTTTGAAAGCAGGATTGAAAAGCAGGAAGAGACTAACGATGAGAAAAGAATAGAATTAAAGAAATTTAAGAAACTAATTAAACATAGAAATAAAATTAAAAAGCAGCTTAAGGTTGCTTCATTGGTAAAGAATATGTTTGCGCCAACAGGTATTCAATCTGATATTATTAGTGAAGCAGTTCCAGATCTTGAAGAATACACAAATGACATATTATCAAAGTTTGAAAATTCAGATCTTCAATTGAAAATTCACACAGAAGATAAAAAAGGTAATGATACATTTGATTGGGAAGTAATCAACAAAGGTAATAGTGTCAAGTACAGGGATATTTCAAGCGGTGAAAAGATGAGAGTAAGTTTTGCATTTCGTATTGGTAACAGTATGAGATGCTCATACACTAAGGGATGCAAGTTTGATTTCCTTATCATTGATGAAATACATGCACTTGATCCAGAAGGCCTTGAAGAATTTGTTGATATCATCAAGAATCTTTCAAAGATATTTAAACATGTGATTGTTATTTCTCACTTACAGGAAATCAAAGAATATTTCTCTACTCAAATTCTTGTAACACAAAAGGGAACAGACTCAACAGTTAAAATAACTAGAAACAATACAGTGCTATGAATATAAGATACCCAAAACGAGCTCCAGGAAGTCTATTGGAGATGCAAATAAAAGTTGCATACTATATAGAGAAATATCCTGAGCTCCGTGGGTTTCTTGAATCTAAATCAAAGAGGCTCACATCAAAGATGTTTATAGATGAGAGGTTCACAATAATAAATTATAGTAAATTGCATTTTGGTTACAAAGATCTTCAAACTACTTTAAAAAGAATATTATTATTTGGAAATGCAAATGTTAAATTTAAACATTTTAAAAATGATTATATAATTTTTGAATATAGGAGAAATGGAAAGATATCTAGCTTCATTGGAATGTTTATAAGAAGGATAATGAAGTTAGATGAAACTGAATACTTCAGAGATGATGTAAAGGCTTTATTGATAAGCATGAACAGTATGTTTGAACAACATGAGGAGAAATACATTCAGATGATTTTAACTTCACTTAAGCAGCTCCAAAGGTAGTAATGAAAAACATAATAGACATAACAATAATCACAAGAGAGAAAGCTTCTGTTGTTATTGTTCCTGATATAGACAAGGTAAGGAGTGAAGAAGTATTGATTCCAGGACATCTTGTAAGGGACATTAAAAAGTATTGTATGTTCTGTGCTAAAGAGTTTTGGAGATTCAGTAGCAACATGGAGCAAGTGATTTGTGATCCAATAAAAAATGATTTTATTGAAGCAAAGGAACATACATTTGTAGATAGATGTATAAATTGCAAAGATAAAAATAAGAAAAAAACATTTGATGGAAGAGTAATTAGCGACCCTAAGACATTAACAATAGCTGAATCAGATTTTGAGAGACCGAGGTTATGGAAGAATCAAAAGACAAGAATTTAATAAAAAAGAAAAAGAAAGTTCCAACAGAGCTTCAAATTTTCAAATATTTATTAAATGAATTTAAAGATGAGTTTCCAGAATTGATTGTTGAGAGGGTTGTTCATAGAAATCAATTCTGGAGTGCTGATAAGCATCCTGCTATAGATTCAGTTTTAAAAGATCCATTGTCAAATTTTGAATTGAAAGTGCATCTGCCAACAGGTAAGAATCAAAACAAGAAGTTTATTAGTTATTCAACACATTCTGAATTTGTACCAATAAAAAGATTATTTGATTTACATGACTCTGTAGACGCGATAAGAGTTATACTATATGATAGGCGTGGCGAGAGAGAAGATGAATTAATTGAAAAAAATAAAAGTAAAGTTCTTCATGAGAATTTGAATAAAAGATTCACAAAGAGGCATCCTGGTGCTATCATTCAAGTGTCTGTATACTCTGCAATTGCAAATGTAATTGTTCAATATGAGAATATTAGAATCAATTATTCTTTGACTGACATTTTTGCAAAGAAAATAAAAATAAATGATGTACACATCAACACTACCGGAAAAGGATGTAAATTAAAGAACTTCAATATACAGGTGAAGAATGCCAAAATCTTACGGCAAGCAATTCGAGAAGGAGATAAACAAATCATTGGAGGAGGAGAAGAAAGCAGGTAGACTTGTACACAGCAAAAATGAACTGTTAGGAGGGCGATTTCATTTTAAGAAAGATATACTTCCAGATTTTTTTGTGTTTACAAATCTTGGAGGATTTTGGCTTTTGGAATGTAAATCGTCTCAAGGAAAAACTGCCTTTCCATTCATCAATATAAAACCCCACCAGACACGAGATCTAAGAATGGTTGCAAAATGGCCAAGAGGTCATGGTGTATTTCTTATCAATTTTAGATCACCTCGAAAAATAAAAACAAAAAAAGACAAGTGGAATGAAACTTTTATTGTCACGGTAAAAGCTTATAGAAAGTACAAGAAAAAAACTAAAAGATCTTCAATGAGAAGAGATTGGATCCGTGAGAATTGTGAAGAATTGCCAAGAAAGAAATTTGTGACTGAAGTCAATGGGAAGCTGAGGAAATTTTGGGGATACGATATGTCATTTCTATTTGGAGACAAGAATGTTTAAAAAGCTAGCGATTACACTTGATTTGATAAATGAATATATTGAAGGAAAGCTTCTTGATAGAAAGAGTAAAAAAGAAGAAGCTGAAATCAATGAAAAAGAGGAAAACAAACTTTGCCCGTATTTCGATAAGCCATGCTTGGGCTCTGAATGTTTAGCGTTTATGTCAAATGAATCTGAGTGGAATGAAACTGAATTGGCAGAAAACCCAGACACTGGAAGGGTTGAAGAGTTGCATACGGGTCGTAGACTTAAGGGAATCACAGGATCATGCAGAATGGGAGTTTTCAAGAATGTTATCTTGGAACAAAACGAAGTGTCCAACAGTGGCAAAAGTAGTTCGTTGCTCGATATTTCATGAGGATGACATGGCTGAAATCGGAAAACTGCTTGAACAGCAAAGACGTGAAATTGCTGAAGAGTTGATGGTTGAAATAATTGCGCGATTTGGTAAATATGATAAACCAATTCAAGACAAATTATACAAAGTAAAGCTGAAACTCTTGAGAAATGAACCTGTGACAGAAGACGATATCAAGTTACTAAGAGCCAATAAGTTATATTAGAATCAGACAAAAGTATAAAAAATAGGCTTCGTATTGTATACGTGCCTGCTTTAAAGCCACCTATGTAATAATCTAGATGGTGAAGATCCTTCCATATATATAGGCACCATTAGGGTAATATACTAATATAGGAACAATAATGCTCAAACACTTGAATATTTCAATATCTTTATTATACTAGGGAGACTACCGTGAACGGAGATGATACAAGTTATCTTTCAGAGGGCTTGCGCGATCCGCAAAGCAGCAAAGTCGCCACTGCATCAAGAAAACAATCAAACCAGAGAATCAAGCTTGCTAAAGCAAAGTTAGCAAGCTTTGGCTTTGAAGACATGGGATCTGGAATGTGGTTCTTTGGCGGTAGTTCACATTTGCCAAAGATTGCAGAAGGATCGTTTTGGAAAGTAATTGAGAGTGAAGGTAAAACCTATCTTAGACGAAGTGGTGCTGAAGACGACGTAGTTGAAGAAGTTGTTGCACAAGCTGAAGTGCCTATGCAGTTTTCTTCAGAGAGTGATCTCGAAGAATGGTTTGAAGAACACGGTGGATCTGTTGCCATGACTGAAGAAGGATTCGAAGTCAACTACAATGGAGCACACTATGATTATCAAGATATCGGTGGATCATGGCAGCGTGAAGCTTCAGTTCGTGTAGCAGAAACTATTGGACCTCAAGTTCAGAATATTCCAGAAATGATTGAGCTCGACGTTACAAACAAATATGAAGAAATTGAAAAAGATCGTGAGCTTTCTCTTTCAGAGAAATCAGATACTTCAATTCTTGAAGATGATGAAAAGATGAAGGGTATTGCTTCAGTAAAGATAGCAAACACTCAAGAGTCGCTTGATGCAAAAGGATACTTAAACTATCGCACTGATGATTCGGTTGATGTTGACAAAATTGCAAGTGAGTTGCAAGCAAAGGGTTTTGAAGCAGACATTGATTGGGGTCAGAGTAACGTTAGAATCTATACTAATGCTCCATTCTCAGAAGTTGAACCTATTGAAAGCAATGCAAAGACAGCTTCAGTAAAGACTGCAAATATCCAGGTTGGAGATACAATAAAAGATTGGGGCGATCGTACTTACAAAGTAGAAAAAGTCAGTGATACATATATAGGTGTAGCTGAATACGATGACACTGGAACTGGTGAAGATGCTTCAGAAATTGATCCTACTGGCCCTTGGGTAGGAGTATCTGATCCTGATGATGGTGGCCACTTGGTATTCCAGTTCGACGGGCAGGAAGTTACGAAAGCTTCTCTTAAGACTGCTGGCGCGTTTGGACCTCTCCCACAACCCGGTGAGCAAGTTCAAGATTATAATGACAATACCTATACAGTGATAGAGTCTGGAAAATTCGCTGATTTAGAACATTATGATACTTCAGGTTCTGCACAAGATGCATATGAAGAAAACCCAGACTTTGATGAATGGGTTGCAGTCAGGAACAGTGGCGGTGAAACTTTAGTCTTTGCATGGGGCGATGATGGAGTAATGAAAGCTTAGCTTGAGACAATACAATGCCAAAATTGACAGATGCAAAAGAAATTATCCAAGACACATTAGACGTTGATGGTAGTGAAATAGAAGCTGCAAAGAAAAGATCATTAGAAGTTCAATTGTTAAAATTGTTCCAAGGTGCACAAGATCCAAATCATATAAGAGCTTTTTCAAAGAGAAGATCAATATTCGTTGGGTCTGAATATGAGCCTGTTCTTCAGGAGCTTATAGCACGTGAATTTATGCCACCAACAATAAAGGCTGAATTAAGAAAACGATTTGGTAAGAACAAAATGTTTAAAACAAGAAACATTTTAGGATACATCAAATCTGAAATCTTAATGAAGTCTGACAATCTTAGATTGATAAAAGATTTAAAATGGAAATATAGAATTGAGCGTATTGATGAGCACGCAGAAATTGAAAGAGAAGTAAAAGAGCGTAGAAAGAAATTCAAGAGCCGCAAAGAAGAAATTCTTAAATCAATAAATGATCTCTATGCAAGAAATGAGATTATGAAAAATCAGCAATTGAATCATTTCAATTCTCAGATTGAAAGACAGATTTCAGCAAACCTTGAATTGATACAAACATTTGAGAATAATGTTAGGATACTAGAAGCTGAAGAGCGAGGAATAGTAGTTGATGCTGAGAATATTAGAGGAGAAACAATCAAGGTTGTCCTTGGCAAATGCATTCAGCATATGCTACCATATATAAATGAATCAGAAAGAAAAGTTGTCTTAGGTTCCCTTAACAAAGACTTACAAGAGTGGGTAGATACAGAAACAAGGCTTAATAAGCTTGAATCGATGAATGGTTCTTCTAGAGGCCTTATTCCTACAGGAACAAAACAATGACAGATGATATAGATCGTAATGACATCCCTGCAGTTACTCCCGACATGGCAAGAAAAAAAGGTATAATGGTTGAATGTTCCAATGCTCGATGCGGCGTAGAGATATTGAGAGACAATACCAGATGCCCAATATGTGGAGTGAAACAACCAGAGAGAGCTTAAAATGTTTTCAGTTGCAGAAATAACAGACAAGCATGTAAAAGATGTTGAAGATCCTGAGTATGCTCAGTGGTCTGAAATACCTTTATCATTTAAAGCATTTTGTAAAAATGAAGAGCATATGGCTTTTCCAAAATTGTCTGCTAGGCAATTGAGGGCTTGCTATAAAGTTCTTTATGGTGTATCATTCAAAAAGTTTTTAAAGTTTTCAAAAGAAAAAAGAAAAAGATATAAGACTAGACTTTGGGAAAAGGGCAAAGTAAAATATAACATAAATGTTTTACTTTGGGGCAAAGGATCTGGAAAAGATACAATCTCTTCCATTATTATATGCTACCTAGTTTATACTTTGCTTTGCTTAAAGAATGCGCAAAAGTATTTTGGAATGCCTGTTGGTGAATCAATAGACATGATAAACGTTGCTTATTCATCACAGCAAGCAAGAGAAGTATTTTTTGAAAAATTTAAACAAAGAGTTCTACATTGGAGATGGCTTGATGAAAAGTATCCAATAAAGCAATCAGGAAAGTATCTTAATGAAAGTGCAGACACTGGTGATGGAATAGTTAAAATCGGAGTCAATGGAATCCTTTTCCCCAGTTTCATTAGGGTATTTAGTCGGCATTCAGAGCAGGAATCATCAGAAGGATTAAACTTAATAGCTTGGGTAGCTGACGAAATTGCAGCATTCTCCGACTCTAGTAAGAAACATAATGGCAAGAAGATGTTTAACATGCTTAGAACTTCTGCTCATTCACGTTTCCCTGGAGTTTTCCGAGGTTTGGCAATTTCATATCCTCGTTTTGATGATGACCCAATAATGTGGCTTTATGATTTATGCCAAAAAGTAAAAAACTTTTTTGGTGATAAAGGCTCAACATGGGAAATCAATCCAACAAAAACAAAAGAGGATTTCGAAGAAGAAAGAATACTTGATCCAGAAGATTATGCACAAAAGTATATGTGTATTCCTCCTAAGACTCAAGATGCTTTCTTTAAACATCCTGAAAGAATAGCTGAATGTATAAGTCCAGATACAAGAGCGATAGCAACACTTGATTCAATATTGATTGAACACCAAGTGATAGATCAAATGACTGGGCAGCCCACAGGTGAAACTAAACTATTCACTGGGAATCAGATAGACGAATTTTTCCTTATAGGAAGAGATAGCTTTAAGATTCCAAGAGTTGCGCATGTCGATGCTGGTCTTGTAAAAGATAGAGCTGCACTTGTTATAGCTCATGGTGAACCCATCACAATAAAAATGTTTGATGCTAAAAGCCAAGCTGTAAAAGAAGTAACTATCAACATGGTTGTTGAAGACCTTATTGTTGTTTGGCAACCCGATAAGAAAAGAAAACTCCAAGTATCATTAGACAATATTCAAACTATTATCTTCGATTTGATGGAGCGAGGAATAAGATTTAAAAAGATAAGTTATGACCAATGGAACTCTGCTTCTTCATTAGAAGCATTTGCAAGAAAAGGGATTCCAACTGAAAAGCATAATATCAGCACTGATGATTACAAGCTTTTAAGAAACGTAATTTATGCAGGTGGTGCAAAGCTTCTTCCTTATCAATTACAGCAACATGAACTTGAAAAGCTTCAATTTTTGAATGGAAGAAAAGTAGACCATCCTGAAGAGGGATCAAAAGAAATAGCTGATTGCCTAGCAGGAGTGAATAGATTATTAAATGATTTTGATCAAAGGCAAGAATTAGATAGAAGAATGCCTAGCTCACGTGTTGGAGTTTCAACTAGAGCACATTCATTAGCCATGGCTAGGAGGATGGGTCCTGATTCTGCAGGTATAACATCTGAAAATCCATTGATTGGACATCCCGGTGCGCCTCAGCATGACATCACAAGGATGGTTCCTATGGCTATGGCCGACATCGACAAGCAAGGACGAGTTACAATACAAAATGCTGGCAACGCAGCTCCTGGTTCATTAAGGAACTTCCCAGACACTCAGAAAGTTAGATTTCCTAGATCTAGCAAGCGTGGAGGCGGAAGGCCTGGTGATGTTCAAGGGCGCATTCAAGATTGGAGTTAACATGTCTGAGATACAAGGTGACAATATTTCTTTTGATGAAAAAAGAGATATAAACGTGATGAAGCCAAATGAACCACCACGTAAGGATCTAACAAAAGAAGAAGTCGCCATAAAAAAACAAGCATTGACAGATTCGGGATATAACATTGTTGCAAAGAAAGATCAAAAAAATGGTTCTAAAACTTGGAAGAGCTGGATTGCATCAAAAGAAGTATCAAGTGCAAGTGGTAACTCAAAAGCTACAATTCGTGAAGTAGAATTTGGAATAATGATTATTGAATAACAAGGATCTAGCATGACATTGTATAATGCAAAAGATAAAAAGTTATGTGTAGTATGCAATGTCAGTGAAGCAATAAACAAAGAAACAGCTTGGTGTTTAGCATGCCAGATGAATGCAGATGGTATGCTTGCTTTTGCTGCTGAATTAGAGAGAATAAGTAAATCACTTGACAATGCTATTGGTTTTGCTTTTCAAAAACAATTAAAGACAATACAGCTATCTGAAGCTATAAGGCTTATTGGAATGGCTAGAAACGAATTGGAAAGCAATAAACTCTATAAAGTCGATTACGCATCTAAGTACAGAATAGATCTTAATCTTTGAGGTTGACATGGGAACAGGCAAAAGCTACAAACCAGAAGAAATTATTAATGCAATAAGAAAAGAAGAGGACGAGGAAGCAAGAAAGCAAGAATCAGTTCTTGTTAATCCTCAAGGTCAAAGTATTAGATCAGCACCCGATAGTGTAGAGGTTATAAGAGATAGAAATTTAAAAAATCAACCTTATGCTATCAACGGCCACAAAATAGATATTTCAAATATTAAAGATAATAGTTTGAAACCATCAAATGTTCTTTCAGATTGCTATGATGAATATTTAAGAATGTATCAACTTGCATATGAACATGCAAGAATGGGAAAGATCTTAAAAAGTCAAGTAAGTGATAAATCAGTTTCAAGTATGAAATTCGAAGATTGGGTCGGTGAATGTAGAATTCAATGTAAAAAAGAATTAGACACCGGACTCCCTGAAGCATTTAAGGCTGGAAAGTTGAATAAAATGAATCTTGAACTTGGTGTGTATGCATGTTCTAAGAACATTGAAGCATATGATATATACTTAAGGGCAACTCGCCGTCAACAAGTCGGGATGGTTTAAATGGATGAAGCTATAACAAGTCGATTTTCAGATGATAATATGAATCCTCTGCGACCAAACGAAACAAGGCCCACAATTTATAGATCTTCAGCTCTATCATCTGGCGGGCATGCTTCTACAGAATCTGCCTATGGTGAAAAGCTTCAAATGGCAAGCAGTTTACAAATTGATGAAATGACTGAAGAAGAGATGATGAATGGATTGGATGATCCTGAAATACAAGGTGGAAAGCAACTTGGCTTTGCAAGGTACCTTACAGAACAGGGTGGTGGATTTGAAGAGGAAGGATCATATGATGACAATGACTCATATGATTCCTATGATGGAGCTGGGCGTAATACAGGAGTTCATGGAACCAACCAAGGCCCTGGAGAAGGTCACAAACCAGTGAATCATGCTCTTGCAGGAAACTTACAATTTAAACAAAAAGTTTATGTTGCATCTCTTGATCAAACAGCTGTAGTTTATGAGACTGAAGGTGACAGTATTACAGTCAAAGCTTCAGATGGTCAATTCTATGATGTTGATTCTTCAGATGTTCAAACAATTGCAACAAATAGACCCATCATGGAAAGAACAAATCCGGGACAAGGCCAGCCTGATAGTGCTGATAGACCTTATAATGGCTTACCTAGATCAAGAAATATGACAGATCATCCTGGAATATCTGATGTGAGAGAAGAAAGTGATACACTAATGAATTCGTTTGCAGATGATCATGAGGATGATGGATTATCATACAGTGAAAGAAGGCGGGCGAAGAGGAGGCGTTAATGGCAAACCTTAGAACAGTTAACAAGATGATTGCCGAACAAGTACATCCTGATT
>Ga0307377_10005035_pt1 | contig 14266 bp, 13 predicted proteins | sample TR3MG_FD_202535 | JGI IMG/M metagenome (GOLD analysis project Ga0307377, IMG submission 202535) | Soil microbial communities from Risofladan, Vaasa, Finland - TR-3 | ecosystem: Environmental > Terrestrial > Soil > Coastal area > Acid sulfate soil | place: Finland: Risofladan, Vaasa | collected... | reverse complement strand
TGTGGCAATTGTCTGCTTCAGGAAACAGCATTTATTTGCCCTATGGAATGTCCCAAAGGGATGAGAAATGGTCCCTGTGGCGGAGTAACACCAGAAAAGAATTGTTATATAGACGAGACCCGGAAGTGTGTATGGTATGCAATATATAAACGAGCACTTAAAACTGGTAGAGAAGAGATTCTACTTGAGGTATTACCTCCACTGGATTGGGATAAGGTTGGAACAGAGACATGGGGTGATGTTGTAAGACAGATCAATAGGATAGGTGCCGGCAAGTTTTTTTCCGGAGTATTTTCAAAAGATAAAGATAAAAAAGATAAGGTCTGGGATAGTGTTTTTAAAACTATCCGTCAACCTGATTGGTGGCAGGGTGATTCCGATTATCATCCGGTGCCGGAAAGAGAACCTGTATCAGATCTTGAGAGACGATTACGCAAGGGAGAATTCGTTGTGGCCACCGAAGTGTCCCCTCCCCAGGGTGCAATTTCTACAAAACTGGCCAGAGACATTGAGTTGGTTAAACCATATGTTACAGCAATTAACTTCACTGATAATTCATCTGCTAATCCTAAAATGTCAGGTCTTGCCTGCTGTAAGGTGGCATATGACCTGAATACTGAACCGGTTTATCAGATAGCAGCTCGGGATACCACGAGAACCGGATTACAATCTAATATTATTGGTGCTGGTCAGTTTGGAATAAAGAATATTCTATGTATTACCGGCGACAGTGCCAGAATTGGTCCCTCGCCAACAAGCAATATGAATTTTGTTGATGTTGACTCTGTTCAGATGCTCTGGATATTAAGAAGAATGAGAGATGAAGGTATCTACCTTGATGGCAGAAAAATAAAATATCCTCCTGAATTTTTTCTGGGGGCTGCTACTACCCCATCTGTCTCAGATCCTGTCCTACAGGCGATTAAGGATCATAAGAAAGTGAATGCAGGTGCGCAGTTTTTTCAGACAAATCTGATTTTTGAAGCCAACAAACTCGACCTATGGCTGGAACAACTGGATAAAAGAGATGTCTTGGATAAGGTATTCATTCTTATTGGATTGGCACCTCTGAAAAGTTATAAAGTTGCAGAATATCTTCATACCAAAGTACCAGGAGTAAGTTTGCCGGAAAATATTTTGAAAAGAATGGAGAAGGCAGGAGAATCAGCTCAGGAAGAAGGCGCACAGATAGCCCTGGAGTTTATCGATTCAATAAAAAATAAACAGGGTGTAAATGGAATCCATATCATGACATTAGGGTGGGAATCAATTGTCCAGAGACTTGTTACAGAATCAGGTCTTGATAAAAAGAGTATACAAATCTGATTTTACTTATGACTGAAGAGACATTCCGGTTTGATTTTAAGGATCTGAATATTGATGCTTCCAGAATTGAACATGTTCTGGGAGACAATGAAGGAGCGGAACTTGATATAGTCAGAAATTTTATTGAAGATATATTAAAAGAATCACAGGAGTTAAGCAATATCAAAGCTCAATATATTATTTTCAATGATATTAAATTTGATGATCATAACTATTCAGTCGAAATAGGCAATATCAGTTTCAATATTGGTAAAATTATCTTCAATCAGATAAAAAAATCAGAATCGATAGCAGTATTGCTTTCTACTGCAGGAGAAGAGATTGCAACAAAAAGCAGGAGTACCATTAAAGAGGGAGATCTTCTGAAGGGATATATATATGATATTTTTGGTAGTTTAATTGTAGAGGCAGCTGTAGAATTGATGACTGAGAATTTTAAGAAAAGTTCGCTTTCTGAAGGGGAAAAAATAACTGCCAAATACAGTCCCGGATATTGCGGTTGGGATGTAGCAGAACAACATAAATTATTTCAACTTATTCCTGATAATTATTGTAGGGTCACATTGACACAATCGGCTCTTATGAAACCTGTGAAATCATTAAGTGGGATTATTGGTATTGGAGAGAATGTTAAGATGAATCCTAATACATGTAAAATATGTGGTCTCAAGGATTGTATTTATCGTTCTTAAACTTCTCAAATTCTTCTGCAATCCTTGCCTGGTTATGGTCTCCTGCATGAACTATTACCCGGTACCGTAAATTTAATAAAGTCCCTTTTTTCATAAAAGTGTCAATACCATTTTCAGGCCAGTACATTGGTGTTGGTGACATAAAGCCATAATCGCGTGTGAACCACGCCGATGGATACCATGGATTAGTTGGATGTTGCATAATAGCCAACCCTTCAATAGAATCTCCTCGTTTTCCATAGAAATCAATCCAGGGTGAATTTTTCCCAAATGTATTCTTCTCACTCTTTTCACCTTCTGCATTAATCATAGTACCGCCGTTAGTGACAGCGAGGTCAGCAGCCATTCTGGCACTGAATAATGAGTGGTTTGTTTTCTTAATAGTGACATCAATAAGCATCTCCATCTGTATCTCGATATCCATCTGGTAAGCTGTTTCTGATGGTGCCGTAATGGTAATTATTCTTGTGTCTATAATCGGGGAAATTGCCCCCGGCCTGCTCCAGATACATTCATCCGTGATTATTACCGTATCCCCACCCTGTTTTATTATTTCAGCATTAACGGAGATAATTTTGCCTCTTTCCAGCCCTTCCTGCCACCAGTTTCCACCATTTATCAAATCGCATCCGAAAAACAGTGAGGTGTGATGTGGGTAGATACTGTTTCGCATCGAAGTGACAGATCCCCCTGAGACAGGTCCATTTACAGGATAGAAAAACGGATATTTTTCATCTTCTGAGAAGATATAACTGGTGAAATATTTATTGTCAATAGTTACATTAATTTTTGAGCCTACTTTCACTGCAGTGATTTTAGCGGCCGAAAGGGGTATCACAATCATGAAACCCGCAATCAGCAGGGTAGAGGTATAAAGTTTTTTCATCCTTCAGTAATAATTGTGTTACATTTTTATATAGCTGGTACCGTATGGAGCACGCTGAGAACGCGAAAGCATTTCATTTGCTTCATTATCGTTTACAAATTTCTCCGTATCAGGATCCCAGTTTAGTTTTCTGCCTAACTTCATGGCAATATGGGTTACCAGGCAAACACTGCAGGCTCGATGACCGATCTCAACAGGAGAGATAGGCTCCTTTCGTGATTTGATACAATCGAGCCAGTTCCCATGTTGTTCCTCACTTACATACAGGTGAGTCTCATTCTCCTTAATTATGCTTGTAAGAATTTTTGGGTCACTGGCATCAAGTGCCTTGTTACTATCTGATTTTGCAACAGGGTCGCTTGAGGAAGCAGTGTAATTACCTCTTGTAACAAATATCCACCCTTCTGTTCCTTCGTATCGTACCCCGTTTGGATAACCACCGCTGGTAAGCATGGTAATTCCGTTCTTATACTCTGCTTTTGCCATAAAATCACCATGTACATCCCATAGACCTGTTTTTGGAAATTGTGCAACTGCTTCAACCGAGATTGGACCTGTAAGTTCAGTATCCATTCCCCAGGCTGCAGAGTCGAAATGGTGTTGACCCCATCCTGTGATCATACCGGCACCGAACTGTTCGCATCTTAACCAGCCGGGTCTGTCTAACAGACTGTTTTGAGGATGAACGCGCATTTCAGTATAATAAACCTCTGGTGTTGAGCCTAACCACATATCATAATTCAGATTTTTAGGAACAGGCATCTCAGGAGCTTCAGGTCCAGGGGGGTCGCCGGGAAGCCCTATTTTCACTGTCTCAAGTTTGCCAATTCGTCCGTTTCTTACAAGCTCGGCAGCAATTCTAAACTGTGGCATGGAACGTTGTTGCGTTCCTACCTGGAGAATAACCTTTTTTCGTCTTACCACATCACTAAGTAACCTGCCCTCTTTAATGGTGAGAGAGGTTGGTTTCTGGACATAAATATCTTTTCCTGCCAGAGCAGCTTCAATTGCAGGTTGTGAATGCCAATGATCAGGCGTTGAAATAATTACGGCGTCGATCTCCTTGTCATCCAGGATCTTGCGGTAGTCTTCATAAGCCTTCACATCCATATACTTACCATTCCCGGTTTTTTTTGAGTAGTAGTTCTCAATAAATTGCTTGCCTTGTACAACCCTGTTTGCATCGAGATCTGCAACAGCAACTATTCTGGCAACATCATATTTTAATGTCTCTGCCAGATCATGAGAAATTGCAATTCGTCCAAAACCAATCTGTCCGATATTAATCTTATTACCTGGAGCATTTTTCCCAAATACTGTTGATGGAACAATTGTAGGAATTATAATAGTTCCTGTAGTTATGGTAATAGAATCTCTTAAAAATTTTCTTCTTCTCATGTTCTTTGTAACTTTAGATTAATAGAAAAGGTTTTTCTATAAGATAAAATTAATTTAGTATTGCAAAATACTTATTATGCATGAATAACTTAAAGAATTTATGATAAATTTCGGAAAATGCATTTTATTGCTTTTTAATTTTTTCAGATAAATATTAAAGATATGTTATTACTCGGAATAGATTTAGGAAGCTCATCAGTTAAAACTTCGGTAATTGATGGAGAATCAGGCAAATGTCTGGCAACCGCTTTTTACCCGAAGGATGAGATGAAAATCATTGCTAAAAAACCCGGATGGGCAGAACAGGATACTGAAGTGTGGTGGGATAATCTGAAAGCAGCTATTACTGCAACTACAAGGAAACTGGGAAAACGTAAAGAGGCTATTGGCGCAATTGGTATTTCCTACCAGATGCATGGACTGGTTATTGTTGACAGGGATAACAAAGTACTTCGTCCGTCAATAATCTGGTGCGATAGCAGAGCGGTTGGATACGGTGAGAAAGCATTTAAGTCGTTAGGTGGAGATTTTTGCCTTTCACATCTTCTTAATTCTCCGGGTAATTTTACTGCATCAAAGCTTGCCTGGGTTAAAGAGAATGAACCTGACATGTTCAGCAAAATTCACAGGATTATGTTGCCAGGTGATTATATTGCATTAAAGTTGACTGGAGAAATAAGTACCACATATACAGGACTTTCTGAAGGCATTTTTTGGGATTTTAAGAATAACAAGGTTTCAGAAGAGCTGATGAGTTATTATGATTTTAATTTTGATATTATACCTGAAGCCAATCCTTCGTTTTCGATTCATGGAGGTCTGCTGAAGTCAATTGCTTCAGAGCTTGGATTAACTGAGGGGATACCCGTTTCATACAGAGCCGGAGACCAGCCTAATAATGCTTTGTCGCTGAATGTACTCAATCCGGGAGAGGTGGCTGCAACAGCAGGTACTTCAGGTGTTATTTATGGTGTTACAGATAAGAAAAAGTTTGATCCCCTTTCCCGGGTAAACACCTTTCTGCACGTAAATCATAATTTTACCACTCCACGATTGGGTGTCCTTTTATGTATCAATGGGACTGGAATTCTCAATTCATGGCTTCGGCGAAATACTGGAGCTAAGCTCTCGTATAATAATATGAATGAATTAGCAAATGGTGTAGCCCCCGGGTCGGAAGGTCTTTCTTTTTTACCATTTGGCAATGGAGCAGAGAGGATGCTTGGAAATATGGAATCAGCGGCACAGGTTAAAGGTTTAAATTTCAATATACATACCAATGCCCACCTTTACAGGTCAGCACAGGAGGGTATCGCATTTTCATTCAGGTATGGATTGGATATTATGAAAGAGACCGGGATTGATCCGAAGCTTATCAGGGCCGGCGAAGCAAATATGTTCCTTAGCAATGTTTTTCGTGAGACTTTATCTAACATAACAGGAACAGTTATTCATCTGTATAATACGGATGGATCAATCGGGGCTGCAAGAGGGGCAGGTATCGGATGTGGATACTATAGTTCAGAAAAAGAGGCTTTTAATGGATTAATAGCAGTTAGTGAGACACATCCTGACTATTCAAAGGAAGATGCTACAGAAGAGGCTTATTTAAAATGGACAAATTATTTAAAGACCATTTAAAGTTGATCATTTTTTACCTGTTTTTCTTGAAACTTTATGTAATTTGCGGATTATAATTTAATATGACTATTGGCAATTATGAACATTAAAATAGACAACACTTGAAAATCAATTTATTTACCCCAGCCCCAAGGGGAGTAAATTGATTTTCTTCGCTCCCCATGGGGTCGGGGTAAACGAAGAAAATCAATAGAGGTCTTGTTATTGATTCCCTGTATTCATTAAAATAAATAAATAGACAAACACTATGATTTATAAAGGTACTAAAGAAGCTTATCCAGGTATTGGCAAGATAGAATTTGAGGGTAAAGAATCGAAAAACCCTCTGGCATTCAGATGGTATAATGCCGATGAGATTGTTTCTGGGAAAAAGATGAAAGATCATCTTCGTTTCGCAATTGCATATTGGCACTCTTTCTGTGGGGATGGATCTGATCCGTTTGGAAATGCTACCAGGTTCTATCCATGGAAAGATACTGATAATGATGATAAGATTAAGCAAAGACTTGATGCTGCCTTTGAGTTCATAACCAAGATGGGTGCCGGATATTATTGTTTTCATGATACAGATGTTGTTGGGGACGGATCTGTTTTCGAAATTGAAAAAAGACTCGAAAAAATCATTCCGGTAATGAAAACTATGCAGGATCAAACAGGAGTTAAGTTGCTATGGGGAACTGCAAATCTGTTTTCTAACCCCCGATATATGAATGGCGCTGCCACAAATCCCGATTTTAATGTGGTGGCAAATGCAGCTGTTCAGTTAAAGAATGCTATTGCGGCAACCGTTGCTCTTGGTGGAGAGAACTATGTTTTCTGGGGGGGAAGAGAAGGTTATATGAGTCTTCATAACACTGATATGAAGAGAGAACTGGAACATATGGGGACGATGCTCTCTATGGCCAGAGATTACGGTAGGAAGATCGGGTTTAATGGGACTTTTCTTGTTGAACCCAAGCCAATGGAACCATCTAAACACCAGTATGATTTTGATGTAGCTACAATTATTGGTTTTCTGCGTCAGCATGGATTGGATAAAGATTTTAAACTGAATATTGAAGTAAATCATGCGACACTAGCGGGCCATACATTTCAGCATGAACTCCAGGTAGCTGCCGATTCAGGGTTACTTGGGAGTATTGATGCTAATAAAGGTGATTATCAGAATGGTTGGGATACTGACGAGTTCCCGACAAATATATATGAGGTCACAGAAGCTATGATGGTGATTCTTCAGGCTGGAGGATTATCAAAGGGGGGGATAAATTTTGATGCTAAAGTAAGAAGGAACTCAACAGATATTGAAGATTTATTTATTGCCCATATTAGTGGTATGGACACCTTTGCCAGATCGCTTATCATTGCTGATAAGGTGCTGAAGGACAGTGATTACCTTAAGATGAAGAAAAAAAGATATGATTCTTTTGATGGGGGTGCTGGTGGCGATTTTGAAAGTGGCAAGCTTACTATTGAAAATCTGAGAGATATTGCATTAGAGGTTGGTGAACCAGCTACCAGAAGTGGAAAACAGGAGCTTTATGAGCAACTTATTAATATGTATCTGGCTTAAGAGGAGTTCAGGAATTGGCCCCAAAGCATGTAAATTGATTTTCTTCGCTCCCCCTGGGGTCGGGGTAAACGAGGAAAATCAATGAGAACTTATTGTTGATTACTGATACTAATCGAAAAAGATAAAACTGAGGTTATGGAAACGAATAAGATTGTAATTGAGCAGAAGAGCAAATTTGATTTTGAAAAAACAGTTGAACTTCTCGTCGCTGATGCAGAAAGCAGGGAGTGGAAAATACCAGCTGTTCATGACCTTCAACTCTCCCTGGCAAAGTCAGGAAAAGTGGTAAGGCCTGTGAAGGTGATTGAGATATGTAAACCAGCTTACTCCGGACAGATGCTTGAGCTTAATGATGAAAGGATCATGTCAGTCATGATGCCATGCCGTATATCTGTTTACGAAAAAGAGGATGGTGTTACTTATGTTAGTCTTATTAACGCCGGTGATATGGTAAGCGGATTACAGGATAACATTGCCAGAGTTATGAAAGGGGCATCAGATGAGACCTTTGAAATAGTAAATACAGTGACTCTCTAATAGGCTAAAGTCTTGACAGTCAAGGTATAGAAAAGTCTATTGAGCTAGAATCTTTTGTATAGATGATTTTTCAACCGAAGTAAGAGTGTCCATCTGCTTAAGGGCAAGTTGTATTTTTGTTTTAAAATTCCAGCAGGTCATTTGTCTAAGTGATAAACGACGTGCAAATTCATACGTTGATATCTCTTCTTTTCCTTTGCATACATTGTAAGCTATATAAAAAGCTTTGCTGACAGGGAATTTGCAATTATGGAAGATTGTTCCGGCAGTTGATGATTCTTCTGTTTTACATTTGGTGCAACGCCTGGAATATGGTGTTTTTCCCGTGCAAAAATTTGTGTTTCCACATTTTCGACAGACAAATCCTTCACTCCATTTTAAATCAGCTAAAAATTCTAAACATTTATCATCGCTAGCAAATAGCTTTTCAAGTTGTTTGTCATTCAACTCGTTTTTGAAAATAGAACTCATACATATAAATTATTTAACAAAGATAAAAAAAATAGTGATATTAAAAAGATTTAGGTGATACTATTGTGATTTAAAAAAATGTCTTTACCTTTGTGTGAAATTTTGAAACAAGTTATTAGGAAGGTTACCTATGAAATACGAAGAAATAAACAAACGATACAGTGATCTTGCAGAGTCAACATGTTGTCTGTCATGTGGAGGGGCTATAAATTACTCTGAAACTAAATTAGGTGAGGTATGTGTTGACCTTGGAAGCGGTAGGGGAACAGATGTTATCAGACTAGCAGAGATTGTTGGCGAAACAGGAAAGGTTTATGGGATTGATATTTCGGACGGTATGATTAAGAAAGCTAAGGATACAGCTGAACGTATGGGAATCACTAATGTAGATTTCATGCAAAGTCCGCTTGAAAAAATAAATCTTAGTGATAATATAGCTGACCTGGTAATTTCAAATTGTACAATTAATCATGCTGATGATAAACAGGCCGTATGGAATGAAATATTCAGGATTCTAAAAAAGGGAGGAAGGTTTGTTATAAGCGATATTTATGCAATCGATCCTATACCACAAGAATATAGAAACGACCCTGTTGCAATTTCAGAATGCTGGGCAGGATCTGTTACACGTGATGAGTATCTTCAACAGCTTAATGAGGCAGGGTTTACTTCTGTTAAGATAATTGAAGAATCTGATCCATATGATAAGGGTAAGGTAAAAGTATCAAGCTGGACAATTGCCGGGGAAAAACCATCAGATAAATGTAATTGCATGAATAAGAATTAAATAAACCAAAAAATTAAGGAATAATGAAAAGCCTTATTAAAAAGAAAGAAAGTAAAGTAACTGCTAAAGTTGCTCAGTGTTGTGCAAAAACTTCTAAGACTGTAGTTGGTTGTCACGATTAAAAATGGAATATTCAAAATATAATATTTTTTCAAAAATCAGGGATTCTGAAAACTTTTATATAGTAAACTTACTTAGTGGGAATGCTGATATACTTACTGTTTTTGATGCTGATAAGCTGGAAACAATAAGAAACACGGGAGTAAGACCTGATGATGAATTTGCCGGTGAGTTGACAGAGAAAGGATATTTAATTGATGAGGCAGAAGAAAAGAGCCTTTACAGGAATAGATATCTGGACTTTATAGATTCTCGTGATACTGATGAGATACAGATCTTTTTTGTTACTAACTACAGTTGTAATTTCGCATGTACATATTGTTACCAGGATGAATATACAAATCCGGTTAATGGACTTTCTGAAGATGTGATTGAAGCCTTTTTCGGATATGTTAACAATGAATTTGCAGGACGTAATAAGTACATCACAATTTTCGGGGGAGAACCTCTTTTAAGTAGTCCAAATCAAAAAGAGCTTATTGCTCAGATCCTCAAAAGGTCCGTGGAATCAAACCTGGAAGTAAGTTTTGTTACCAATGGTTATTACCTTGAAGAGTATTGCGATATTTTTAACACCGGGAATATTCGTGAAATCCAGGTCACACTTGATGGTACTGAAAGTGTTCATGACAGTCGAAGATTCTTAAAGGGTGGAGGAGGAACCTTTAATAAAATAGTCAGGGGAATTGATAAATGTCTGGAGAAGAAGATAGATATTAATCTCAGGGTTGTGATGGACAAGGAGAATATAGCTAATTTAGTTGATCTGGCTCAATTTGCGATTGAAAAAGGCTGGACCTTAAGCCCCTTCTTTAAAACTCAAATAGGAAGGAATTATGAATTGCATCATTGCCAGTCAGTCTCAGAGAAATTATTTGACAGGGTATCTATTTACGAAAACATATTTGAACTTACCAAACAACATCCTCATATTCTGGAGTTTTATAAACCTGCCTATTCGGTAGCAAAGTTTTTGTCTGAGAATGGATATCTTCCCGATCCATTGTTTGATTCTTGTCCGGCATGTAAAACAGAATGGGCTTTTGATTACACAGGTCAAATTTTCTCATGTACAGCAACAGTAGGAAAGTCTGATGAATCATTGGGTACATTCTATCCTGTAAAATCCCTTAAGAGTGAAATTGTTGACGAGTGGGAGAGGCGTGATATTACTACAATACCGGAATGTAACGATTGCTCAGTACAACTTGCATGTGGAGGGGGATGCGGATCTGTGGCAAAAAACAGAACAGGAACTATCTGCTCAACTGACTGCCGTCCGGTTAAAGAATTGTTGGAAATTGGGTTTTCTTCCTATTTTGGGAATTTTGAAGCATAATTTATTAGAACTGATATCATCACCGTTAATTATCAATAAAGCAATGAAAGAAATAAGCTCATCAGAATTTGAAAAGGAAGTATTACAGTCAGGCAAGGTAATACTTGATTTCTATTCAACAGAATGTCCTCCTTGTGAAGCTTTAGCTTCCAAATTTGAAGATCTTTCCATACTTTATGGGAATGATGTCAAATTTCTTAAGATTTTCCGTCAAAAAAACCGTGAACTGGCTGATAAGCTTGGTATAAAATCATCTCCAACATTACTGTTTTTTGACAAGGGTAAAGAAGTGGCTGATCGTCTAAGCGGTGGAATTAAACGCAGTGACATAATAATCAGGTTGGATAGCATGTTGTCAGCTGACAGGGTTGAACACATCAAAAGCCATATTAAGCCAACAGTATCCGAATTTGACGTCATAATTCTTGGAGCCGGTCCTGGAGGTCTGACAGCAGGCCTATATCTATGCCAGTCCAAGGTCAATACAGTACTGATCGATATAGCTTTACCCGGGGGACAGGTTTCAACAACCCATGAAGTCTCCAATTATCCCGGTTTCATTGAGCCCCAGGCAGGGTATATGTTATCTCATAATATGAGCGAGCAGACTAAAATGTGCGGGACTGTGTATAAGGTGGCAGTTGATATAACGAGAATAGATCTGGAGAAGAAAGAAGTAATTATTGATGAGTATGAAACTGTTAAGGCAAAAAAGATTATTATTGCAACAGGAACCACACCTAATCTTACCGGAGCCCCGGGAGAGAAAGAGCTTAAAGGAAAAGGTATTTCATATTGTGCAACCTGCGATGCAAAATATTTTGATGACAAAGAGGTTGTCGTGATTGGTGGAGGTAATTCTGCAATTGAGGAATCAGAATATATAACAAGGTTTGCCAGTAAGCTGACAATAGTGCATCAGTTTGATAAATTCACGGCGAATAAGCAGGCGCAGGATAAGGTGTTCCGGAATCCAAAGATTAGTACTCTGTTTGAGTATGAACCGAGGGGATTTGTAAGGGAGGGTGATAAGATTATTACTGAAATTGAAAATCTCAGAACAAAAGAGCGTCAAAAATTGTTTAGTGATGGAGTGTTTATATTTATTGGAATGAAACCCAATGTTGATCTGTTTAAGGAAAAGCTTGAACTTGATCAGTGGGGCTACATAAAAACCAATGAGGATATGCAAACTAATATTCCCGGGATATACGCTGTTGGGGATGTCATTAGCAAGAAATACAGGCAGATAACAACAGCAGTTGCAGATGGAACAATAGCTGCAATGGCAATTGCAAAAGAATTGAATTGAAACAGTGATATAATTTAAACTAAAAGGATTATCTGATGAAAAAAAACATGGGAACAATTGACAAAGTGATCAGGATACTGATTGCAGTCGTTGTGATTGTACTCTTTTTAACTGATGTGATTTCAGGTACACTGGGCATTATTTTATTAATCTTATCCGGAGTATTTGTATTGACAAGTCTGGTAAGTTTTTGTCCTCTGTATATGCCTTTTGGTCTTAGTACCAAGAAGAAGGAATAATTTCAAGTATCTTGTTTTCAACATCTTTGGGAGTATTTTCATTGATATTGAAAATATAAACATTACCGGTATTCCATTTTCTGATAATCTTATCAACCAACGAATTCCTCACAACCCATAATTGAGGAATACTGCTTGTGTGGCATAAAGTTTCAATAGCACCACTCCATCCTTGTTTGTTCAGTTCAACAGGGCCAATCTCGTCAATTACTATAAGCTGTTTATTTTCTAAATTATTAATATTGAGGATTTCATTCCCTTTAGAAAAACCTTCAGGGTTGAAATAGTAATCTCCAAAGCTGAACCATCCTTCCTGTCTGGTCTTTGTGCAAAGCCCAATTTTCTGAGATGTTTGCAGATCAACGATATTAAAACCAGTTCGCTCACCATTTTCGTGAATCCCAATTGAGAGAAAACCGATAATTTGTATGTTTTGATCCTTCAGATTATCAACTAACCTGCCGACAAAAGTTGTTTTCCCTTCTCTTTTCTCACCGCTTATAATTATTATCTCAGGTTTAAGCGAATCTGTTTTTTCAAACTGCGTAAGTAAGGTCTCAGCCTGGTGGATAATGCCAGGGAAGAACATGTTAGGTTTCTTAAATATAGATTTAGATTCTGGCAGACCTGAAATAATTCCGGGCAGGGCAGAAAATGCCAGATTAACTGATTGATAGAGGTTTGCAAGTCCTTTTTTATATAGTACCGATTTTATTAAAGGGTTTTTCAGCTCAATGCTTATGGTGGCAAAACCAATAATAATAATAACTGCCCTGGAAACCATTTTAATCCCGATCAATAATCCGCTGACAGTGAAAAAACTTTTTTCTGAAATACCATTCCACAGAAATGCAGCAATTATCGTGATAAAGGCAAATTGTAACCAGATTGAGATCTTTTTTAATCGATTCAATGAAGATTTATAATGATATATACAGAATCCGATATAAAGAAGTGGAAAAAGGAGAGACAGTAAAGTGAATTCAAGGTTTATCAGAAGAAGGCTTATTACTACAGCGCTGATATTCAATATCAGATAATAGACGGAATATTGTTGTTTTGTAGATTCTGAGAATAACTGGTTTTTAGTTTGAATTTCAATGCTGGTCCGATCAGTTATCAAGTTTCTGTTCTTAAGGTATTTTTTACCAGTTATATATCCAGCTGTTGCAGCAGTTAAGCCGGCAACCATATATACAACAATAATAACGATTATAAGGTGTAGTGGATCAAGGTTGCTGAGATGAATTTGTTTAACTGCAAACTGATAAAGGTCAGAGAGTATTTTAATGAAATTCAATCCGTATAATATTATAAGGCTGAATAATTTATGTAATAAAGCACTTAGGACTGCAAAAGCTCCGCCAATCAGATATCCAAAAACATTTCTGCCAGCTAACCAGATAAAAAATTCAAGTATTAGTGCTTCAGTGAAAATACCAATCATTGGCCCCAGTATGATTGCACTTGGGGAGATCGATTTCATCAGGGCACAAACTAATCCTGCCCGAAGAATCAAACCATTTTCCTTCCATATCTGTATGAAGGCTATGATCAGATAGACACTTAAGAACGATAAGATTGTACCTGACAGAGGGATCTTCAGGTTATGAAGAAAACTCCCCAGTATTATTTCCACAGATGCCCAGAAGCTACCAATTACAGAAGCTTTAAGCCAAATAGAATTTAGAGGTTTAAAGATTATTGTTTCCATAACTACAACAATCAAATCAAACTATTGCTTTAAATCCGGGTTGCAATCAGAAGAAACAGATCAAATATTTTGGTTTCGTTTTCTGATATCTTCTTGTTGATGGTATAGCAAGGGGAGTAAGAGACTTTTTGAAAATAGTTCTTTCTGATTATATTGGAAAGTTTGTCAGGATCAAATCCTTTATGACCTGAAAACTTGCCACTATGAAATGATCCGTCTTCGGGATAAAGGTCG
>Ga0307377_10005034_pt1 | contig 14267 bp, 12 predicted proteins | sample TR3MG_FD_202535 | JGI IMG/M metagenome (GOLD analysis project Ga0307377, IMG submission 202535) | Soil microbial communities from Risofladan, Vaasa, Finland - TR-3 | ecosystem: Environmental > Terrestrial > Soil > Coastal area > Acid sulfate soil | place: Finland: Risofladan, Vaasa | collected... | reverse complement strand
CGTCCACTCGACCGGCGGCACGACTCGATTGATCGACCGACTCGAACGCGCCGGTCTCGTCGCGCGCGAACTGTGCCCCACCGACCGGCGCGCCATCTACGTCGCCATCACACCCCAGGGCAACGTCATGCTCGACGAGGCGCTACGGGTACACATGGACTACCTGGAGGAACACGTCTCGAGTCGACTCACCTGCGACGAACGCAACGCCCTGGCCTCGCTGCTCAGCAAACTCAACGAGACGCGCTAGTCGCGTTCCTGCGCGGGCGACTTGACGATCCACGCCAACGCCAGTCGATCGTCGTCGAGTTCAAGGACGGTGCCCGCACCCTCGCCGCTGCCCCGGTGGATCTCGGTCGCGAGCACTTCACTGGCCAGCACGTCGAAGTCCGAGGTCAGGTCCTCGAGGCCGGTGACGTGCAACACGATGCGATCGGCCACGTCCAGACCGCTGTTCTTTCGCAGGTCCTGGACCTGGCGCACGACGTCGCGCAGGTAACCACGGCGTCGTAGGTCGTCGTCCAGGGTGAGGTCGAGGGCGATCACCTCAGCGCCCTCGCGCGAAACGGCGAATCCCTCCTGGCTCTTCACGCGCAATTCGACGTCCTCGGCGCCCAGCGCGAACTCGCCGGTGGACAGCGACACCGAGATGCTCTCACCCGCCTCGATCGCGGCGGCGGCCGCGGCCGTGTCGAGCGCGGCGAGCGCGGCTCTCAACTCCTTCACCGTTTCACCGAGTCGCGGGCCGACGCTGCGGAAGTTGGGTACCAGTTCGAAGCTCAGCACCTCGGCGAGTTCCGTGCCGTACTCGAGCTCGTCCACGTTGAGCTCGTCCTCCACGATCCCCGCGGGTGGCATCACGTCGCCCGCCGCCAGGAACACCAGAGCACGCGACAATGGTTGGCGGACCTTGATCCCCGCGTCGGCGCGAGCCGCACGACCCAGGGATGTCAAGCGCCGCGCCACGTCCATCGACGCCTCGAGGTCGGCGTCGCGATGCAGCGCGACCGACACCGGCCAGTCCGCCAGGTGAACCGAATCGTCATCGCTCGCCCCGTTGAGTTCTCGGTAGAGGCGCTCGGCGACGAAGGGGCAGAAGGGCGCGAGGAGAAGCGTGACGCGCCGAAGCACTTCGAGCAGGGTGGCCTGCGCCGCGAGGGAGTCCGAGGCGGGCGCCTGGGGGTCGGTGCGCCAGAAGCGGCGCCGACTGCAGCGCACGTACCAGTTGGACATGTCGTCGACGAACTGGGCCAAGGCGTCGGTGCCCGACAAGGGCTCGTACGCGTCGAGGGCGGCGGTCATCGTCGCCGTGACGTCCTCGATGCGCGAGATGATCCACCGGTCGATCGCGGGGCGCTCGGCCACCGTCGGGATCGCCGGGTCCAGTGGGTCGAACTCGTTGAGTGAGGCGTACGTCGTGAAGAAGCTGAAGGTGTTCCACAGGGTCGCGAGGGTGTCACGCAGCGACGCGTCGATCGCCGCGAGGCTCGCGCGCGTCGATGTCCACGGAGAGCCCTGGGAGAACATCCACCACCGCAACGCGTCGGCGCCGCGCGTATTCAGGACCTCCCAGGGGTCGATGACGTTGCCCTGGGACTTGCTCATCTTCTTGCCGTTCTCGTCGACGATGTGCCCGAGGCACAACACGTGTTGATAGGGCGCCGCGTCGAAGACGAGGGTGTTCACGGCCAACAGCGAGTAGAACCACCCTCGGGTCTGGTCGATCGCCTCGGCGATGAGTTGCGCCGGGAGTTGCATCGCCTGCGCGCTGCCCGCGACGTGGGGATAACCCACCTGAGCCGCCGGCATCGCCCCCGAGTCGAACCACGCATCGATCACGGGCTCCACGCGGTGAGCCCGCGCGCCGCACGTGCGACACGGGACGACCACCTCGTCGATGGCCGGTCGATGCGGGTCGAGACCGCTCAGGTCTCGTCCGGTGAGTTCGGAGAGTTCGGCGCGCGAACCCACGCAGGTCAGGTGGTTCTCGTCGCAGCGCCAGATCGGCAGGGGTGTCCCCCAGAACCGGTCGCGCGAGAGCGCCCAGTCGACGTTGTTCGCCAGCCATTCACCCATACGTCCGTCGCGGATGTGTCCGGGATGCCAGTCGATCACGTCGTTCTCGGCCAGCATCTGGTCCTTGAACTGACTGGTCGCGATGTACCAACTGGGTTTGCCCCAGTAGATCAGCACCGTGCCGCAGCGCCAGCAGTGCGGCAGGGAGTGGGTGTAGTCCATGCGTCGCATCAGCCCGCCGCGACGCTCGAGCTCGTCGTTGATGTCGTGATTGGCTTCGCGGACGTCACGGCCCTCCAGCCAGGGCACCGCGCTGGTGAAGGTCCCATCGGGTCCCACGGGATTGAGAGTCGGCAGCGAATGCGCCTTGCCGACGAGCCGGTCGATCTCGCCGAACGCGGGAGACTGGTGCACCAGACCTGTTCCGTCATCGGTCGTGACGTAGTCGGCGCCCACCACGAAGCAGGCGTCGACGCCCTCGGGCAGCGCGACGTCGGCGAAGGGTCGCTCGTAATGCACGCCGAGAAGCTCCTGGCCCGTCAGCGTGGCGTCGACGGTGGTGCCCTCACCGAGTACTGACTCGACGAGCGCGAGGGCCACGACCACCCCATCAACGACGGCGTAGGTGATCTCCGGGTTCACCGCGACGGCGACGTTGGCGAGCAGCGTCCAGGGAGTGGTGGTCCACACCGCGAGGTGCGTCGCACCCTTGAGTCCACCGTGCGCGTCGGCGTCGGTGATCGCCAGGCGCACGAACGCACTCTCGTCGAGCTCGTCGGTGTAGACGCCCGGTTGGCCGAGTTCGTGACTCGACAGCGCAGTGCCGCATCGTGGGCAGTAGGGGACGACCTTGAGGTCCTCGTAGAGCAGTCCCCGATCGAACAACTGCTGCAATTGCCACCACACTGATTCCACGTAGGAGGGATGGAAGGTGTAGTACGCGTGCTCCATGTCGGTCCAGTAACCGATGCGTTCGGTGAGACGCTCGAACTCTCCGACGTAGGTCAGGACCGACTCGCGGCACAGTCGGGTGAATTCCGCAATCCCGACCTGCTCTTCGATGGCCTTCTTGCCCGAGATACCCAGCTGCTTCTCCACCTGGACCTCCACGGGGAGACCGTGGGTGTCCCAACCCGCGCGCCGCGCCACGTAATGGCCCTGCATGGTCTGATAGCGACAGAAGAGGTCCTTGTAGACACGAGCCCAGACGTGGTGCAGCCCGGGCATGCCGTTGGCGGTCGGCGGACCCTCGTAGAACACCCACGGCGTGGCGCCCTCGCGCTGGGCCATCGTTCGCGCAAAGATGTCGTGTCCGCGCCAGCGGGTCAGTTCGGCCTCTTCAATGGCTACAAAATCAAGTTCGGCGCTGACCGGGCGAAACACGGGACTCCTTCGTTGCGTTCGTCTATCGTACTCACGGGTCTCGCCGACCCCGACTCGCCTAGCCTTGTGCGGGTGCGAACTGCGCGTCGAGCCACGCTTCGCTGAGGTCGTCGAGGGAACCGAGCAGGAGATCGGCCAGCGCGAAGGCCGCGAACTCGCGGTCCGAGGGCGTGGGCACGGCCACCACCGTCATTCTCCCGGCCTTGGCGGCGAGCACTCCCGCGGCGGAGTCCTCGAGGACCAGACAGCGTTCGGGCGCCACCCCGAGCGCGGCGGCGGCCGTCAAGAACACCCCCGGGTGCGGCTTGCCGTAGGGCTCGAACTGCGCGGAATGCAACGACGCGAAGCAGTCGTCCAGCCCAAAGTGGGCCAGTGAGCGCTCGATCAGGGCCAACGGCGTCGAACTGGCGAGCGCCACGGGCCCGCGCCGCGAGGTGAGTTCGATCGCGCGCACGGCGCCCGGGAGCAGGCGACCCTTGGACTCGACGAGCTCGCCCACGCGCGACAACAGCATCGTGACGACGTCGGCGCGGCTCGGACCACTCCAGGGGTAGCGGCCGTACCAGTAGTCGACCACTTCGGCGACGAAGAGTCCTTTCGTGCTGCGATCCGTCGCCTCTTGCAGGTCCACTCCCAACGCTCCGAAGATCTCGACCTCGGCTTCGTGCCAGAGGATCTCGGAGTCGATCAGCAAACCGTCCATGTCGAACAGAGTGGCTTCAACTGTCATAGTCCTACTTTGACACAGCCGCTACGGTGGGAATCGTGAGTCCCGTTCGCCGCGGCGTCAAGAGCGACGCCTCCGCCATCGCCCAGCGCGTCGCGGACCAACTCTCTCGTGACGCCGCCGTCGAACCCTTGGTCTCGAAACACTTCTCGCGCCAGGATTTCGAACAGGCCCTCGCCAACTCGGCCGGTCCCGTGTGGGTCGAGGACTCCTGTGGGCATCTGCGGGGTCACCTCTACGGAGCCACGTTGGACGACCCCTTGCGCGGGCGCCAGACGTGGACGGGGCCCGACGGCTACTCCTACGAGTTCGAGAACGTCCTCGACAATCTCTGCGACTGGGCCTATCGCACGTGGCGCGAGTCGGGCTCGACCGCCCACCTGGTGTGGGCGTTGGCGGGCAACGGCACACAGGACTGGGTCGAGCGCGGCTACCGCATCGTGAGCGTGCGAGGTTCGCTGGCGCTCGGCGATCCCTTCGAGGTCACCTGGCCCGAGGGGCAGCGTCGACGACGAGGCGACGTCGCCGACCTCGACACCGCGCTGGCCTTTGACGCAATGATCGACCAGGCTCAGGGCACCCGACCCGACTCGCTGACCGACGTCCAGCGTGAGGCCACCAAGGCCGATCTGGTGGAGCTGTTGGACGACCCCGATTGCCAGTACCACCTCGTGGAGGTCGACGCCCAACCCGCCGCGCAGTGTGTGACGTTCCCCCTTCCACCTCTGCGCGGAAATTATGACGACACGGTGATCGTGAGTTCTCTCGCCGTCGATCCACGATTTCGTCGGCGCGGCCTCGCCACACGGCTGGTGCACGCCGTGCTCAACGGCGCCATCGAGGACGGGTTCCGATTCGCCGAGGTGCGCTGGCACATCGACAACGAGGAGGCGACGTCGTTGTGGTCGAGCCTCGGCTTTCGTCCCACGTACGTGCAACTGCGCCGTTCGCTAGACGTCTAGTGCAGGGCCGACTCGAGGGCGATGCGCAATGCCGGGTCCTCGGGGGTGACCTGCGGGGCGAAACGCTGCACCGAGCCGTCGGGTGACACGAGGAACTTCTCGAAGTTCCATCGAACGTCGCCGCTGTAGCCCTCGGCGTCGGCGGTGCCCACCAGTTCGTCGTAGATGGGGTGACGCGCCTCGCCGTTGACGTCGACCTTCTCGAAGAGCGGGAAGGTCACGCCGTAGGTGGTGGAGCAGAAGGTCTGGATCTCCTCAGCTGTGCCGGGCTCTTGGCCCATGAACTGATTACAGGGGAATCCCAGCACGCTGAATCCGAGGGCGCCGTAGGTCTCTTGGAGTTTCTCCAGTCCCTCGTACTGCGGCGTCAGGCCGCACTTGGACGCCACGTTGACGATGAGTATGGTCTCGTCACGGTAGGGCGCCAGGGAACTCGGCTCGCCGCCGAGGGTGTGGACTGGAATGTCGTAGAGGCTCATGAACTGCAAACTACCGGATTCATCGTTGAATCGTTCACCTAGAGTCGGAACGTGCGCGCGACCGTCATCGACCACGAGTCCCTCCGCTGCGAGGAACGACCCGATCCGGTACCGGGACCGGGCGAGGTAGTCGTCGCCAGTCAATTCGCCGGCATCAACGCCGCCGACCTCCTCCAGCGTCGTGGTGTCTATCCGCCACCACCGGGTTGGCCCGAGGACATCCCCGGCATGGAGTTCTCCGGACGCGTCGCGCAGGTCGGTCCCGGAGTGGACCCGGCGCTGCTCGGTCGTCGCGTGTGCGCGATCGTCGGCGGAGGCGCCCAAGCGACACTCGTGCGCGTACCGGCGGCGCACCTGATCGAACTGCCCGACGACGTGGCGATGAACGAAGCGGGCGGCTTCGCCGAGGCGTTCATCACCGCCTACGACGCCCTGGTGCTGCAGGGGCGACTGGGCTTTGGTGAACGGCTCCTGGTGTCGGGTGCGGCGGGCGGTGTCGGTGCGGCCGCGGTCCAGATCGGTCATCTGCTCGGCGCCCACGTGATCGCCGTCACGCGATCGCGCGCGCACCACCAATCGCTGCGCGACCTGGGTGCCGATGACGTCATCCTCCTCGAGGACGTCGCGCACATCGATCGGGTGGACGTGGTCCTGGAACTCGTGGGCGCGGCCCACCTGCAACTCGCGCAGAACCGACTGGCCCCTTTCGCGCGCATCGTCGTCATCGGTGTCGCGGGTGGTGGGTCGCGCGCCGACGTCAACCTGTTGAACATCATGCAGACTCGCGCCACCTTGACCGGCTCCACCCTGCGTTCGCGCGGCGACGAGGAGAAGTCCGAGGTCATCGCGCGCGTGACCGAGGCCCTCGTCGCACCGTGGAGTCGCGGGGAGATCACGGTGCCCCTCGCCGCCACGTTCGATATCGAGGACGTCGACGACGCCTACGAGTACTTCGCCACTCCGGGCAAGTTCGGCAAGGTGCTCCTCGCCACGGGACCGCGGGAGCGATGACGACGTCACCACCACCGGACCCGTCGCGCCTCGACCCCGCACGAGCCGACTACGCCCAGATCATGGCGGCCCACGACGACGCCGTCACCGATGGTCGACGGACGTATCTCGATCCGCGCACCGGGCTCATCGTGCAGACCCGCGCGGCGCACCTCGAACGCGGCGCCTGCTGTGACAGTGGTTGTCGCCACTGCCCGTGGGTGCGAACCGCCTAGAGCAGGGTACCCAGCGGCGTGAAAGTCGTCTCGAGGGCCTCGGCGACGGGACCGTAGGTGACCGCACCGTTCACCACGTTCACGCCCTCGGCGAGCGCGTCATCGGCTCTCACGGCGTCGCGCCAGCCGTGACGCGCGAGCTCCAGCGCGAAGGGCAACGTCGCGTTGGCCAACGCGTGTGTCGAGGTCGTGGGCACGGCACCGGGCATGTTGGCCACGCAGTAGAACACGCAGCCGTTGACCACGAACGTCGGGTTGGAATGGGTCGTCGCGCGCGTTGCTTCGAAGCAACCTCCCTGGTCCACCGAGATATCGACGAGTACCGATCCATCCTTCATCCGCGCGACGAGGTCGTTGGACACCAGCTTCGGGGCCTTCGCCCCCACCACCAGCACCGCACCGATCACGATGTCGGCGTCGAGACAGGCTTCTTCGAGCGAGAGCGTCGACGACGCGATGGTCTGCACGCGTCCGTCGAAGTGAATGTCCACCTGACGCAAACGTTCGAGGTTGCGGTCGAGCACCTTGACGTTGGCGTGCAGGCCCGCCGCCACGGTTGCGGCGGCGAGTCCGGCCACTCCTGCACCGATGACCACGACGTTGGCCGGCGCCACTCCCGGCACTCCGCCGATCAGTGTCCCGTGCCCGCCACCGGGTCGCATCAAGTGGTGGGCCCCCATCATCGGGGCCATGCGTCCGGCCACTTCGCTCATCGGCGTCAGCAAGGGTAGCGAGTTGTCGCGCAGACGCACCGTCTCGTAGGCGATGGCCACATTGTTCGACGCCACCAGGGCGTCGGTGCACTCGCGCGAGGCAGCGAGGTGCAAATAGGTGAAGAGCACCTGGTCGGTACGAGCTGACAACCGGTGATACTCCGCGGCGATGGGTTCCTTGACCTTCAACACCAGGTCGGCGTGCGCCCAGACGTCGTCGGCAGTGGCCACGATGGTGGCGCCGTTCGCCAGGTAGGCGTCGTCGGGGATCGACGAGCCCACTCCCGCGCCCGCCTCGATGAGGACTTGATGGCCGGAGGAGGTGAACTCACGCACACCCGCGGGCGTGAGGGCCACACGGTTCTCGTCGGTCTTGATTTCCTTGGGTACACCGATGATCATCGTTGATCATCCTTTCTTGAAGTGAGACGACGCCACGCTACTACTGGTGACGCCAGGGTCGGTCGAGAACGATCGTCGTGGTGCGCCAGCACGTCCAGCGACGCGGCACCGCGCGGCTGGCGGCTGGCGGCTGGCGGCTGGCGGCTGGCGGCTGGCGGCGATCACACTTCGATGTTGTGCATCACGTGCTTGACGCGCGTGTAGTCCTCGAAGCCGTACACCGAGAGGTCCTTGCCGTATCCCGAACGCTTGAAGCCACCGTGGGGCATCTCGGCGACGATGGGGATGTGCGTGTTGACCCAGACGCACCCGAAGTCGAGGTCCCGGGTGAAGCGCATCGCACGGCCGTGGTTACTCGTCCACACCGAAGACGCCAGGCCGTACTCGACGCCGTTGGCCCACGTCAGCGCCTCCTCGTCATCACTGAACTTCTGAACGGTGATGACGGGACCGAAGATCTCGGTCTGGATCATCTCGTCGTCCTGGTGCAGGTCCGCGACCACGGTGGGGGCCACGAAGTAGCCCTTCTCCCCCACCCGTTCGCCACCCGCGGCGAAACTCGCGTGGCCCGGCTTGCGGTTCAACATCCCCGTCACCCGCTCGAGTTGGTTGACGTTGTTGACCGGCCCGAAGAGGGCGTCCTCGTTGTCGCGCAGGCCGATCACCGTGCGGCGAGCCTCATCGGCGAGGGCGTCGACGAAATCACCGTAGGCCTTGGGGGCGACGAGCACGCGCGTCGCCGCGGTGCAGTCCTGTCCGGCGTTGAAGAAACCACCGATGGCGATGCCCGCCGCCGCCGCGGCGATGTCGACGTCGTCGAAGACGACCACCGGCGCCTTGCCACCGAGTTCGAGGTGCACGCGCTTGAGCGACGCAGACGCCGACGACGCCACTTCCATTCCCGCGCGCACCGAGCCAGTGACCGAGATCATCGCGGGGGTGGGGTGCACCACGAGCGCCCGCCCGGTGTCACGGTCGCCACAGACCACGTTGAAGACGCCCGCCGGCAGGACCTCGGCCATCAGCTCGGCCATCAGCAGCGTCGAGGCCGGCGTCGAATCACCGGGCTTGATGACCATCGTGTTGCCGGCGGCCAACGCCGGTGCCCACTTCCACACCGCCATCAACATCGGGTAGTTCCACGGCGTCACCGCCGCGCACACGCCGATGGGCTCGCGGCGGATGTAACTGGTCATGCCCGCCATGTACTCGGTCGCGCCGCGTCCCTCGAGGACCCTCGCGGCTCCGGCGAAGAATCGGATCTGGTCGATCATCGGCGGGATTTCCTCGCTCATGGTGACTGGGATGATCTTGCCGCAATTCTCGGTCTCGGTATCGACGAGGCGTTGCGCGTTGGCTTCGAGGATGTCGGCGATCCTCAAGAGCGCGAGGCTGCGCTGCGAGGGGGTCGTGCGTCGCCACGTCGTGAACGCCGCGGCCGCGGACGCGATCGCCGCGTCGACGTCGGCCGCGTTGGACACGGGCATCTCGGCGAAGGGCTCTCCGGTTCCCGGGTTGATCAATTCGACGTACTGGCCGCTCAGGGGAGCGACCATCTCGCCACCGATGAAATTCGATAAACGGCGCATTGCGACCTCTACTTTCCTCCGCGGTGAAACTGTCCCGCTATCAGCCACTCTGCCAGAGTTTGCGTACCCCAGCAAGCGCTCACAAGCGTTTTTAACACGGAATTGACAATTCACCACGGAATTAGGCGTCAATCGCCGCTATAATTGCTCTATCCGCAGCCTGGATGTCAATGACAGCCGAGCGGGAGAAACCAATGCCAGCAGCCAAACCTCAGAAGTCAAGCTCAAAAAGCAGCGATCGTTCCTCCGCGGAATTGGTCGCCATGCCGGGACCGCTCGACTCCATCGATCGACAGATCATGGTCGCCGATCGGGTGGCGGCCATCGAGGAAGCGAACTACGTGGTCATGACCGCGGGGAGCTTCGACATCATCGCCGAGGTCATTGCCATCGACGACAACGCATTGGTGCATCTCTTGAATGACTCCATCCGGAGTATTCCTGGGGTGACCGAAGTTGAAACCTTTCTGTATTTGAAACTCTCAAAACAGACTTACGCTTGGGGAACGAAATGAGCATCAACGAGATTTACACCGATGGTATCGCCGTCAGTGGTGAGCACCAGGTCAGCCATAGCTACTCCGAACGCGCCCGACGCAACCTCTGGTTGCAGATGTCGCGCATGGGGTCCTACTCCGATCAGAACGAAGTGCCCATCATCGTGCGCGGTCAAGGGACCCACGTCTACGACGCGAACGGCAAGGAATACTTCGACGGGATCTCGGGCCTCTTCACCAATGCCCTCGGTCACGGACGTCCGGAGTTCGCCGTGGCCGCCGCCGAGTCGATCAACACACTGACCTTCTTCCCGATCTGGACCTACGCGCACCCCAAGGCGATTGAATTGGCCGAGAAGTTGGCGAGCCTCGCGCCGGGCGACCTGAATCGCGTCTTCTTCACCACCGGGGGCGCGGAGGCCAACGAGAGTGCGTGGAAACTGGCGCGCCAGTACCACAAGATGCGTGGCGACACCGACCGTTACAAGGTCATCAGTCGCGACATCGCCTATCACGGGACCACCCTGGGCGCGCTGACCATCACCTCGCTCGAGAATTACCGCCAGCCCTTCGAGCCGCTGGTGCCGGGCGCCGTCAAGGTCCCCGCGGTGAACTTCTACCGCGCGGAGAAGTACGCCGACGACTTCGAGGCCTTTGGCCTGTGGTCGGCGCAGCAGATCGAAGAGGCTCTCCTGCGCGAGGGACCCGAGACCGTGGCCGCCGTCTTCCTCGAGCCCGTCCAGAACGCCGGTGGCTGCTTCACCCCGCCCCCGGGCTACTGGCAGGAGGTTCGAGCGATCTGCGATCGCTACGGCGTCATCCTGGTGTCCGACGAGGTGATCTGCGCCTTCGGACGGCTGGGCACCTGGTTCGGCGGACAGAAGTACGACTACGTGCCCGACATCATCACCTGCGCCAAGGGGATCACCGCGGGCTACGCCCCGCTGGGCGCCATGATCGTGTCCGACCGCCTGGCCGAACCTTTCCAGGACGGCGACGTCGCCTTCCAGCACGGCTTCACCTGGGCGGGTCACCCGTTGTCCGCCACGATGGCCCTGACCAGTATCGGCATCATCGAGCGCGAGCACATCTTGGACAACGTGCTGGACAACGAGGACTACTTCCGCCAGAGTCTCAATGACCTCAAGGACATCCCCATCGTGGGCGACGTCCGCGGTACGGGCTACTTCTGGGGCGTCGAACTGGTCAAGGACCAAGAGACCAAGGAGACGTGGCAGGGCGAGGAGGCCGAGCGACTGCTACGAGGATTCGTCTCGCCCGAGATGTTCCGTCGTGGTCTGATCTGCCGCTCCGACGACCGGGGTGACCCGGTCGTGCAACTGGCCCCCCCGCTGATCTCCACGCGCGAGGACATCGACTTCATGGTCGGCACGCTGCGCGAGGTGTTCACGGAGGCCGTCCAACGCCAGCTGTAATGACGACACCACCGTCGTTGTGGTGGTCCCAGATCGACGTGACGTCGCCGCGGCCGTCGTTGCACGACGACATCGACGTCGACGTGGCCATCATCGGTGGCGGTTATACGGGACTCTGGACGGCGCGCGAGCTACTGCGACGCGACCCCCATCTTCGCGTCTGCGTGCTCGAGGCGCAGGTGTGCGGATTCGGCGCCTCGGGTCGCAACGGGGGCTGGGCGTCAGCTCTCTTCCCGGCTCCCGCGTCGACGGTCGTCGCACGCTTCGGCCGCGACGCGTTCACTCATCAACGCCGGGTGCTGCAGGACGCCGTCGTCTCACTGGGCGAAGCGGCGCTCGCCGAGGGCGTCGACTGCGACTTCGCCCGAGGGGGTACCTTGACCTTCGCGCGCACGCGCGCCCAGGTCGCCCGGGCGCGACGCAGTCTCGACGACGCCGTCGAGTTGGGGATCGAGCCCGAGGACGTGCGCTGGCTCTCACCCGAGGAGTTGCGCGGGATCGGCGCCGTCGAGGGCGCACTGGGCGCCACGTATTCGCCTCACTGCGCGAGGATCCACCCGGCGCGCCTCGTGCGGGGCCTGGCCCAGGCCGTCGAGCGCCGCGGTGCGACCATCTACGAGAACACCCGCGTGAGCCAGGTTCGTGCGGGCTCGAACTCGCGACGCGCACAGGTCCTCACCCCTCACGCCACGGTCCGCGCGCAGTACGTGGTTCGCGCCACCGAGGGCTACACCCCCACGATGCCCGGTCAACGCCGCACGGTGGTGCCCCTCTATTCGCTCATGATCGCCACCGCACCGCTAAGCGACGCGTGGTGGCGTGACTACGGTTTCGACGGGTACCCCACCTTCAGCGACGAACGCCACCTCCTGATCTACGGACAACGAACCCGCGACAACCGATTGGCCTTCGGAGGTCGAGGGTCGCCCTATCATTTCGGCTCCAGCGTCGAGCCCCGCTACGACGCTGACGAGGACGTCTTCACCCGACTGGTGTCGTCACTGCGTGAACTCTTCCCCACCTTGGACGCCGAGATCACCCATCGATGGGGCGGCCCACTGGCGATGCCGCGCGACGCGCTGCCCTCGGTGCGCGTCGACCACGGCACGGGGTTGGCCGCGGCGGGTGGCTACACCGGCGACGGCGTCACTCTGAGCTACGTGTGCGCCAACGCCCTGGCCGACCTGATCGTCTCGCCGGCGACGCCCACGCCCTACAGCGCACTTCCCTTCGTCGAGGAGCCCCTGCGGCGATGGGAGTTCGAACCCGGGCGCTGGTTAGGCATCAACGCCAGCATCGCCCTGGCCACCTACGCCGATCACTTCGAGCGCGGCCACGACGGCGAGAGCCGTGCATCGGTGTGGCTCTCGCGACTGATGGGCGCATGAGCGGCCCGAGCCGGTCGCGGGTGGCGACGGTCTCGCGACGTCACTTGAGGATGTTGACCGCCCGTGCCGCCACCACGGCGATCGTGACGAAGGAGACCATGGACTCGCTGATAGAGGTAGTCGGTGAACCTCGGCTCCCAGTCGTCGGGGGCGAGCGTCGGGTTCTCCATCTGGGGAAACTGCAGGTCGAAGACCGTGGTCGAGGCCGCCGCGCGTCGCGTCGGTCCGCCGCGGTCGATCTCCCAGAACCACACCCCGTAGATGATGATGTTGGTCAACCACACCGAGACCGCCGAATAGATCAACGCGCGACCCTGCGACACCGAGGTGTCGAGCAGTCGTTGGACCAGGAACACCATCGAGGTGACGTTCGCCAGGGTCACGAGCGTGATCAACGTCAGGGTCAGGTGACGCACGCGCGGTGATTCGTCGGGGTGGCGATGGCGCCGCGTCGACAGCGGGACGAGCAACAGGACGATGAGCGCCGGGATCAGCCACCGCGGGCCGATCACGAGTCGATTCGGCAGGACGACGTACAACGCCACGCAGGTCAACAGGGCGAGCGAAGCTGGCCAGCGGGGTACCCCGTGAACGATCACGCTCTCACGATAGTTTTGCGCGACTCAGGAGTTGTAGCCACCTGGTCGGTAGGACGAACGAGCCGAGCGCCCCGCTCGAGAGCAGCTGCTTCAACAACGGACCGGCCGGAGTCGTCGCGCTGCCCTTCGCCGGCATCGTGATCGAGACCGGTTGGTTGTACGAGACGACGTTCACCGACACGGTGGTCGTCGCCGCGCCGGAGGTGAGCGACGTCCATAGACCGGTGAACTCGCCCTGCGCGCCCGTGGTCAGTCGTACGTCGATCGTGCCGGTGGACGACGGACCGTGACCCGTGGCGCCGACGGCACCCAGGTTCACTCTGGTGTGTCGGGACTCGTACGTCGTCGAGCTGCCGTGGCGGGTCACGCGCGAGTTGGCGAGCAGGGTCAAGATCGCCGCGTTGGGCTTGGCCAGGAAATGGGCGTAGGCGGCGAGTGCCGGCCACGACGCGCGCAACGTGTACCAGACGGGCCCCGCGGCGGTGGACAGGTTGGGCGACGTGAGGTAGATGACCTCGTTCACCGCACGCAGGTCGAACTCAGTAGAGGCGGTGACCAGAGGGACGTCGAGTCGGGCACTGAAGGTATTCGTCGCGGCGTTGAGCCAGACCAACCCGGACGTGCTCAGGAGGCCGCCGGTGGCCACCGCAACTTTCAACTCCACGGTGGTGGGCGCACGACCCTTCAGCGCCAGTCGGTCGCCCGTGGTCGCTCCTCCGGGAGCGACGGCCACGAGCGTCATCACCGCCGCGAGCGCGGCCGTCGTTGACACGGCGACGAACATCACGGGACGACGACTCATCGTTTCACCCTACCGGTCACCTCACGATGCGCCTGCGACGAGGAGGTG
>Ga0307377_10005032_pt1 | contig 14273 bp, 28 predicted proteins | sample TR3MG_FD_202535 | JGI IMG/M metagenome (GOLD analysis project Ga0307377, IMG submission 202535) | Soil microbial communities from Risofladan, Vaasa, Finland - TR-3 | ecosystem: Environmental > Terrestrial > Soil > Coastal area > Acid sulfate soil | place: Finland: Risofladan, Vaasa | collected... | reverse complement strand
CCTGGCCAAACACTTGGCCGCCGGGACCGTCCGATCTAACTGGGAGGGCAAATATGACCGGGCCGCCCACGGCAAGCGCATGGAGCGCCCGTGCGGCCTGGCGACCGGCATGCTGGCCGTCACCCCCGAGGGGGACCTGTACCCCTCTCAGGAGATGGCGTTTACCGTCTACGAGGACGGCCGGGCTCCGGGCACCGCGACCTACTACCGGGTGGGAAACGTGGTGGACGGCCTGGACCCCATGGCCGTGGCCCGGGTCGGGCTCCTCAAGACCGAGGACATGAAGCCCCCCAAGGGGTTCGACTGCGGCGACTGTATCGCCACCGCCATGTGTATCGGGGGCTGCCATTGCCGCTACGTGGGCCAGGACGGGGTGGACCCGGCCTCCCGCATGGACATCCCCGCAGGCTACTGTCCCAGCAACCGGGCCCTGTTGACCGGAATGATGCAAGGCTTCTGGATTGCCGGAACACTCCGGCCCGAGAAAGCAACACCGACCGCCACCAGGCGGCCGGAACCACCACCCCCGCCACCCGTGGACGACCTCCCGGACGTGGCCGTGTTGAAGTTCTAGGAGGACACCATGGCATGGGATAACACCAAGCCCGTCGCATCGTCGTTGCTAAGTTCCGCTGAGGTCCGCGCCAACTGGGACGCGCTCCAGGCCAGCATGTTCGGCCAGAATTGGGTGGCGGACCCCAATTTCTACATCTGGTCCAGGGAGACCGCCAACGGCGCGGCAGCCCAGACCGCCGCACCGGACCATTGGAAAATCGCCGGCACCGGGGCCACGCTCCAGCGGTGCGGGGCCGGGCTCACCGACACCGCTACCCCCGGCCTGGACGGCTGGGCGGCGGAGCTGACCTATGGGTCCGCCACCGCCTACCTATCCCAGGACCTCCTGGACGCTATCCCCACCGCCCTGGTGGGCCGGCCGTTCTCCGCCGGGGCCTGGGTCAAGTCCTCCACCGCATCCGCCGCCCGCCTCTACCTTTGGGACGCGGTGGCCGGCTACACTTACTCGTCCTACCACACTGGTGGAGGAAATTGGGAGTGGCTCACCGTGAGCGGGTTCGTTGTTGCGGGCTCCGTGGCGCTCAACGCGGGCATGGAGCTGTCCTCCGGCACCGCCCACCTCGGGGGCCTCACCGTCCTCATGGGCACCGTGGTGCCCCTCTACCACATCCCGTGCGCCAGCATGGTGGGCACCTGGACTCACACCGCCGCCGGCACGCCGGCACCCGGCTACGTGTTGCCCGGTATTGTCAGCTTTCTCAGGCCTGTTTTCATCCTCGGGGCCACACTGACCGGCAACGCCAATCCCACCTCCGGAGTGTCGCGAGTGGAAATCTACAGTTCCCGGGCCGCCGCTTGGGTGCAGGCTGTCAACTGGGCGTCCAGCTCCACCAACTACGACCCGGGAGTGGTCTCCGCCACCTACGCGAATCGCTGCCTCGAGGCGGTGTCCACCGCTGGCGTGGTCCGAGGTGCCGTTGCCTATGTGACCTCGGGGACATACGTGCATCCCATCTGGCTGGTGCGCGGGCTCCAGTTCCTGCGGCCGCAGGAGGCCATGGTTTCGTTCAACGACCCGACGAAGTACGGAGCGTAGGCCATGCCCACCGTCACACTCAAGGCGTCGTCCTACATCGGCCACTTTGCCGGCGGGGCGTGGGGAACCACCACAGTGGGGCTCCTGGCCACGGCGGACGGCAACACCAACCGAATTGCCGTAGCTGCGCCAGACAAGGGCGCACAGTACGACATGGCGACCAACCGCCCGGCCGCCGCGTCCGCCGTGTCCGCCGGAGAGTTGGGTTTTCAGTCCTGGCGCTCGTCCAGCTATCCCGGCGGGTGTGCATTCTCCCTCCGAAACGGTGCGGGATCATCGCTCGTTTCCAAAAACGACGGCGGGCCTACCGCGTGGACGAGCGGGACACAGGCTTTTGCCTGTGTCCCCGCCGACGTTTCTACCCTCCAAATCTGGTGCCTGAACACCAACGACAATCCCACGGAAGTCCGGGTGAGCTATATTGACTACGACCTGACCTACACCCCGGCAAGCGCGGGCGGGTTCGTGTGGCTCATGGCCGGGTGGCTCCTGTTCGGAGTCGCCATCCCCGGGGTACTCGGCATGGTCGGCGGGGGGCTTGGCATGGAACACATGCCACAGGTCAGGGCCGAGCTGGCCCGCCAGTCCCACGGCACACGGCGGCTCCTACCCAACGAGGACGCGGCGGCGTTTTCCGCCATCAAGGGCCATACGTTTCCGGCCTATTCATTCAACAGGAGGGCATAATGGCCGCAATCAAGAAGATCGACTTTCAGACGGCACTGGACCTGGACGCCGAGGCCGAGGCCGCGCAGGCCGAGTACACACTCCAACGGGACCTCGCCATATCCCTCCGAGGGGACCTCAGAGCGGCCCTGGCGGCCCTGGGTCTGGACTCCAACGATCCGTTCGCCACCGCCCTGGTTGAGCACGAGGGGACCGTCTACCGGGTGACGGCCACGGACATCAAACCTCTGGCGGTTGAGACCACGGTTTAAGCCCGTGGAACTACTCCAGTTTTTCGCCAACATGCTCCAGGGCCTCACGGCCTGGTTCCCGCGCCCGTTCCTCGTCAACGTCACCCAGCGGGCCGTCCGGTTCCGGCGCGGCCTCGAGCCCGTCCTGGTAGAGCCCGGGTTCCGATTCTACACGCCGCTTTTTACCTCGATTGAACTCTACTCCACCCTCAAGGACGCTGTGGAGTTTGACCCCGTGGTCCTGCCAACCAAGGACGGCAAGTCCATGGCGGTGGGGTTCGTGATTATCTGGCACCTAGAGCCCGAGGACGTCATCACGGCGGCCACCACAACGGACTCCCTGGTGGACATCATCGGGGAAATGGGCGAGTCCCTCCTCCCGGCCATCCTCCTGGCCCACACCGCCGAGGAACTGGCCGCCCGCATCCGGGGGGACAAGGGCCGGAAAACCATCAACGCCCAGCTCATGACCGAGGCTCAGGACCTCCTGGAGCCCTACGGAATCACCGTGGACTCGGCCCGGGTGAACACCCTGGCCCCCGCCCGGGTCTTTAAAGTCATAACGTAGTCAATGACTTACGGACTATTCGCCCCCGGGACCTTGACGCCAGGGCCCGGGGGTGTTACCTTTGATCCATGGAAACGCTAAACCATCACGCCGAGCGGGCCCTCGAGGCCATCCGGCTGGCCGCGCCCATTCTGAGTGGGAGCGCACTCCGGTTCCCCGAGGCCACGGGCCTCATGCTGGACGCCCTGGCCTACTACCACTCCAGGGGGGCCGCACGGGCCGCCCTGAACCTCCAGCGAAAGGTGAAGAAATGAGCACTCGCAGCCCCCGCCGCCCCGCGCCGCCCAGAAGGCGAAACCCCGTGTCCTATGCCCTGGCCACCGGCCGCAACGGAGACGGCACCCACGAGGACACCCGCCGCCGGCTCCTGGCCGAGGCCGAGGCCGAGGACGAGCGCCGGGAGCTGGAGGAGGAGACCGAGTGAGCGCGCCCTACAACCCCATCATCAAGTGCAAGTGCGGGCGGGAGTTTGCATACGTCAACGGATACTCCGAATCTCGCCAGGTGTGCGGGATTTGTTTGGCCCTTGACAATCGGCCCGGGAACGCCGATACTGTGGTCAAGGGCAAAGGGCCCAAAAAGGAGACCGCATGAGATACGATGAGTTCAAGGGGACCCAGGACCAACTAGCGGACGCATTCGCTGAGTGCGTGTACGCTTTCCAGGTGGCCACCGCCCCCTCCGAGGTGGACAACCTGGACGAGGAAATCCTCAAGGCCCTGGATACCGTCCTTCTGGTGGAGGTGTAACGTGGACCTGACCATCCTTCTGGACGACTTCAACGGCCTCACCGAGTTCCGCGCGCTCCTGGTGCCCGCCGAGTATCACGCCAGCAAAGTGGCCGAGCTGGCCGCCGCCCTCCTCGACTGGCTGGACCCCGATTTTGTCCAGGCCCTCACCGACTACGGGGCCGCCGAGGCCATCGCGGAGGCCGAGGCCGTGGCCGGCATCGTCTGGGGCGAGCCCCTGGGGGTGCCAGCATGAAGCATCCGCGCTACTTCCTCAAGGTGGGAGACCGCTACACCCTGGACGCCGCATGCCTGGACCCCAAGACCTACGTGTGCGTCCGGGTGAGCCCCGGCTCCGCCGTCGTCCGCTCCGAGACCACCACCCGAGAAACGTTTGAGACGGGGGACGGGAACCTGGTCGATTTCGACAGGCCCGGCCGCCGGTTCCACATTTGCCCCGCCCCGTTGGGCATCACGCTACTGGAGGAGATAGAATGAGAAACGCAGTCGCCGGACTGGCCCTCGTGGCCCTCATCGCGTGCGGTGGCGGAGGCCCCACGGGCCCGAGCCCCGTCAACACCCCGGCCCCAGTGGCCGTGGCCCCGACGCCGGAACCCACGCCGGCCCCGACGCCGGTCCCGGAACCCACGCCCGAGGCACCGACGCCGGCGGCCACGCCCAAGCCCCCGGCACCGACGCCGGCGGCCACGCCCACGCCGACGCCCACTCCGACGCCGGCACCCAAAACAGCATGCACCACCCCCACTGTGACATCCACATATGGAACCACATCGGTCCACATCAAGGTGGTGGCCACCCACAAGGGAACCGTGACCCTGGTCCGTACAACCAAGGCCATCCCGGCCGGCGAGTCGGGAACCGGGTTTACATGGGCCTGTGGTATGACAACAAAAGCGTTTGTTGCCATCTGGGATGATTTCGGGGACTCCTGCAAGGTCAACATCGTGGTGGGCGGGCCCTGCAAATGACCAAAACAATAGACGTGGCCAACGCCCTCATCCTGGCCGCCAACAAAATGGACACCGTCAGACTGTCCCTCCGCCTGGTCATGGACCCGCTGGAGCCCGGCCACACCCGTGACGTGGTGGAGCATGCCATCCGAAACCTGGGCCAGCTCGCGGACCGCCTCGTGGAGGAGGGGAACACCCTCCGGTGGTACGCGGCCGCCGAGGAGGACGCATGAGCAAGGACACCGACGCTGGCCGGCTCCTGGCAGACTTCGCCAGGGACCGCGCGGAGTTCGAGAAGAAACGATCCCGGGACCGCCAAAAAGCCCAGTGCCTGGCCCAGTTTGGACCGGGCGGGGGCGGCATCCCACCCAACCCGGAACCGGACAAGCCTACCAAAATGGCGGTCAACAAATGAGGACCCACGAGCGGAACGCCCTGGTGTGGCTCGTGGCCCGGGTGAGTTGGCCCTGGGTCATCAAGGCCCTCGCTGTGGTCCTGGCCTACCTGCTACTCGCCACGGTTATGGGGTGTTCCTCGGCGACCGGGCCCACGGGGCACCCCACGGGGCACCCCAACGAGGCCCTGGCGCAAGCGTTCGCACAATGCCACGCGGACCAGTACGGCCTCGGGGATGTGACCGTGGTGTTCCACGAGGGCCGGCGGGGGGACGGGGCCATCGCCTGGGCCATGCCCGGGACGCGGACCGTCCATGTCTCGCGCGCGGACCTCTACGACTGGGCTCCCGTGGACATCGAGATGACCATGGGCCACGAAGTGGCACACCTGTCAGGGGAGTGGAACGAGGCCGCGGCCACACGCAAGGCATCGGCGATCTACTACAGCGGAGCGTGTCACTAATGCGGGACCGTGTTGTCCGCATTCTCCTGGCTGCGGGGCTCCTGGTGACCCTGTACGCGGCCGCGTGGCTCTGGCCAACCCTACCGGACACGCCGCCCATTCAAGGCCTCCACGGGGCCCCAGAGCCCCTCTGGCCCGCATTCATGGACCCGGAGCTGGCCTGGCTGGAAATGGACGCGGACATCCTCGCCCGGGTGGCCCTCGAGGAGGACCCCTCCGCCGCCGCCTCGGTCATGTGGGTGGTCATCAACAGGGCACGGGAGAGACCATCTCCCGTGCTACTGGAGTGGGTGGCCACCCCCGGGGCGTTCCACGGGCTCAGGGAACGGACCGCCCTGGTGACCCCTTGGGACCGAGCCCGGTGGGCGGCGCTTCAGGAAATAGCGTGGGACGTGCTCCTCGGGCTCAGGAGCGACCCCACGGGCGGGGCCACACATTTTCACAAGCGCGGGACATGGACGCCGCCATGGGCACCCCATGAGGCCCATTGGGTTTCCAAGGGCGCACATGTTTTCTACCGGGGCGCTTGACACGGGACACGGAACGTGAGAGGATGGACAAATGAAGATTCTGACCGAAGATAGCGAGCCACAGAAACCGGCGTATATGGCCTATCAGCCGGTTCTTCGGCAGCACGATCAGGGGGAGGGGTTCGATTTTATCGGCATCGAACAGAACCAGGAGTACGCTGAGATTGCGCGCAAGCGCATGGGGGAGAAATGAGCCACTACGTCGGGGACGGGTGCCCTGGTGGACACAGGACCAAGTTCAAAATCTATGACGCCTTCGGGAGGGTCTGGCCACTCGACTACGTTCTAGCGAACGTTGGCCCCGGGTGGGGCCCGCTCGTCCAGCGACTCATTCGCGACCTTTTCGAGTTGGGGTGGGACGGTGAACTCCACCAGGTCAAAGAGAAGTACGGGGGCCTTCGTTTCTACACCGGCGGCCTGTCAGATGGTGGATTCGACCGCGTCGACCGAGCGGAGGATGAGAGTTTCCACATCTGTGAGAATTGCGGAGAGCCCGGTAGGGTCCGCACCGAGTCCTTTTGGGCTACAACCCGGTGTGACGCATGCCATTTGGAGGACAAATGAACGGCACCCTGTTCGACGATGCCCGGGGCATGGGACCCGAGGACTGGACGCCCGATCAACTCCGCCCGATACCGGACGGGGTTGAAGTGGTGGGATTCGACACGGAGACCACCGGCCTCAAATGGTGGGACGGCCACCGGCCCATAGGCTACTCCGCCGCCTGGCGGGAGGGGAACGACATCGTAGAGGTCTACTACCCCACCGGCCACGCCGGCGGGAACCTGGACCCCGCCCGGGTCAAAGAGTGGTTGGAGACCGAGCTACGGGGAAAGACCCTCGTAGGGCTCAACATCCGATTTGACGCCCACATGACCAGGGAGGCGGGGGTCACGCTAGACGCCCGCCTCGAGGACGCAGCTCACTACGTGGCCCTCCTGGACGACCACCGGGCGTATGGACAATGGTCCCTGGACGCCATCGCCCGGGACTATCTGGGGGAGGGCAAGGTGGCGGACGGCCTCCAGATGGACCGCATGGCCGAGTACCACGCCAGCAAGGTGGCCGCCTACGCCCGCCAGGACGCCGGCCTGGCGCTCCGCCTCCGCGAGAAACTGTTCCCCGAGATCGTGCGCGAGGACCTTGTCCGGGTCCTGAACCTGGAGTCCGATGTCATCCCCGTGGTGGTGGCCATGGAAGCCAGGGGGTGCCCGCTGGACATGGAAAAGCTGGCGCGGTGGGAGCGGGAGTCGGAGCGAAAGCTAGCCCGCCTTCAGATTGAACTGGCCGCAGAGGCCGGGTTCCGTGTGGATGTCAACAAGCCCACGAGCATGGCCAAGCTGTGGGACAAGCTGGGGTGGGAGGTCACCGAGCGCACCGAGACCGGCCTCCCGTCATTCACGGACGATGTCCTCAAGGCCCGCGAGACCGAGCACCCCGCCATCCCACTGGCCCGTCAGGTGGGCCAGCTCCTGTCTCTCCGGTCCAAGTTCCTAAGCGCCTACAAGGAGGCCGTTGGGGCGGACGGGATCATCCGCTACGGGCTCAACCAGCTCCGAGGGGACGAGGGCGGGACGGTATCCGGCCGGTTCAGCTCGTCCGCCCCGGTGTCCAAGCGCCTGAACGATGGCAAGGCCTCCGGCATCAACGTCCAACAGGTGTTTGCGGTGGAGAAACAGCACAAGCGCCTCGGGCCGGACTACACCATACGGGAGCTGTTCGTCCCGGAACCCGGGGCCCTGTTCATGGCGGAGGACGCGGACCAGATCGAGTATAGGCTTTTTGCCCACTACGCCAACTCCGAGTCCATCCTGGAGACCTACCGCAAGGACCCCACGGCCGATTTCCACCAGGTGGTCACCGACATGGTCAACGCGGTGGTGGATGAGCCCATCTCCCGGCACCAGTGTAAACAGGTCAACTTCGCCCGCCTCTACGGGGCTGGCCCCACCCGGGTGGCGGAGATGCTGGGGTCCACCGAGGCCGAGGCCAAGGCGTTTCTCAAGGTCTATGACCAGGCGTTTCCCGAGGTCAAGAAACTGGCCAGGGCCGCCACGGACGCGGCCGAGCGCAAGGGGTTTGTCCGCACCATGCTGGGCCGCCGTGCCCGGTTCCCCAACGGGGAGCGGAGCTACAAGGCCCTGAACTCGGTCATCCAGGGGACAGCGGCGGACGTCATGAAACTCAAACTCGTGGCCCTCTACGATGTGGAGCGGGAAACCGGGCTAACGCTCCGGTTCACGGTCCACGACGAGGTGTGCGGGGACGTGCCGGACGCCGAGGCCGCCCGACAGGTCCACGAGGTCCTCCAGGTCCAGGCCGTGGAGTCCAAGGTCCCCCTCCTCTGGACAGGGAAAACCGGGGCTAACTGGGCGGAGTGCAAATAGTGCTTGACACGTTCCGTGGATCGTGCTATTTTTGAGACTGGCTAACAGAAAAGGAGACACTATGACCGAGACCGATTTTCACACTTGCCCGGATTGCCGGACCCGGGTCCGGGAGGGCCAGATGCACAGCGTGGAAACCCGCGTGGGCGTCAGGGCCCACAACCTGTTCTTCGCGGTCCGTGCCGACCACCTGGAGGACGACTGGGGCCGGGCCCTCATCTACAACCCCCAGGCATCCAGGCCCCGGGTCGGGCGTCGGGTCACCAAGCCCCTGGTGTTCGTTGACGGTGGGGAGGACAAAATGGACTACTGGAAAGAGGAGGACTCGAAATGAGCGAACAGCATCCCAACCCCCGCAACAAGGTCCCCGGCAGGATGGTGGGGTCCCGCATCACACACAACGAACGAAAGACGGCACACAGCCACGCCAGCCGGGTGGCCACGGCACAGGAGCGCCAGCTCAACTCCATGGAGGACCCGCCCAACCGGGCCGGCAAGGCGGCCCGCCGGGCCAAGGCGGCCGAATGACCGAGGCAACGCTCAAGCGGGCCCTCGTCAAGGCCATCAAAGACGAGCTGCAGGGGGCCGTGGTCTACCGACACGAGGACGCATTCTCCGCCGGTAGACCGGACATCTCGGTGACCTGGGAGGGGGTGACGTCCTGGTGGGAGGTGAAGTACGAGCCCCTCGGCCGGACATCCAGGCCCACCAAACTCCAGGCCCACGAGGTGGAGCGCCTCGGCCGCCAAACGGTGGCCGGGTTCGTCATCTACCGGGACCGGGTCAGGGAAGGCGGCAAGCGGGCCTACGTGGCCACCTGGGAACAGGAGGAGTCGTTCCCGGGCTACGACCACCAGGGGGTGGCCAACGCCATCCGAGGGCATCACGTGATCCCGCGACGAAATGCATAAGGAAAAAAAATGAGCGAGCAAACAACGATGGTGGACCGCAAGCGTGGGCGATCATACATTTGGGTAACATGGCTGACCAAGGTCCTGGCCGGGGAGCAGCGGTGCGTGTGGCGGAGCTGGTACAAGGCCACGCACAAGTACACCAAGCGCCCGGATGAGCCCGGCCGCGAAGGGTTCTTCAAGGAGTGGACCGCCAAACATGACGCCATCCAATCCCGCCGCGCCGAGAACCTCAAGGCCGCCGGCTACATCGTCCGAATGGAGGAGGAGGCCCCGGTCAAGGTGGAGGGCAAGGGCGGCACCCTCGCCGGGAAAATGGACATCCTGGCCCAGAAAACCGGAGCCGCCACCCTGATCGAGGACGCCAAGTCCGGCCATCAGCGGGAGTCCGACGCGTGGCAGGTGCTTATCTACCAGTGGGCCGTGGCCCTCATGCCCAACTACCAGGGCATGGGCCCGCTCCAGGGGAACGTGGTCTACAAGGACCAGCGCATTGTCCCGGTGAGGGCGGTGAGCACTGCCGATGCCACGGCCATCACCAACCTCCTCCGGGTGGTCACCAACCCCAACGCGGCCCCCGTCAAGGCCCCGAGCTGGAGCGAGTGCCGCTACTGCGAGGTGGCCCTGTGCGAGGACCGCGTAGAACGCGAGGCCTCGGGCCACTCGGAGGCGTTCTGATGGACCTCAAGGACTTCGCCAAAGACAACATCCAGACCGGGGGCGTCCAGTGCGCTACGTGCGCGCTTGACGACGCCATCATGGCCGAGGTCCTGGCCGGCCGTGATGTCGGACTCCCATACCCCACAATCTCCGCGTGGCTCCGCGAGGAACACGGCATCACCATCCGGCCCGCGTCACTCCGCGCCCACTTCGTCAACCACAGGGAGGTCTGACATGGATCTGAAAGAGTACGCCGAAAAAACGCCCGACCTGTCCGCCCGACTCCAGCGACTGGAAGCGGACCTCAAGGCCGCCAGGTCCGGCGAACGGGACGCGGTGGCACGGGCCGTCTACGCCGAGCGAATCCGGGAGTCCATTTTCGAGTTGACCGAGACCACGGCCGAGGTGCCGGGGTGGGTGGTGGAACGATCCGCCGCCCGTGACGCCCCACACGTCCCGGTCCTGGTGACCTCGGACTTCCATTTTGGGGAGGTGGTGGACCCGGCCAATATGGGCGGCATCAACGCCTACAACCTGGACATCGCCGAGGCCCGCTACCGCCGGCTCATCACCCAGACGATCGACATCTCCCTCGAGCATTTGCCACGGAACAAGTACCCCGGCATCATCGTGCTCCGCCTCGGGGACACCGTGGCCGGGGACATCCATGACGAGCTGTCCAAGACCAACGAGATGCCCACCCTCCCCGTGTGCCGCCGCGTCAAGGACGTGGAGGCCTGGGGCCTGTCCGCCCTCGCGGAAGCGTTCGGCCAGGTCTACATCATCTCCGTGCCCGGCAACCACGGCCGCACCACCAGGAAAAAGGAATCCAAGGGCCTCACCACCCAGTCCTACGACCAGCTCATCTCATGGTGGCTGGAGGACTATTTCCGCCTGGACTCCCGGCTCACTTTCAACACCCCCGACTCCGGGGACGCCGTATTCAACATCCACGGGCGGACCTACCTGGCCACCCACGGGGACCGCATCGGGACAGGCGGCGGCCGAGGGTTCCTCGGTGCCGTCGCCCCGATCACCAGGGGAATGCGCTTGTGCCACGAGTCCCAGGCCAAGCTGGGCCAGCCCATCGACAAGGTGTTCATGGGCCACTTCCACCACGCGGTGGACGTGGGTCTGGGATGGGCCAACGGCTCCCTCCCGGGCTACTCCGAGTACGCCCGGGATGGCCGCATGGTCCCCGAGGCCCCGGTTCAGTGGCTCATCATGTTCCACCCGAAACACGGGGCCACGTCCCAGTGGCAGGTTCGGACGCACACGGACCCCAAGGCCCTTGACACGGCCTCTCCGTTCGTGGTAGAGTGAAAAATGAGAAAGGAGAGCGCAATGTTAATCCACTCCCACAGCGCGGCCTACCTGGCCGGGCCCATGAGGTCAAAACCGGAGTTCAACTACCCGGCGTTCTTTGCCGCCGCCCGGGCACTCCGTGACGCCGGGTGGTCCGTGTTTAATCCGGCCGCACAGGACATCATCACGGACGACCAGCCGGCCAATTTCCTGGCCATGTCCAAAAAGGACCAGGAGGCCCACGCCGGCCGGCCGTCCACCGCCCGCCGCTACGCGCGCCGGGACCTGGACGGCATCCTGGCCCTCCGGGCGGAGGAGGGGGACGTCATCGTGGTCCTCCCGGACTGGGAGGACAGCATCGGGGCCCGTGCCGAGGTGGCCGTGGCCCAGTGGGTGGGGCTCCAGATCATCCCGCTGGCCCAGGCCATCGTGGTGGGCAGCATGCGGCGGGAGCTGGCGGAGTGAGCCTACCGAGTGACGCCAAATCCCGCAAGGCCGTCCCCATCTGCACGGGGGTCCTCGACTATTTCCCGGACGCACTGGCCGCCGTGGCCGAGTGCTCCAAGGCCGGCAACGACCAGCACAACCCTGGACAACCCCTCCACTGGGCCAAAGAAAAATCCACGGATCACGCGGACTGTATCCTCCGCCACATGGTGGACCGGGGCACCCGAGACAAGGACAACATCCGCCACTCCGCCAAGGTAGCTTGGCGTGCGCTGGCACAGCTTCAAATCGAAATCGAAAAGGAGGACAAATGAGCAGCAAGGTCAAGGACGTTTGTCTGGTGGTCATCGTCGCGGTGTTCGTAGCCGTGGCCATGGCCGTGATGAGCGGGTGTGGCAAGAGCCCCACCGCGCCGGACGTTCAGGATTCGGCCGTGTCCACGTCCGGTGGACAAACGACCGTTTCGGACACCACCCCCACCGCCGTGGCTCCGGCCGCGCCGGCATCCGCACTGGACATCAAGGTCAGGGACAACGGGACCGTGGTGAACAACACCGACACGACGTTCACCGCGTGTCTTTTCGACGCCCCGTATGGAGAGGGCAAGCTCGTCCACGAGTGGCGGGCCAAGCCGGGGGCCACCACCATGGACTACAAGGGCACGGACTGCGCGGGCGGCGTGGGCCAGGTGGACGTGTTCGATGGCAACAAGTGTCCGGACGTGCCCCACGGCATGGTGATCCTTGCGGCCAATCCCAACGTCACCATCCCCGGGTCCGGTGCGGCGGAGTGTACCGAGTGCGAGCCCGGCGAGTGGGAGGTCATCGAGGATAGCGGTGAGGTTTGGGGTGAATGGGGCGAGTGTCCTAAAGCTCTGACGGTTGAGAAGGAAGTTTGCACCGAGACAGTCACCGAGTGCCTAGAGGGCGGCCGCACGGTCACCGAGTCCAACAAGTGTGAGACGCGCACCAGGATCGATGATCTGTTTGATGAGCGCGAAGTTGAGCGTGAGGTGCCTTGCCCATGTGAAGAAGAGTGGATTGAGCAGGACATGGTCATCGAAAACCTTATCGAATGTGATGAGTGCGGAGGCGAACGCACCTGGGATGAGGTGATCTATGAAGTCAACTCCTGTACAAAGGAGCAGCGTGAGAAGTCACGGACTCCCAAGAGTGACCCCTGTGAGAAGTGTGGCCCTGTGTGCGAGCTGGCTTCCGAGGTGGACTTCACTGCTGCTACGTTCGGCGGCAGTCCCACCGAGGAGTGCAGCCGGTACGGGGGTTTCGTCTGCAAGATCGAGGACGGCCACACCGAGGGCAACTGCGACGACTTCGTCAGCTACGACACCGAGGGCACGCTGTGGACCATCGGCGTGCCGTTCGACACCACCACTGCTCTCGTGAAGAGCGGGATCTATCTCGACCCTCAGGACGGCGGCGCGGGTGTCAACGACTACCTCGGCTGGAAGCCTCTCTTCTTCGCGCGCAAGGACATTTCCCACGTCACGTTCTGCGGGTGCCCCGAGTGATAGCAACATGGCGTACCCTCCTCGGGGCCGTGGCGCTGTTCTACGTCATTGCGCTCCTGTCCATTGGGTCCGTTCCTCTCATGTTCCTGTGGGCCCTGGCCGGGTTCCCCGTGGACGTGGATTTCAAGCCCAAGCCCAAGAGAAAGCCACAGACCCTGTTCGGAATTCCTCCTCTCACCGAGGAGGAAATCGACAATCTTTTGAAATCGCAGGGAGGAAACTAGTTGAGAAGCCTGGGAGCACACCGCTACGTCACGCCGCCGCCCCTGTACGCACACCAGGAGCACGGCATCAACGAGCTGTGCAAACTCACAGACCCGGGGGTGGGGCGACTCGCCCCCGGGGCGTTCATGCTCGCGGATGAGCAAGGGGCGGGGAAAACCCGCCAGGTAATCGAAGCGGCGTGCCGCCTCTACGATGAGGGCTCCATAGACCGGGTCATCATCGTGGCCCCCGCGTCGGTGTGCCCCGTGTGGTTTGACACGGAACTGGGCCAGCTCATCGAGTACCTGTACGTGCCCGCCACCGGGGACCTGTACCGGCCCGTACCGGCCAGGTGGACAACCAACAACCCCCTCCTCCACGGCCGCAAGATGCGGGTCCTGGTGACCAACTACGAGTACGTGCGAATGGCCAGCCACCGCACCGCCCTCGAGGCCGTCCTCGGCCCCAAGGACCTCCTCATCCTGGACGAGTCCTCCGCCGTCATGACCCACTCGTCACAGCAGACCCGGGCATGCTACGCCCTCCGCCAGAAGTGCGGCCGGGTGTGGCTCCTGAACGGGACCCCCGTGGCGGAGAACCCGGGCAACCTCTACGCCCAGTTCCGCATCATGGACTCCAACATCCTG
>Ga0307377_10005031_pt1 | contig 14276 bp, 23 predicted proteins | sample TR3MG_FD_202535 | JGI IMG/M metagenome (GOLD analysis project Ga0307377, IMG submission 202535) | Soil microbial communities from Risofladan, Vaasa, Finland - TR-3 | ecosystem: Environmental > Terrestrial > Soil > Coastal area > Acid sulfate soil | place: Finland: Risofladan, Vaasa | collected... | reverse complement strand
AATTTTGTAATGGTTGTTGAAGTTAATAAATAAGGAGGTATTTATGAATATTGATGTATTGGTCTGTTATAAGGATATCGAAGAACCGGAAGAATTTGAAAACATGACCGAGTTTGAGATTGTTGAGGGCGGTAAGTTCCTATATTTGGCTACTGACATTGAAATGGAATATTATATACCGCTGATTAATGTGATGTGGTGGCAGGTTAATTATAAAGAGGAAAAGGTTAATAAGAAAGGTTAGTTAGTGGAGGTATAAATGGTAGAAGAATATATAGAAGATGGTTTTGTACTACTATCACGAAAAATATTTAGCAGTAAAACATTTTTTTCTTTAAATGCTGTACAAAAACTAATCACCATCTATCTTATATTGATGGCAAATCATAAAGATAGTGAATGGTGGGATAATTATAAGAAGGAATTTGTTACCATCAAGAGGGGTAGCTTTGTTACGTCAGTTGATAGTATTAAAAATAAGATAAAAGATAAGTGGGTTACAACACAGAAAATAAGAACTTTGTTAAAGATTTTAAAAAAAATGCAATTTCTAACAATCGAAACAACAAGCCATTATACTCTTGTAACCATATTAAAATATAACCTTTATCAAGATGGTGATAATTATATAACAAAGAAAATAACAAAGCCTCAACAAAGCCCTAACAAAGCCTTAACAACAAACAAGAATGGAAAGAATGGAAAGAATGATAAAGAAAAGAGGGAGTACGCACCCACAGTTTTTATGACTGAAGATGAATACCAGAAATTAGTTACCGAGTTAGGTGATCCACTAACCAAAGAATACATGAAGGATTTATCGCTTTATTTGCAATCGAAGGGCAAGCGATATAAGAGCCACTATGCGACTATTCTTGCCTGGCACCGGAAAGATGAGAAGGAAGGGAAGGTTAGGAAGCCAAGCGATGATGAAAACCAGCCAAAGTATATATCAAAAAAAGAACCTAAATTAACCGAAGAACAGATAGAAAGAAATAAGGTAAAGATAAAAGAGTTAGGTAATATTCTTAAAGGCAAATTTGATATACCGATTAAGGCGAAAGGAGGTTAAGATGAAAATAACCGAAATCCCAGTCTATTGCTGGCACTGTGGTAAGCAATTTTATATTGAAATAAACAATGTTGTTGCCGGCCATCTGTTTTGCAGTAATGAACATAGGATAGCGAATTTGAAAGAGGAAATAAAATTAGAGAGAAGAAAAGGAGGTGAAAAAAGTGAGTAGACCGTATTTTGAAATGAAGGTAGTGAAGGTGAAAGGAAAAAAGAAAGAATATTGTCCGAGATGTGGTAGTGAAATAATAATGGAGAAGCCAGTAGGCAACTGGGTTAACGGCGAGAACCTCGATAAGATAAAATTTCCGTGCTTCTGTATCTTTGATTCTAACAAAGGCATTAATGGTTGTGCTAGTGGGCAGGCAGTTAAGGGTGTAGGTATTATAAATAAAACATGGGAAGAAGGCAAAGACCAATATCAACTATCATGGGGAGACCACCAAGAAAAAGGTTTAAGCGTTTTATGTACTACACCTAGTTTTAAAAGATTAATGGAAATATATGTGTGTAAAATTGTACCAGCGAAAATAATCATTTTCGAGGAGGAAGAATAAAATGGGCAGTAAACTTATCGGGGCAAGGATACAATCCGACAAAGCCAGGATAACCGAAATGTATGAAAGTGGTGTTGCTGTGGCAGTTATAGCAGATGAATATGAAGTAAAAGTTGATACCTTGTGTAGAAGGTTACTTTCATGGGGGATAGAAATTAAAAGCGGTGATTGGCACAAAAAAGAAGAATGCAAAAGATTTAAGCAAAAATTTAGTTCGGAGTTAATGGCTAAAATGAAAGAGAATACCCGGATAAATAATGATAAAAAGAAGGGGATACAGTATGTCAAATTCGTGAGGACTACTGCAGACCAGTATTTAATCAGTAATATTATTAATCATCCGATCATCGGATAGGAGGAAAAACTATGAAAAATAAAATAGGTTGGTGTGACATCACATGGAATAGCGTTTGGGGTTGCTTAAATCATTGCCCTTATTGTTATGCAAGAAAGATAGCAAAAAGATTTGCTGAACAAATGAATATTCTTGAGATTAGATATAAGAAGAAAAATAAGATAAATAATGATAATTATATTCCTGCAATTATAGGGGATTATCGAGAATATATTAATTTAAGAAACTTCAAACCTACGTTTTTATATTCGCAATTTGAGAAGAAATTCCCTAAAAAACCACAGCGAATATTTGTAGGGTCTATGAGTGAAATAGCACATTGGGAAGCAAATTGGATAAATAAAGTAATATTTAAAATTTTTGAATATCCTCAACATATCTTTCAATTCCTAACTAAATTTCCTGATACATATTCTAAATGGGAATTCCCACAGAATTGTTGGTTGGGAGTAACGGTTGCTGGGGTTTGTGACCTAAGCGATTATCATTTAAAATTTTACCACAGATATATCAAAAAGGAAAATATAAAATTTATATCACTTGAACCACTATTGGGCAGGATACCGTTAGATTTATTACAGTTTTTTAATTGGGTAATAATTGGCGCCGAGACAGGTAGTCAAAAAGGTAAAGTTATCCCCAAAAAGGAATGGATTGAAGATATAGTTAATTATTGCAAGGATAATAAAATTCCTGTTTATTTAAAGGATAGTCTAAAAGAAATTTATCTGGTAGAAATAAAAGAATTTCCAGCAATAGAGAAGGAGGCGAAAAGTGATGGGAGTTAAAAAGGCGATTGAGTTTTGTGAGAATATTATCCAATCAACTCCTACAATAAAACCGAGACAAATTACTATAGAAAAAATAAAAGGAATTATCACTCTACTCCAGCAAGGCGAGAAGTATAGGCAGATGTGGGAGGAATTTAATGAATGGCTTTCTGAAAAAAACATATGTGGAAGTGATTATCATAATTATTATGTAAAATTAATTAATAAAAAGAATGATATTAAGCAAAAATACTTCCCGAAAGGAGGCGAACCAAAATAAAAGTTAAAGCCAAAGTGCTGAAATATATGATAAGCGAAAATGAGATTAAGAAGCAGGTAAAGGATTACTTAAATATTACTGGCTGGTTTAACTTTCACATCTTACAAGGCATGGGAGCATATAAAGGCATTCCTGACCGCATAGCAGCCAAAAACGGGAAGGTACTATTTATCGAAGTGAAGAAATTAGGAGGTAAACAGAGCGATTATCAGAAATCGTTTCAAGAGATGATAGAGAAGGCAGGCGGAATATATATTTTGGTGAATGATTTGAACGATTTAATTAAGGCAATAGATAAATTAGAAGGGAGGTGAAAGCCTTGCACAACTGGCTGGCTAAAGATTTTAGAAGAGGAGGTTAAATCAAATGGTAAGCGTTCCTTTCACAAATGGCGAGTTAAAAGACGCCTTCTATTGTGTGCGGGAGCAGATAAACACATCCTGCAACGATAAGCACATAGAGGGCTTTAAGAAGCTGATAGACAAAATGAGGAAGGCAATAGACAGGAAGAAAAAAGAAGATAAAAATTTTGAGTGGTGAATAAATGAATAAAAAGAAAGGAGGGGAAAATGATTTACTTAATAATAATTTTAGTTGTGATTTGGGTTGTATATGTTTACTCAGAAAAACATGATAAGTTTTTTGCAAGTAGTTTATTCTATGATGGTTATGGAGCGAGCTTACCGACGATAATTTTAACAACTGTTTTATCTATTTGCATAATAGCTGGTGGGATAATGTATTTTATGAGCATTGGCGAAGTTGCGGAAATGGAAGCGTTTCAAGAAAACACACTTGCCGTCTATGAATATACTATTGATAAATCAGAAAGTATTACTATTAATGCAGTTGAAAGAGCAGAAAAACAATTTGGTGAGATATTAGATACAGGGAATTTAGCTTATTTTGAATTGGCAAAATCGGTTAACAGCAATATACAGGAACTAAGAGAGTCAATCAGAATATATAATACAAGACTATATTCATACAGACGATACAATAATAATTGGTTTACTGATGGTTTTTTATGTGATGTACCAGAATATCTAAAGCCAATTCAAATGAAATGAATAAAAAATCGGGGGCAGGCTGGCGATAGTTTGCCCCCAAGAAAAATAAAAGGAGAAATTTTGTTTGAAATCCGACCAGACTTGACAAATATTTGTATACTTAAGTTAAGGGGAGTGTAATGTCTTTTAAAAACTATGATGATTACAATGTAATTAATTATGGTCTTGAACCACCTGAAACCTCTAAATCGATTTGGGATAATGGTATTACTGAAGATGATATCGTTACCTCAATAGACTTCCAAACAAGCCTCCAAAAATTAACCTCAACCGAAAGAGAAATTATTCAGTTATGTAATCAAGGCTATTCCAAGCGTGAGATAGCCGAGATGATTAATCTGCCAGAGACCACGACCCAAGATATAAAAATCAGAGCAATTAATAAATTAAAGGAAATGATGAATGGAGAAGATAATATTTACAGCGTCTTTGCCTGATATATTATCAGCTATTAATATCGCAGGCGTAGACGGAAACAGCAGAATCAAGTTAGATATACCGGCAAGCGACGTGGCGGCAATAGTGCAGTTAATCGAATTGAAGGGGCAAAGTTTTAAGGTGACGATAGAGCAAGGTGATTAAAATGACCGATAATAACGTAGATAATCGTGATAAAAACTTTCAAGAAAATGGCAAGTTTGCTCCTGGTAATACTGTTTCAAAAAATAAGAAGAGGGATAGAACTCAAACCGATAAATTATTGACTGCATTAAAGAAAGCAGGTAAGAGACGAAATCAGAATTTTTGGGAAGTAGTGGCAGAAAAAGCCTTTGTTAATAAGGAAATAATGAAGGCAATCATCGGGAAATTAGTTCCAAACCTACAGGAAATATCCGGTAAAGACGGATCACCGCTGTCAGTTACATTAAAGAAGGTAATTTACCAGGATAACGAAAATAAAGACACCCAGGATTGATTTTAAAGGGGGTTAAAATAAGGCTCGCTTATGATTATACCTGTTTTTGAGGGGAATATATGAACCTTGACATAAACGTTCCACATAATTATAAACCTTATAATTGGGAGATACCCATAATAAAGGCTTTTCGACGAAAATTAGAAGTATGGGCGACCATTCATAGACGGGGTGGTAAGGATTTATTATCGTTATGTGAGGTGCTCCTACCCGAAGCATTTGAGCATCCTGGTACGTATCAATATATCTGGCCTACACTGAAACAAGGACGTGATTCTTTTTGGGAAGGAAAAGATGAAGATGGGCGAGACATTCTTGATTACTACATCCCAAGAGAAATGATTCTAAAAGCAGATAATCAAGATATGAAATTGTTCCTTTATGCAATAGGTGGCACATCACAAATACAAGTGTTTGGCACAAATGGCGGGCAATATGAAGCATTGCGAGGTAAACCTTCCAATGGTGCAGTGTTAACCGAAGAAGCATACCAGGACCCCAGAGCAAGTGAAGTAATTTCGCCCATGTTACTTAAGACGGGAGGTTTTAAATTCCATAATAGCACACCGAACGGAAGTAATCATTATAAGACAGGTTTCTATAACGCAAAACAGAGGTCTCAAGGAGAAAATCCGACTTGTTATACAATTTTGGCAACCGTTGAAGATACCTACGGACATGACGGCAAGAGATTAATTACAGAAAGAGCAATACAGAGAGAAAGAGATGCAGGTAAGACAGAGGATTTTATCAACCAGGAGTATTATTGCTCTTTCAATCAAGGAATAGAGGGAACTTATTTAGGGAAGCAACTTCAAATTGCCAATAACGAAGGAAGAATCGGGAGTTTTCAATATGATGAGACCTTCCCCGTCTATACGGCGTGGGATTTGGGCGTTGGCGATTTCATGGCAATCGTATTTTATCAGTTAATCGGTAATAAGGTTGTTATTATTGATTACCACGAGGCTACAGGCTATTCCTTCGTCTATTACGCCAAAACGATGAAGGAAAAAGATTATTATTACAGCACTCATTATGCACCTTTTGACATCAAAAATAGAGAAATGGGGGCTGGGAGCAATAAAGAATTAAGAGCCTTATCACGATTAGAGAAGGCAGAAGAAGTAGGGATTACCTTTGAACCTGTGCCTAAAGCAAGTTTTGAAAACAGCGTAGACAATGCCAGGGCAATAATGAGCCGATGTTATTTTAATAATGTTAACAAAGACGTCAAGAAATTAATTACTCATCTTGAGCAGTGGGGAAGAACATGGAATGACCAAATTCAAGATTATACCGACTGGGAAGCAAGGAATGTGCATAAGCACGCAGGGGCAGCCTTCCGTTACATGGCTACCATAGTTACAGAGGAAACACACACGGCTGATTATGATGACAGTTATGATGATGATTACAAGGCGAAATGCTCGCCGTATGTAGGATTATAAGAAAGGGGGAAATGATGAATAAATATAGAATAAAGATATTTAATAAAGGTATTTTTGGTAGCACTACTAATATTGATGTTACTGATAAAGAAGGAGAATTTAATTTTATAAGATGTAAAAATGGTTGTTTTGAAGTGTGGGGGAATAAAGATGGTAAAACCGTTAATTATATTTTTCCACTAAACAGAATAGATTGTATCAGCATTAAAGAGTTATAAGTTAGTATTATTCACAGGGGTGAAAGAGATGAGTCATATTGAACGAAGAAACCGTTGTAAAGAAAAAGGGCGAGGTTCTCAAGGAATTTGTATTAAAGAAATATAAAATAGGCAAGGAATATTGGCAACCCTTCCAGGACAACTGGGCGGATATAAAGAAAGAGTATGTTGGTGTACTAAACGAGGTTAAAGAAGACTGGCAGGGCAATGTTATCGTTCCTACTTTAAAGAAGGTAGTCCGCAACCTTGTATCACTCTATCTCTCCATGTTGTTGTCTAAAGGGGCGGAGTCATTTGACCTGAGACCGGGTGAAGAAAGCGATAAGAAGAATGCCGAGAACCTGCGGTTGAAAACGGTCTATGACTTGAACACGATGGAAATAGAAAAGAAGATGATACCTATCCTGCAGCATTTTGTCAGGTACGGATATGCAGTCGGTTATGTTCCCTGGAAACACACCGTAGAGAAGATGAGGACAGGCAAAAATACGGTTAAGGAAGTAGTTACCTTTGACGGTCCCGATTTGGAATGTGCTGACTTGCAAAAACTTGTCACTGACCCCAACTGCAAAGATTTATCCTCATGGAAAATATACGAAAAAGATGATATCCCTATCCTCTATCTTAAACAGAAAGAAAAAGATAAGGTTTATTTCAATGTTGATGCTCTTCAAGAGACCGTTGGTCCTAACGTAGATGTAGTAGATACTCTGGAATATCACGGACTCGTTCCCAAAAGATTAATCGAAGGTAAGGTAGATGACCCTGACGAACCGAATCCCTTTGAAGATGAATATATACAGGCTATTATTGTTCTGGCTCATGAAGATACCGTTATCCGGGCTTGTGCCTATCCTTACTGGTGCAATAATATCTTTGTTCCCTTCGTAAATGACTCCGATGTAGATGAATTGGTTGGTATGGGAAGCGGAGATGATATCAAGGCACTTGCACCTATGTTAACTAACTTATACAACAAATTAACAGATTGTGTAAATATCGTAACCAACCCGGCTTATGAAATGGTAGTCAGCCGTTATTTAGGCAGGGCAAAAACTATATTAATGAGACCGGGAAGAGTCTTGCCGGTAAAAGAACTCAACACCATAAGAGAGATTGACACTACCGCACAGGCCTCAACTATACAATTAATACCGCAGTTAATCTCTATGATCAACGGAATTATAGAAGAGATCACAGGCTCAACCCCGCAAGTTATGCCTACGGCCAATAAGAAAGATGTCCACTCTACTGCTGCCGGACTGGCCATGATGACCGAAAAATCCATGCAGCCGATCAATACCAAAGTAAAGTTTTATATCGAGCCTGCCTTCAGGAAGATATTAGGGATTATTTACAGGCACAATATACAGCACTTCAAGCGAGCTAACGCAGTAAGGATATTAGGCGAGAAGAAAGCCGCAGAATTTAACCTCACCGAATTAACCAAAGCAGATATCATGATGAAGGGCAACCCTGACTTTATTCCTACGGGGATATCAGGGTTCATGGAGAAGAGAGTAGAGATACAGAACTTATTAGACTTCATGAAGATAGGGGCAACCACCATGATACCTGCCACTCAAAAAGATTTGTTAGGGAATGATATACCGTTACCGCCTAACCCTGACGGCACACCTGCCATGAAGCCATTCATGAACTTACAGGTAATAGTCAGACGTATCGGCGAACTGTTAAAGATAAAAGATTTAGATGAATTGATACCCGAAGAAGAAAAGGCAAAAGAAGTTACTCCTCGAACTAACGCCTCACAACCTCCCCCACGATCTGCCTCTCGGATTGGTCAGCAGGCAAGGAATACCCCTGCTTTGCCTGCTGGGGGAAACTACTTGGCACGAGGAATGGGAGGACAAGCACAGGGGTAGAAAGGGGAATAAGATGAAACTTATATCCAAAAAAGACATTATTATACCGAAAGGAACTATATTTAAAAAGATAGATAATGAAAAAACTGAATATATATATGATAAATATAGTTCTACAGAAATATCATTAAATAATGATACTTCTATATGGGTAGAAATACTTAAAAAACATTATAGTTATAACAATAATGAATATTTTGAATTAAAGGAGGACTAAATGCCAGACAACCTAACCAATGAAGAAGAACAATTAAGCCTATCTATACAAGATGCTCATAATTTAATAGAGATGTGCCAGACTAATGGCTGGAAATTTCTCAAAGAATTTTATTTTGATGCAAGAATAAGAAAATGTAAAGATTATTTATATGATGTCAAAAACACTGACCCTGTAATGATACGTGCACAAGTAATGATGCTTGATTTTATGGAAACTATGTTAAATGAAATTATTACGCAAGTTGAAATAGGATTAGCCTGTGAGGAAGAATTGATTGAGAGGAAGGAAAAGAAAAAGAAGAAATAAGGGGGAAAGATGAAAGAAAATTTACGAATAAGTAGTTTCCGAAAACATATAGAAAAAAGTTATAAGAATATGCCTACTGATTGTGGGGGGAGTTTTGGCGAAATAATTTGTTTTGAATTACATGAACAACCAATTAATCCAAGAATGAATTGTAAGACCTTTAATGATGGTTTTAGTACTGGCTTAACTTTTAAAGAACTTGCCAATAAATGGGGCATTAGTGTTTCGTTTTTAGGTGAGTTAATTGCAGACCATTGTAAAAAATTATAGGAAGGAGGGAAAAATAATGAATAAAATTGATAAAAAACTCCAAAAATTAGGGAATGAAGCATGTAAAAAAATAAGAGATGATGTAAATAATGACTCGTTAAGTAGTATCCAATACGCACTAAAAAGGAAATTACTTAAAAAAATAGATATGTGTGTAGAAATAACAAGTAATGAATCAATGATGAGTACAGCGGTAAGATTATCAGAGATACTTGACACTATATCGCATATTTAAATTATCAGAGAGGACAAGGGGAATTTAAACAAAGGAGTTTATATTCATGGGAAAAGATAGCAACAACCCAAGTGTCGACCCGGAAGGACAATCAGACGCTTTGGCTGCTACACTCGAACCGGTAGATAAAAACGCCCCGATGACGCTTGAGGAAGCTCAAGCTACTTTGGAAGCAGAAGAAGGTGAAATTGAGGCTAACATTGAGAAGCACAAGACCAAGATTGATCAACAGGAAATTGCACCTGACCTGAAAGCACTAAAAGCTGAACAGGTCAAGGCTAAACAGGAGATCAAGCAGAAGAAAGAAGAGATAACGGAAACAGAAGGAGAAATTACAGAACCCACAGAGGCTGTCCCCGATAAGTTTAAGAATAAGACCCCTGATGAATTAATTAAAATGTCAAGGGAAACAGAGGCTTATTCCACTAAACTATCACAGAAGAATAAGGAATTAGAGAAGCAAGTCAAGGAATTAGAAGTAATTAATGCCAAGATTGATGAATATGAAAAGTCCGCAGTGGTTAAAGACCAGCAGGCTATTACATCTAACCTACCAAAATATCCGGATATCTCCCTGCTTTATGATGACCCTGAGAAATATCATCAAAAAGTCAAGGAATATACTGACGCAAAAATAAAAGCTGCTACTGACCCACTTTATGGAAAGACTTATAACGTAGATAAAAAAGAGGTTATTAATGCCTTAAAAGAAAAGACCAAAGATAGAGTTATCCCTTACTCCGAAATAGAAGCAGAAGTAGAAGCACATTTGAAGCAAAATCCTGAACTGTTTGATATTCATAAACTGAAAGCAAGAGAAGTGGTCTATGCTGAAATGGTAGCCGAAAGATTACCCGAAAAAGAAGATGAGTTTAAAAAGAAAACAATAGAAGAAGCAAAAAAAGAGTTGCAGGAAGAAGGAGAAGATTTAAGTCAGGCTCAAGTGATGTCTTCTGATATTACAACTCTCAAGAGAGCGAGTAAGGCAGTTGATTTAGAAGAAATACTTGCGACTGAAGATGGACCAAGAAAGGTTATCGACGCTTACAAGAAAAAGTTTAAAATTGACTTCCAAGCATAACAAGGGGAATACAAAAATTAGGAAGTGATTTATTATGGCAGGTTTTGTTGATACTGGCGGATCAGTAACAGCTTCCGCTAATGACAATAAGACTCTATTAAAGGCGATTTATTTACAAAATAGAGAGCCTCAATTAGTTTTCCAGCAATTTGCAGATAAGCAAGCAGATACAGATATCCCTTTAAGTAAAGGCGACAACGTAGAATATACCCGATACGCACCACTCGAAGAAGATGACACTTACCATTTACTGACAGAAGGTACTAACCCCGATGCAGAACCAATATACACACAAATCGTTACCGCCACCATTCAGGAATATGGTAAGTGGGTCAAACCTTCATCGAGAAAGTGGCTAACCGCATTTGACCCCAAACTCGGTGGAGTATCTCTATTACAAGGTGTCCAAAGTGGTAAAGATTTGAACTTAAAGATACAGAATGTACTTGCACAAGGGTTTATCGGAATAAGGGCAGATAGTGATTCTACCGAGCAAGGTGAGATTACCGCTGCCGGTACTGGTACTGTCAGTGTACCTATATGGGATAGTATACCATCAGGTTTCGGCACGACAGGAGATACAGGCGTAATAGTCTTTACCAGTGGTAAGAACGAAGGTCTTACAAGAACTTACACCTATGCAAGTTCTACTACCCTTACTCTTTCCAGTGCATTACCCTTTGTCCCTGCTGATGGTGATACTGCAAGAGTTTGTAGTACTGAAGGATTAACCACAGGTGATAAGATTACCCCTGAAATCATCAAGAAAGGCGTTGCCTTACTTGAAGAACAGGAAGCACCAAAGTTCCCTGATGGTTATTACCATGCCATTATGCCAAGAGGGCGCATGAAACTCGATTTCATGAATGACTCCGAGTATACCAACTTGAAGCATTATGCTGCACCAAAAGACTTATACCGTAACTTAGTAGGCGAGTTCTGGGGTGTTAGATTCCATGAGGATACTAACCCTTACAGACATACCGCAGGAACTATCGGCACTAAAGTAAGGGCAGGTGCAGTATATATGATTTCAATGTTCGGATTGCATGCCTTTGGTAATATCAAGTTAGCAGGTGTAGACCAAGAATATTATGTTAACCCACCTGAATCTACTACCACTAACCCATTAAAGATGTATGGAACTATGGGTTGGAAGAATATATTCGCACCATTGGTATTGAACGGAGCATGGGGAGTTAACATATTCGCAGTACCGACTGCTCTGTAAACAATTAAATAATTAAATGAGGGGGGTCATTCCCCCTCTAAACTCTTTGAAAGGAGATGACAAATAATGGAATGGACATCGATTGTGGATTGTGCTTATGACTGTACTATTACCGTAGGTACTGCCACTGATACCTGTGCCTGTGTTATCCAATTATTGGATTTTGCAGGCAATGATTTAACTGTACCGGGAACTGTAGACATATATTTCACAAGTGACGCTGATGGGCAAGTTATGGCTGATGTTACCGATTGTGCCAGTGGTACAGATGGTGATTTACTCGAATTATTGACTGATTATTACTTTATGGCTGTATCGGAAGCTGACGGAGATATAGACGTTACCCTTGATGGTAGTGGTGCAGATACTGTATATATGAACGTGAGATTACCTAATGGAAAAGTGGTAATAAGCTCTGTAATAACCTTTACGAGCTAAAAAATTAACTAATCTTATAACAAAATAGGAAGCGGGCAGGACGACAACTCCTGCCTGCGTAAAATTTAAAAAAGGAAGTGAATAATAATGGCTGAAACAATCAGCAAACACATTGGGGAGGGTTTTGGAAAAGGGGAATTGTACGCCGCACTCGCATACGATGCAACCGATAGCTTCGGCGGAATGAAGATAAAGAATGTCATGTTTAACTCGACTGGCAAGGCGTACTTCTTGGACGCAAACGCCTACATCTATGCCTCGTCAAGCGGTGTCCTGGAACTGACCGCAACCACAATTAACTTAAACGGTGCTTTTGCCTTTACCGGTTCAGATAAACTGGCACTCGGTACATCAGCCGCACCATTGACCTTAACGGCTGGCTCGCCTGTTCTAACGGTCTATACCACTAATGCAGGCACATCAGGCAGTACCAATGCCGAGAATGTCCTCTTTAATAGTGTGATGACAGGTGCTGGACAGGTCGGTGCAAGGGTCTTTGTCAACATGTCCACCAATGTCGTACTTGGCAGCTGGGCGAATGCCTTTAAGGCACAGGTACAGAATAACACCAACGGCGGGTCGGCTGGCGTATTATCCGTTGCCTGTCTTGAGATGTATTTTCCTGCCAGTGCAGGAAGCGGTTTATACGATATCCTTGAATTAGAGGCGAACTGTCCTACTGGCTGGGTCGGTGCAAGTCCGAGCTTGTTCTCCTATATCAACTGCAACCAGTCAGGGAATACCAAAGCCAACTGGGATACAGTCGGGAACCTGTTCAGGATAAGCAATGCGACTGCTGCAAGTGGTAAGTTTATCTACAATGACACTATCAGGATATTGCTCGATGCGACCAGTAAGTATATACCGTTATCTACCGCAGAAGGCTCGTTTACCACATCATACCCGATTGTTACCACATATGCTACCACAGCCATAAGTATTGCTACTTGTACTACTGGTATCAGTATTGTTGCTCCTACAACTGGAATACTTCTCACTGGTGCAATGACAACTGGTATTAGTATGCCTGGTGGGCAAGACTATACTCCAATGATAGTTGGTGTTAAGTCAAGTACCGCTGGAATTGGATTTAAAGTAGCTGGGTCTGGTGATGACTCTGGTGGTGTTCAGCTTTACGGTGATGATGCTGGTGTTGCTGCTGCCGGTGAAGTAATATCACCTTTCAGAAGCAGATATATGCTGACTGTAAACCAATCTGGCGGTGTAACACAGACCGCACTCTTTGCTCAACTGGTATCAGGCGGAAGCGGAACAAGGACTTACACCACAGGTGGTTTTAGGGCTGCTTATGTCTTTAACCAACAGGGAACGACTACTTTAGTTACCAGTGCAGAAGTAACCGGAATTAATCAGGCGACTACTTTAGCAGGTACGATGACGGTTGGTTCAGGTTGTTCATTTACTGGTATTGATATCAATATTGCCGGTGCAGGTGCCATGACAGGTGACGGGACTATGGCAGGACTGTTGATTCGGGCAAGCGGTACACCTGTATGGGCTAACGGTATCTTAATACCAAGCGGTGACGCATTAACCGGAATATCTATCGGAAGTTGTGCGACTGCTGGGATAAACATTGAAGGCACACATACACTTGCTCTCGGAATAGGTTCTACTACTGCTCTTACAACTGCCACTACTGCAATGAGTGCAGTTAAGGTTCAAAGTGCTTTTTCTGCTACAACAGGATACCATGTTGGTGCTTGGTTTGTTGGAAATTATACTGGTGCTGGTGCTGCTGGTGGAAGCGTGTATGCTTTAAGAGGACACGTTGCTGTAACAGGAACACAAACTACTGTTGGTGCTGAAGCATTTATTGTAGGTGTACATGGAAGATGTGCCGTCACTGGTACAGCATATAATTCCAGTGCTGTATATGCTGGTGTATTAGCACAAATG
>Ga0307377_10005029_pt1 | contig 14281 bp, 9 predicted proteins | sample TR3MG_FD_202535 | JGI IMG/M metagenome (GOLD analysis project Ga0307377, IMG submission 202535) | Soil microbial communities from Risofladan, Vaasa, Finland - TR-3 | ecosystem: Environmental > Terrestrial > Soil > Coastal area > Acid sulfate soil | place: Finland: Risofladan, Vaasa | collected... | reverse complement strand
GGTGCCTTATTTTGGCATCTGCCTGGGCATGCAGACGGCGTGCATTGAGTTTGCGCGGAACGTGTGCGGACTCAAGGACGCCAATTCCAGCGAGTTCGACCCGGCCGCACAGCACCGCATCATCTACAAATTGCGCGAGTTGCTGGGCGTGGAGGAGATGGGCGGCACGATGCGTCTCGGCGCCTGGACATGCGTGTTGCAAGAGGGGTCATTGGCGGCCAGAGCCTATGGCGTCACAGAAATCAGCGAGCGGCATCGGCACCGGTACGAGTTCAACCGCGAATATGAGGCGCTGCTGACCGGCGGCGGGCTGCGCATCAGCGGAACCACGCCGGATGCGACCTATGTGGAGATTGTGGAGATTCCGAGCCATCCGTACTTCCTGGGCTGCCAGTTCCATCCTGAGTTCAAGTCCAAGCCGCTGGAGCCGCATCCGCTGTTCCACGAGTTTATAACTGCGAGTTATAAGAACCGGATGGAGAGAATCAAGCCGGAGGCAGTTTGCTCGCAGGTGGAAGCCTGAGGCAAGCTTTTCGTCAAAGATCAGGATCATGAAAAAAGGTGAGAGTCCGACGATGCCGGGCTCTCACCTTTTTCATTGTGATTGATACTGTTACGCTGTCGGCCGCCAGCGCAGAATCGGCTTCCTCGCCGCCTGTACCTCATCCAGCCGCGACACGCGCGTGGAGTGCGGCGCGGACTTGACGATCTCCGGCGTTTCTTCCACCTCGCGAGCGATGCTGCGCATGGCTGCGATGAACAGGTCCAGCTCTTCCAGCGACTCGCTTTCGGTGGGCTCGATCATCAGCGCGCCGGGCACGATGAGCGGGAAGCTGACCGTGTAGGGGTGGAAGCCGTAGTCGATGAGGCGCTTGGCGATGTCGCCGGTCTTCACGCCTTGGGCCTGCTGGCGCTTGTCGCTGAAGACCACCTCGTGCATCGACGCGGTCTTGTACGGCAACTCATACACGTCTTCCAGCTTTTTGCGAATGTAGTTGGCGTTGAGGACGGCGTCTTCCGTGGTCTGGCGCAGGCCGTCGGGGCCGTTGGCCAGAATGTAAGCCAGCGCGCGGATGAACATGCCGGTGTTGCCGTAGAAGGCGCGCACGCGCCCGACGGACTGCGGACGGTTGTAGTCCCAGGACAGTGGGCCGTTCTGGTTTCCCGTCAGATCCGAGGAAAGCGGTGGATACGACGGAGCGCGAAACATGGGCGCGGAGCCGCCAGGGGGTGGCGGGTCATCATTCAGCGTTTCCCAGGGCTCGGCAGCGCCCTTCGTGCCGTTCTGGTTGCGGATAAGGACAGGGGTGGGCAGAAACGGCTCCAAAAACGCCTTGCAGGCCACCGGTCCGGAGCCAGGACCGCCGCCGCCGTGCGGGGTAGAGAAGGTCTTGTGCAGGTTCAGGTGCATCACGTCCACGCCGAAGTCGCCGGGGCGGGCCTTGCCCACCAGCGCATTCATGTTGGCGCCATCCATGTAGAGCAGCGCGCCCTTGGCGTGCAGGATGTCGGCGATCTTGTGAATCTGGCTCTCGAAGACGCCGATCGTCGAAGGGTTGGTGAGCATCAGCGCGGCGGTCTCTTCGTCCACCTGCCGCTCCAGCGCTTCCAGGTCGATGCCGCCCTCGGCGTTGGACTTGAGGTTCTCCACGGCATAGCCGCAGATGGCGGCGGTGGCCGGGTTGGTGCCGTGCGCCGAGTCGGGGATGAGGATCTTCTTGCGCGGATTGCCCTGCGACTCATGCCAGGCGCGGACCAGCAGGATGCCGGTGAACTCGCCGTGCGCGCCGGCTGCCGGCTGGAGCGTGATGGTGTCCATGCCGGTGATCTCGATGAGGCAGCGCTGCAAGAGGTCGATGACCTCCAGAATGCCTTGCGCGTGCGACTCAGGCCGGTAAGGGTGCGCCTCGGCCAGCCCCTCGATGCGGGCAACCGCTTCGTTGACGCGGGGGTTGTACTTCATGGTGCAGGAACCCAGCGGGTACATGCCCAGGTCGATGGCGTAGTTCCATGTCGAGAGCCGCGTAAAGTGGCGGATGATCTCGATCTCGCTCAGCTCCGGCAGCTCGGCCGGGGCCTGCCGATGCGCTTCTCCAAGAAGAGAAGAGACATCGACAGCGGGCACGTCCAGCGGCGGCAGCTTGTAGGCGCGCTTGCCCGGCGAGGATTTCTCGAAGACCAGGGCTTCATTCTGCGTCGGGTGGGGGCGGACTTTGCCGAGGGTGCGAGAAACGGGAATCTCAGTCGATGTTGCCATTGTTCTATGCCTCGTTGTCTTGATCTGTCACATGGCCCGACTCCCGTCGCGCCGCATATTCTTCATGTATTGCTGTCGTGCTTTGTAACAGGGCACGACTTGAGTCGTGCCGAAAAACCCGCAAAAAAACCAGGCGGGCTTTAGCCCTTGCTCGTTTTGTTTTCATTGCCAAACTCAATTCTTTGCTTCTGCGTCTTCCTATTCGCCAAATACCGATAACAAAATGGAAATTGATCTGCGGAAGTCACCAACCCGGCCTTGACCGGGTTTTGCATGATGTATTCACGGTGTGTCCGAAGGCTCTCTTCGCCGATCACCTGAACCTCTGAGAATCCGCGCTGCCAGACGTCGCCTTTGTAGCCAAATTCCAGTGACAGGCGGCGAGAGAATCTGCCTTTGACCAATTGCATTGCCTTTTCAATCGTCATTCCGTCGTTCACCGTCATCAGCGCGTGGAGATGATCCGGCATGATGACAAAATCGTGCAATTGAAACCTGCGTTCGACGACCAGAGACCGAAGAACGTCAATCAGCAAACCAGCATTGCGTTCCGACTGCAAGAGTCTGCGGCCCATGCTGGTTTTGGTAGTCACGAAGAAGGTTCGAGCCGGGGTGAGGATGTTCTCCTCGGATGCATTTCTGCCGGGTCGTGCCATGGCAGGGGCTAAAGCCCCGTCTCCCTTCTGCATCTTCTTTCGGCGCGACTCAAGTCGTGCCCTGTTACAAAGCTCTCTTCAACGTGTTTGACCTAGCTAATGCCGTGTCTTTGTTACAAAGCCTTTCAGCGTGTTTGGCCCGGCTCAAGCCGTGCCCTTGTTACAAAGCCTGTTGCGGAATGAACCTTACGCTTCCACCAATCCTTTTGCCAGCACGCTGGCCGCGGTGTCGATCTGCTCTTTTGTGACCACTTCCGTTGCGCACCAGAGGGTGGCGTTCTTCAACTCGGGATACCAGCGGCCCAGGTCGATGCCGCCGACAATATTCGCGTCCATCAGGCGCGGCGTCCATGCGCCTGGAGCCTCCTCGGTTTGCAACACAAACTCGTGGAAGCGCGGCGCGCTGTTGAACAGCAGCTTTGCGCCGGGTTGCGCGCCCAGGGTTTTGGCCGCGTAGTCGGCTTTGGCCAGGTTATGCTCGGCCAGTTCGCGGATGCCTTCCTTGCCGTAGACGGTGAGGAAGATCGTCGCCATCAGCGCCACCAGCGCCTGGTTGGTGCAGATGTTGGAGGTAGCCTTCTCGCGACGAATGTGTTGCTCGCGGGTGGCCAAAGTCAAAACGAACCCACGGTTGCCTTCCTTGTCCACGGTCTGGCCAACCAGGCGGCCGGGCATCTGGCGCACGTACTTCTCTTTGGTGGCGATGACGCCGCAGAAGGGGCCGCCGTAGCTGAGCGCGACGCCAAAGGACTGCGCCTCCATGCTGACGATGTCAGCCTCGACGGGCGGGCGGACGACGCCGAGCGAAACAGCCTCGGCAATCGACACGATGAGCAGCGCGCCCTTGGCGTGGGCAATGGCGGCGATGGCCGGAATGTCTTCAATGACGCCGAAGAAGTTCGGGCTCTGCACCAGCACCGCCGCAGTCTCTTCCGTCACCTGGGCTTCGAGCGCGGCCAGATCGATGCGGCCAGTCGTGGTGTCGTAGCCCACCAGCGTGCTGGGCAGGCCCTGGTGTTTGGCATAGGTGGCCAGCACCTCGCGGTACTCGGGGTGGACAGTGCTGGCAACCGCCGCTTTGTGGCGGCCCGTCACGCGGACGGCCATCATCACTGCCTCGGCTGCGCCGGTTGAGCCGTCATACATGCTGGCATTGGCCAGGTCCATGCCGGTCAGCTCGGCAATCATCGTCTGGAACTCGAAGATCGCCTGCAGCGTGCCCTGCGTAATCTCCGCCTGGTAAGGCGTGTAGCTGGTGAGAAACTCGCCGCGCTGGACCAGCGAGTCGATCACCACCGGGCGGTAGTGGCGATAGGCTCCCGCGCCCAGAAAGCTGGCATAGCTGGTGGCGTTTTTCGAGCCTGCCTTGCGGAAGTACTCGACGATCTCGCTCTCCGCCTGCTGGCGGGGGATGTCGAGGTCGCGGTCGAGCCGGTACTCGGCGGGGATGACTTCAAAGAGCGAGTCAATGGAGGCTGCGCCGATGTCGGCGAGCATCTGCTGACGTTCGGCGGGAGATTTTGGTAAGTAGCGCATGAAAGCTCCTAGCTCCTAGCTCGTCGCTAAAAGCAGGTAAGGCAGGCCGCAATGCTGCTTGCCGAACGGAAATTTGCCCTGAGTCGATGCAGTTGCAAGCCCCAAAGAAAAAGCTGGAAGCTGGCCGCTAGCTTCCGGTCTCTTCCGAGACAAATGCTTCGTAGGCTGCGGCGTCCAAAAGGGCGTCAAGCTCCGCCGGGTTCGACAGTTCCACCTTGATGATCCAGGTCTCGTGGGGCGCTTCATTGATCTTGTCGGGGGTGGTCTTCAGCTCCTCGTTCACGGCAGTTACGGTCCCGGTCACGGGCGAGAAGAGGTCGCTGACGGCCTTCACGCTCTCCACGGAGCCGAAGGTCGCGTTGGCGGTCACGGGATCGCCCAACTTGGGTGCGTCTACATAGACGATGTCGCCCAGCGAGTTCTGCGCGTAGTCGGTGATGCCAATGGTGCCGACGGAACCCTCGACGGAGATCCATTCGTGCTCGCGGCTATAGCGGTATTGCGTGGGATAGGCCATGCGATTCTGCTCCTTGAAAAAAAGCGGTGAAGCTCTAGTGTACGACTTGCGGGCGGGCGGGAAAAGCCGGGAATCGGACGGGGAGAGGATCGGTTTGATCGGACGCAAAGCAGGGGGCTGTCGCCGCGTCATGCCGCGTTGGGTGCGGCACAGCGGTTACTGAAACACGCTGGCCCGGTTACACGTTGGCCCTGTTAGTGGATGGGGCCAGCCCCGCTGCACAGGTCAAACTGCCATCTGGCGCGGCCCAGGGCGCCGGTGGCATCGGTGCAATAGTGGGCATTGCCCGTCACGTGTGTATTGATGGGCGTGGCCCACACCTGATAAGCAGGCTGAGACGGATCTGTAGCGCAGTGGAGGCTGAAGGAGTAGCCGTCCTTCTGGCCATCGCTCAGGTCGCGGTCGATGAGGCCATACTGGTCGCCCAGTTCCGCCAGCGTACAGGCGAAGTGGCCGTGGCGAGTGGCGTAGGCCGCCTGGCTCTTGTTGATGAGCCGGAGCTGGGTGAGCGCGGTGTTCTCGCCGACCGCGGTCTGGGCGGCATCGGCTCCGCCGCGCCAATTATCTGCGTAGCTTCCGATCAAAAGCACAAGCGTGGCTGCAACCGCATATCTGGCGAACATCTGGTTCCCTCGCGCGCTCCACGAGTCTTCGCGCATTGAATATGATCGGCAGTGGCGCGGGAAACATGATGCATTAGTGTTTGAAGTACTGGCCATGGCCTCCGTCGGTCCACGGGTCGTAGTGTGCGGCAAAGGTGGCGCGGATCTGCGTGGAAGGATGGTTGTAGAGCCAGAACTCGATGAACGGGCTGGGGTGCGGGTCTTCCAGCCAGGCCTGGCCCAGGGCGTTGAAGGCGGCCACGGCGGTCTTTTGCGGGTCGGGCACGATGCCGTGTAGGGCCTCCTGCCCGTAGACATCGGCCTGGTGCTCAAAATACCGGCTGATCGCGTTGCCCAGCGGTTCCGCCAGCCAGCCAGCCAGGGAGACGGCCAGAAGCAGCACCACAAAGCCGGCCCGGCTGCGGAGCGAGTCGATGCCCCAGCGCGCTCCGCAGCGGCGCACGAGCCACCCGGCAAACCCGGCGCAGGCCCAGTAGCCGAAGAAGAGCAGCACGGCGGTAATCGCCAGGCCTTTGCGGATGTGGTGCAGGACGTAATGGCCGGTCTCGTGGGCAAAGATAAAGAGGATCTCGTCGTCTGGGATGCGGCCGGCAGTGGTATCCCACACCACGATGCGCGTGCTGGTTCCGATGCCGGTCACATAGGCATTCAGTCCGTTGGTCTTGGCGCTGGCCTTCATCAGAAACATGCGGCTGGGCGGGATGTCGATGCCGGTGCGAGTCACGACTTTTTCCAGTTGCTGCACCAGGGCGGGATTGGTCTTTTCCAGCGGCTCAAACTTGTTGAACAGCGGATCGATGACCAGCGGCTGCAGGAAGGCGCCGAGCACCATGAGCGGCAGCGTGATGAGCCACGCGCCCAGCCAGAAGCGGCGCGGCCAGCGGCGCACGATCCAGTGGAAGAGCAGCAGCAGCGGCGCGCCGATGAGCAGGCTGATCCCCAGCGATTTGCCCAGGTCGGCCAGCCAGCCGGCCCAGCCTTCCACACTGATGCCGTAGGCGCGGCTCACGTGGTGGCCGTAAACATCCAGCGGCAGGTTGGCCAGCGCCGTGAGGAGCAGAAACGCGGCGAAGAAGAGCATCCCCTGCAGCCAGCGGCGGCGGCTCACGCGCTCGGCCCAGGTCTCCAGCGCGGCCACCCAGCGCGTGGCCAGCAGTATCCACAGAAAAGCGATGCCCCAGACCGAGCCGGTGATGTCCAGCAAGTTGCGGATGCGGCTCAGGGCGATGGCCTTGGCCAGCTTGTCGGGCGGCAGGGAGTAGGCTTGCGCAGCGCTTGCGGGCTCGGCGGTTTGCACACTGGGCGGGGCCGGGGCGGGCTGGCCGGATGTGGGTTGCGCGGCGCCCGGATGCACGGCCAGGAGAACCAAAAAAAGACAGGCGAGCAGCAGTCGGCGTGGAAATATCATCCGTGACTCCCTTGACGGTGGCCGATTTTGAGACAATCGAGCAAACAGATGCAACGATCCGAATTGTACGTTCCGACGGCGCGCACGGCGACCCACACTGCTTCTGACGTTTCGGCGCGGTTCCGGTTTCAGCCACGTCAGCCACGTCTTTGCGCGGCTCTGGCAGCATTGGCGCTGTGCCTTCCCGCGGCGGCAGCCGCGCAGCAGTCCAGTCCCGTGCAGTCCAGGCCCGTCCTGCCCAGGCCCGTGCTGGCAAGGCCCGTCCTGCTGGACGCCATGACCACCGAACTGCACCGCGCGTTTACTTCACTGGGCAAGCAGGGAGACGACAAGCAGTTGCCGCCCTACTTTTTGAGCTATGCAACCAGCGATGCAACCTTCGTCTCGATCCGTGCGGAGTTTGGCGGACTGGTTGACAGCACGGCGTACCACACGCGCGTAGCCGCGGTGCAGGTGCGCATCGGCAGCCCCAAGCTCGACAACTCGCACGGGGATCATCGCAACTCCGCGGTCAGCAACGTGCAGTTGCCGCTGGGCGACGACCGCGAAGCCCTGGCGCGGACCCTGTGGATGGCCACCAACGCGGGCTACGGCGCCGCACTGGACAACTACCTGCGGGTGAAGACCGAGGCCGAGGTGCGGGCCAAGGAAGAAGATGGCTCGCCGGACTTCAGCGAGGAGAAGCCGCAGGTGCACCTGGGCAAGCCGGCGTCGCCGGTGGTGGTGGACCGGGCGGCGTGGGAGCAGCGGCTGCGGGCGCTCACAGGGGTTTTTCGCGAGTTTCCAGATGTATATCAGAACGCCGCGATTCTGACGGCAAGGAACGAAACTGACTACTACGTTTCGTCGGAAGGGTCGGAGGTGGTGACGCCAAGCATTGGTGCGCGGCTGGTGGTGCTGGCCGTTACCCGCGCCGACGATGGCATGGATCTGTTCCGCGAGCGGACGTTTGAGGCGGAGACCGCGGCCGGGCTGCCCAGTCAGGCGGAGTTGGAGGCGGCCATCCGCGATCTGGGCAAGAGCCTGGAGGCGCTGCGCAAGGCGCCGGTGACCGATCCCTACGATGGGCCGGCGTTGCTCTCAGGACGGGCCGCGGCGGTCTTCTTTCATGAGGTGCTGGGCCACCGGCTGGAGGGGCAGCGCCAGCGCGGCGACAAGGAGGGCCAGACCTTTACCAAGGATCTGGGCAATGAGGTTCTGCCCACGTTTCTCTCCGTGGCCGACGATCCAACCATCGCGAAGTATGACGGCACATGGCTGAACGGCAGCTACGAGTACGACGACGAGGGTGAAAAGGCGCAGCGGGTGGAGTTGATCCAGAATGGCGTACTGAAGAACTTCCTCATGTCGCGGCTGCCCATCGCCAGCTTCAGCCATTCCAACGGCCACGGGCGCGCGCAAACGGGGCGCATGCCGACAGGCCGCCAGGGCAACCTGATTGTGACCTCCACCAAGATGGAGCCCGAGGCGGAACTGCGCAGGCAACTGATCGCGGAAGCGAAGAAGCAGGGCAAGCCGTTTGGCCTCTACTTTGAGGACATCTCCTCCGGCTTTGCCGTAACCGAGCGCAGCTCGCCGCAAGCGTTTCAGGTGATTCCGCTTGTGGTGTACCGCGTGTATGTGGATGGCCGTCCCGATGAACTGGTGCGCGGTGTAAGCATTGTGGGCACGCCGCAGGCGGCGCTCAAGCGCATTGTAGCCACCGGCGACAAGAGCGAGGTATTCAACGGCGAGTGCGGCGCGGAGAGCGGTACGGTGCCGGTGAGCGCCATTGCTCCGGCGATGCTGATGAGCGAGTTGGAGACGCAGCGGCAGCCGCAAGGCACGGCGCGGCCTCCGATCCTGCCCAAGCCCGCCGCGGAAGCGCAGGCGGCCGCTCACAAGGAGGCGCAATGATCGCAATGATGCGGATGCGACCCGTTGGATTGCTTGTGGGACTCGGGCTTCTGGCCGCCTCTCTTGGACCGGTGGTTTCCATGGCGAAGGCGCAGCCCACGCGCACCGATGCCGAGAAAGACCCCGTGCTGAAGGCCATGCTGACGGAGCTGGACCGCAGCATGAGCCAGTTGCAGTTGAAGGGCTTCTCGAAGCCGTACTTCATCCAGTACCGCGTTGAAGACATGAACGATTACCTGACCAAGGCGGAGTTTGGCGCCACCGAGGGCGCGCAGCACCTGCATCAGCGCGTGGTGCGCGTGACGGTGCGCGTGGGCGACTACAAGACGGACAGCTCCAGCGCGCGCGGCGACGGCGTGCTGCGGATCACCGCGCGCGACGACGATCCGATCGCGCTGCGCTCGTCGTTGTGGGCCGCCACGGACCAGGCGTACAAGGCGGCGCTGGCGGCTTATGCGCAGAAGCAGGCTGCGCTCAAACAGGTGCAGACGCCGCCCCAGGCCGACGAATTCAGTCACGAGACGCCGGTCATCTCGCTGGCCGATCCGTCCCGGCTCAAGCTGGACGAGGATGCCTGGGTGAGCCGCGTGGCGCACGACAGCGGGATCTATCGCACCGAGGCATCCGTGAAGGCGGAGCAGCAGGATGTGGAGTACTCGCTGGCGGAGTTTCGCGGGCGCGCGGTCACCACGTGGATCGTGAACAGCGAAGGGACGATCGTCCGCAAGGGCTCCGAGGAGTACCACGAGGTGGTGGCCGTGGGCACGCAGGCGGCAGATGGAATGCGGCTGGACCGCTCCTACGGAACAACCGGCAGCTCGCTGCAGGGCCTGGATGCGCCGGACGTGTTTGCAAAGCACGTGGTGGAACTGATTCATTCGCTGGAAGAGCTGCGCAAAGCGCCGCTGGTGGAGGAGGAGTATCACGGGCCGCTGCTGCTGAGCGCGGACGCCAGCGCCGACACGCTAAAAGCCCTGCTGGCCGGCGGCGTGGCGGCCACGCGGCCCCGGCTGGGCACTGAGGCGCGCACCAATGGGCCGTTCGCTTCCAGCTATCAAACGCGTGTGCTGCCAGAGTTCATGGATGTGGTGGACGATCCCGGCCTGAAGAGTTACAACGGCAAGGGACTCGCAGGCGCGTACAGCATCGACGACGAGGGCGTGCCCGCGCAGGCTGTGCAACTGGTCACCGCGGGGCGTCTGGTGAACTATCTCATCGGCCGCGAGCCGGTGAAGGATTTTCCACACTCGAACGGCCACGGGCGCGCGGGACTTGCAGGACCGCCACAGCCGGTCATCGGCGTGCTCAAGATCACGGCGCAGAATGGACTGACGGACGAGGCGCTGAGCCAGAAGCTGCTGGCCCTGGCCAGGGATCGCGGGCTGAAGAACGCCTACTCTGTGGCCACGCTGGGCGGCGTGGATTCGCCGCGGCTGCTCTATCGCGTGAGCGCGGACGGCACGCGCACCCTGGTGCGCGGCGCGGAACTGGACGACATCGACCAGCGAGCCTTGCGTTCCAGCGTCGTGGCGGCGGGCAAGGATCTGTGGGTAGACAACTCCTTCGGCGACCCGGCGCAAACAGTGTTGGCCCCTGCATTGTTGCTGGATGACGCCACCGTGCGCCGCGCCAACCAGAAGAATGACAAGCTGCCGTTCTATCCGCCGCCGGAGTAGAACAGGGGGAAGACGCGAAAGGCGGAACAGAAGAAGCGATGGACTCAAGAGTCGCCAGCAATGCAAAGTCCGCGAAGCCGCTTCAACTGTGGCTTGCGCATCCCGGCGATTTGCTGGATGAAGCGAACGCGCAGGCCTGCGCCGCCCTGCTGGATGAGGAGGAGCGCGCGCGCTGGCAGCGCTACCGCTTTGAGAAGAATCGCCGCGAGTACCTGGCTACGCACGCGCTGGCGCGGATTGCGCTATCGAGCATCCATCCGCTTGCGCCCGATGCGTGGCGCTTTGCCGCGCATGCGTATGGCAAGCCTTCCATCCAGCCAGATTGCGGGCTGCGCTTCAATCTTTCCAATGCGCCTGGCATGGTTGTGTGCCTCATTGCGCACGGGCTGGAGGTTGGCGTTGATGTGGAGCCCGTTGCGCGTGCGGAGAGGATTCTTGCGCTCGCACCGCAAGTTTTCTCTGCTCTGGAGGTGGCCCAGCTTGAAGATTTGAGTGGGCCGGAAAAGTTGGACCGCGCCGTGTCGCTTTGGACACTGAAAGAGGCGTACATCAAGGCGCGGGGCATGGGCCTCCGGCTGCCACTCCGCAAAGTGTCCTTCGTGTTCGGCGGCGCGGAGGGCATCCGCCTTGAACTGGAGCCGGATTTGGAAGACGAGGCAGAGCGCTGGCAGTTTTGCCTGCTTGATCATGCGGCGCACCGCATCGCCGTGATGACCGAGCGCTCGCCCGAAGCAGAGTTGCAGATGTGGAAGGCGCTGCCGCTTCTATCTCCACCGAAGCGGCTGCCTGTCAGTGCGAAGCGCTGGTTTTCGCAAGCCTGAGAGCGGCCGCACGCGTCGCTATCGCGGAAGGATCGACTTCAACGTCCCGGCAAAGGTGGTTACGTAGGGGTCGAAGAGCATGTACATGTGGCGCGTGGGCACATCGATGATGTCGAGCCCGCCGCCGGCCAGGGGAGCCCAGCCCAGGTCGTGGTGTTCGCGCTTGCCCAGCACCTCTGGGCCGCGGTCGCTGGCGCGCATCAGTGTGATCTTGCCCGCATAGGGTGGAAACTTGTACCGCGCAATGGCGCTGCGGTGCGCATTGTCGATCTCGAAGTAACGCAGCGCTGTTGGCAGCTTGCGCCCAGCCAGTCGATACGCAGCGCACACAACGATGCGCCCCCGCCGCCACAGCTTCTCGCTCCAGTACTCCAGCTTGACTTTGACCTTGCGGGTCAGATACGGCACGCCATTGTTGCCCAGATTCCGCCAGAAGGTGGAGGCGCGATCCGTCGGCGGCACGCGCTCTTCGCTCTGCGGCACTGAAGTGTCAAACATGAGCAGCAGTGCTGGCGCAGCGCCCTGTGCGTGCAGTTGGCGCGCCATCTCAAAGGCGACAATGCCGCCATAGGATGCGCCGCCGATCAGGTAGGGCCCCTGCGGATAGAAAGCCCGCATCTCCGTCACATAGGCTGCGGCCAGTTCTTCCAGCGTGATCGCGCGCCTGCTCTCCTGTGTGATGAGCGCGGAGCGGAACGCGTAGAAGGGCTGGTCCGTGCCGAGCGCGCGCGCAAGCTGCTCGTAAAAGAGCACGTCGCCCCCAACCGCATGCACACAGAAGAGAGGAACGCGCGCGCCATTGGGCTGGATGGGCACAAGCGTTGCCCATGTTCTATGCTCTGTTTCGGCAGGCCCTTGCGCAGCGCGGATGAGCGCGGCGAGCTGCCGCACGGTGCGCGCCTCAAACAGCACAGCCAGCTCCAGATCCACGCCATAGGTCTTTTTGATTTTGGCAATGAGCCGGACGCCGACCAGCGAGTGGCCGCCAAGCTCAAAAAAGTCGTCGTCCAGGCCTGCCTGATCTGTGCCCAGCAGCTCCTGCCACCAGGCAATGAGCGCGCTCTCAATGTCAGACGATGGGCCCTCGCTTGACGACAAAGCCAAAGGCGCCGGCGCAGCCGGTGTGGATGAACTGAAAGTCTCAGTGCTGTCGAGCGAGCGGGAAAGGATAACCACGGAGGCGGGCGTATCCGCCATGAGAATGCGCGTGAGCGCCTGTGCGCCCTCGGCGGGAGCGATGCCGGGGCGAATGGCGATCTCAATCGGCTGATCTCCGCCGGAATCGGCTGCGCTGCGCTGCGTTTCGTCTTTCTCCATCGTTCTGGCTGCGTCGCTGATGCGGCGCATGGCAAAGCCCTCGATCTCAGCGATCACCTGTTGTTGCTCATCGAAGAGGGTGAGGTCAAAGGTCTCGATCTCGCTGCGGGCCTGATTTTCCTGCCGCGCGCGGATGTGGCTGAAGAGCACGGCGGGCAGCGTGCGGTAGACGCTGAGCCGCTTGTAAGAAATGGGAAGGAACAGGTCGTCGGATTCGTCGTACTCGGGAGTGAGGTAGAGAGCGGCTCCGGTGGCCATATCCAGCAGCGCCGGATGCTGGCGCAGCGTGGCCACATCCGCGGCGAAGCGCTGATCCAGTTCGATCTCTGCCAGCCCCTCGCCCTGGCCGATATGCAGGCGGCGCAACGAGCGCCAGCGCGGACCAAAGTCGAACTGGCGTTCCTGCCGCGTGCGGTGTTTCTCGTCGAAGACGAGAGTGCGCTGCTGGCAGCGTGCCGCAATGGCCGCGCGGTCGATCCGCGCCGCTGGACTTGTCCGGCAGGGTGCGATATAGCCCGTGGAGTGCTCAATCCATTCCCCGGGCCGCGCGGCTCCGGCACTGCCAAAAATGGAATACCGGAAGGCATTCTTGTCGCCGGTATGCTCCAGATCGCGCTGGAGCTGTACGCGTACCTCCTTGGTCTCCGTTGCGTCGAACATGAGCGGCGCAAGGAAGAACACATCGCGAAACTCGATGGCGCCCTGCTGCGAGCCGTGCGCAAAGGCGCCTGCGGCCATCTCCATGTGCCCGGTTCCGGGGATGAGCGCGATGCCATTCTTGAAGCAATGCTCAGAGAGAACCCAGCGGCTCTGCTGCGAAAACTGGCCCGCATACACAGTGGTGCTGGGCGTGTCGAGCAGGCGCTCCTCCAGCCACGGATGCGGCGAAACCGAACGCGCCGCCATGCCCGCCTGGCGCCACGCACCCCAGTTCATGGCGGTGATCGATCCCTTGCGGCTGATTGCGAAGGCGTCAAGGAATGCGTTGGCGGCGGCGTAGTCCACCTGACCCGCGGGCGGCAGAATCGAACTGATGGAGGAGAACAGCGCAAAGCATTGCAGAGGCGTATCGCCAAGCGCTGCTTCCAGTGCAAGCGTGCCTTGCACTTTGGGCGCAAGCACGCGCGCGGCCTGCTCTGCGGTCTTCACCATCAAGGGGCCGTCCTCCAGCACGCCCGCCGCATGAAAGACACCGTCGATGCCGCCGAATCGTTCCCGGGCCTGCGCAAGTGCGCCGCGCATCTGCTCTGCATTCGTAACATCAGCCTGCACCACCAGCAGCCCGCCAGCAAGATCGCGAACGGCAAGCAGATGGCCCAGGCGCTGTCTTTCGGTCTCCGCCGTTTGCGGATCGTGCAGCGCAGTCTCCCACTGTGCCTCGGGCGGCAACGGGGTGCGTCCTACCAGAATCAGCCGTGCCTTCAATGTGCGCGCCAGATGCTCAGCCACGGTGAGCCCAAGCCCGCCCAATCCGCCGGTAATAAGGTAGATGCCTTCCCGTTGCAGACGCTTGCGCTCGGGCGCTCCAGCCAGATCGTAGGGCTCGAGCGTTTCAATGAATCGTTGCCCTCGGC
>Ga0307377_10005028_pt1 | contig 14285 bp, 14 predicted proteins | sample TR3MG_FD_202535 | JGI IMG/M metagenome (GOLD analysis project Ga0307377, IMG submission 202535) | Soil microbial communities from Risofladan, Vaasa, Finland - TR-3 | ecosystem: Environmental > Terrestrial > Soil > Coastal area > Acid sulfate soil | place: Finland: Risofladan, Vaasa | collected... | reverse complement strand
CTGGACTTTGGCCATTTTTGCTTTATGTAAAGTTGGTCTGAATTTTTAGTTCAAAATCGTCCCAAAAAGTACTGTTTGGCCCTAAAAACATCGGATATTTGGTGGTTTTGGAGCATTTCTGGCTTGATTTTGAGTAAAATAGTTGACATAACTTAAAATGGCCAAAGTCCAATGCATGCGATGTATCGCTGTGTGTGATTATAGCACAAATCGCGCCACCTGTCTGTAGGGAGAGTTTGACAATTGGTGTACGGAAAGTTTGACTGTTGGTGCGCAGATAGTTGGACAAATGGGCCGGTGGTCAAGTACGGATTGGGCTGGCAGTTCGCTCAGGCTGGCGGACCCGGCAAGGCCAGAGAGATCGCCGATGCTTGACATGGAACTGACTGGCCCCGCCGACGTCTGCCGCAGAAGTCCTACGCCGACCAACTGGCCATCCTATCATCCCCGGGAGGCATGATATGTGTCCAGAGCGGCTTCAGCAAGTGACTGGGCGGCGCTCGTTTGGCATCGTTCATTCGTGCCACCCAGTCACCTACTGTATCGCCTTTCCAGATCAGTGCAAATACCTCTGCCTCCATCGTGCCGAAGCTGGTAGTCACCTCGACTGCCTGACGCACTGCCTCAGCCTGTGCTCAGTGCACTGCTCCGGTGGGCCAGCAGGGTACGTCGAGCATGCAGATCACCTGGCTGATCGCCAGTGGCCAACTCGAGCCGGGTGACCGCCTGCCCACGGTGCGCCGGTTAGCGGAGCACCTTTCCATCAACCTGCACACGGTACGCAGCGCTTATCAGAAGTTGGAGATGCAAGGCCTGGTGGAGACGCGCCGGGGGCGGGGTACGCACGTGCTCTCCTTCGATCCCAGGCTCGTGGCGCAAGCGGCAGGTCCGCTGCGCAGCCACACGGTTGGTGTCATCGTCGCCGGCTGGGGCAATCCCTTCTATCACACCTTCTTACGCGGCGTAGAGGAGGTGGCCGAGGAAGACCAAACCCTCTTGATCTTGTGCACCACCCACGACGACCCAGGTGAAGCCTGGCGTCATTTCGCCCGATTGTCGGCCAAGCAGGTGGACGGAATCCTGGTCGTTTCACACGACGTCTCTGAATTCCTCCCGCCGGAATCACAGCCCACAGGCCAGGTGCCGAAAGGCATGCCCTATGTCACGGTAGACTGGCCTGATTGCACGGGCTACGTGGTTCTGGCCGACCTGGAAGGGGCCGGTTACCAGGCCACCCAACACCTGCTTGAGCACGGGCATCGGCGTATTGGCCTGATCACCTTTGCTCAAGACGTCGCCAACGTTCGTCCGGTCAACGCCGGATACCGGCGGGCATTGCAGGAAGCGGGCATCCAGAGCGATCCCGGGTTGATTGCGCGCGTCCAAAGCTTTGAAATCGCATCTGGAGCCGAGGGGGCCCGCGAACTGCTCGCCCTGCCCGGGCCGCCCACGGCAATTTTCGCCATCGCGGACATGCTGGCCTTTGGCGCTCTGCGCGCGATCAAGGAATCTGGCCGGCGTGTGCCGGACGACGTGGCGCTGGTTGGGTTCAACGATGTCCCTCTGGCGACGTTGGTAGATCCACCGCTTACGACGGTGGCTGCACCAACGGTCAAAATGGGGCACCAGGCGATGAAAATGCTGCGAGCCCTGATCGCCGGCAAGCCCCCGTCCCGCCGCCGCGTGATTCTGCCCACCTCCCTGGTGGTCCGGCGGAGTTGCGGCTGCTATGGCCGTGCTTCCCAGGCTGCGCCCAAAGACATGACCGTCACCTTTGAGGGTGACCAGTGCACCTATGACGGCCCGAAAAAAGTCCCTGCGGGCGAGATCACCGTGACGATGGACGTCAAGGATCAGGCTTACGAGGCATACGCGGTGTACATCTTGATACTGGACGAGGGCAAGACGGTTGATGACCTGGCTGCGTGGCCGTCCACAGACAAACCGACATGGGCGCGCATCTCCGGATGGTCAGAAGCAGGTCGTCCGGGCCAGAGCAATATCCTGAAAGCGACCGTCGAGGAAGGCACCATCTACATGGCGTGCTTCCGTAGACCCCCCGAGGCGAAAATTGGGGCGGTGGGGCCTATCGAGGTTGTCAAGTAGTCTTCCAGATCGCAGGAGGTAATTCCATCGTGGCTGATCCTGCAGCCTTTGCCTCATCGGTGTTCCTACTACGCTGACCGGCGCTCCGCCGCTATCGCAGGTGGCCCCTGGCTTCGGTGATGAACTGTTGTTGTCGCCGGCGACAAGTGATGTGTTGCGTCTTCTTCCAAAGCCGCGTCTGAGCACGGGCGGCCAGGATACTGAATGCAAATATGCCTACGAGTACGAGAGCCAGGACGACGTCGTCCGCGGTTAGGTACGTATTGACAAATTTGCAGATTGCGTTCATCGCTGCCTCCCCCTGGCAATTCCGCCAGCTATCTGTTTGGTCAGTCAGCCTCGGGTCAGGCTCTCCGTAGACACTAGCTGCGAGTGTATTCATTATAGCATCATTGACGCTGATTTCAAGCAGTCCTTTCCCCCTTTTCCCCTTACCGCCGCAGTAGATCGGGAGATACAGGTTGCCTGGCAAAGCAATCATCTTCCTTGCCTTACGAACTGCATCAGCCTGCGCTCGGTGCGCTGCTCTGGGGGCCAGCAGGGCACGTTGAGCGCGGCGAAGAGGTCCGCCTGGCCCGGCCGGCAGTATGATGAGCGCCAACCTGGGTGCGCCGGGCGTGCAGTTATTCAGCGACAGCTATGATCTGACTGTGCGCTCTCGTACCTCTACAAGCATCCCGTACCGACTTGTGAGGAGGTTCTATGAGCAAGCCCAAGCCCGATTTCTCGATGGAACAGCTCGTCGAGGAGTTGCGCGTCGCGCTCCCCGATATTGACGAAGGCGGGATGCGGACGGTGGAGATCGCCGAGGCTTTTGGCTTTGGCGAGACGACGGTGCGGAAGCTTTTGAGGGGTTGATCCCCGTTCTGGTCGGGCGCATCAACCTGAAACCTGAGACTGTGAAACCTGAAACTGGCCTGCTCCCCATGCTGGTCGGGCGCATCCTCACCGCCATCCTGGTGGGTGGGGGCTCCCCCGTGGTGCACGCCGTGGTGAAGAAGGCGCGTGACCCGTTGACGGGCGTGTTCGAGGTGTAGGCGTAGCGAAGCCTCGACAATGACAGCGGGGGCGGCCACCCGAGCCGCTCCCGCTTACTTTCGCTGGCAAGTCTGCATCGCGGTTGAACTGCCTATCTCTCTCAATCCACCCCTGCACTCCCTCATTCACGGTACCAATGAGAATGGCCGGTATTCTGAAGAAACGTATAACGCGAAAGTGTTACGTACAGTTCAGGAGTGGCAGCGAGGAGAGCGACCGCCCCGCCGACCATAACTTGGGCGGGCAACAAGATTGCTCACTACCGTACTGCAATGATACATCTGATTGAAGGCCTGTAGGTTCTTTATCGGTGTCGCTCAAGCCATTCCAGAATGGCGTAAACACTGCCGGTGGCCAGGGCAATGCTCGTATCCGCCGCGCCGTAATACAAGTGAATCGTGTCGCCATCGGGGGCGATGGTGTAGCCGCATGGAAAGACGACGTTGTCGACATCGCCGCGCCGCTCGTAAGGTTCTTCCGGGCCAAAAATCCACTCGTCGCCGCGTTTGAGGCAAATCTCTGGTGCGTGCAAATCAAACAAAGCCACGCCGAGCCGGTAAATGGAGCCGGCTGCGTTTTGTCGCACTCCATGGTAGATCACCAGCCAGCCTTTCGCAGTTTCGATGGGCGGAGGCGCGAGTCCGATTCTGTTCGAGTCCCACCATCCGCCCAGTCGGGCTTCCAGCATTAACTTGTGGCTGCCCCATTGACGCAAATTGGGCGAGTAGGAGATCCACATGTGCACACGGGGCGCGCTGACCGGACGATGGATCAAAGCCCAATTTCCGTCAATCCGATGAGGCAGGAGCGCCGCGTCTTTATCTTCCGGCTGCATGATCACACCATAGCGTTCAAAGTGATGGAAATCTTCCGTGAACGCCAGGGATACACCGGGTCCGTCGCGCGTGTACGCGGTGTAAACGACGGCATACTTGTTTAGTTCGCTGACGAAGGTTATACGTGGATCTTCAATGCCCCACAATTCTTCCGGAAAGTGCTCCGGATCAGGCATCAGAGTAGGCTGGGTATCGATCTTCCAGCCGTCTACACCATTGGCAGAGCGGGCAACGCACAAGTGCGAAAGCCCGCGCCGATCTTCGACGCGGCACAACAGCAGGGTGGTTCCGTCAGGTAGCAACGTCGCGCCGGGGTTGAACACGGTATTGACCGGATAAGGCCAATCGGCGGCGGTCAGGATGGGATTGCGTTCATGACGTTGAAAAAGATCAAGGTGCTGATTGTTCATTGGCTTCGGGCCTCCAGTGTGATAAGAATATTCTCAGCCAGCCGTAGTTCCAGCAGGGCTTGGAGAAAGGCCAGTGTCGACTCCGCGCCCTGATTCTCGTTCGCGCGGTCGGGATGCAGGCCGTCTCGACAACCGCCCGTCGTGGGATCGTAGATAGGCAGATTCAGGTCATTGCGCCCGAGGAACCATTCAAAGGCGCGGCGGGCTTCCTTACGCCAGCGCTTATCGACCGTGATCCGGTAGGCTTCGAGACAGGCGGAGACCATCGCCTGCGCCTCCACCGGCTGTTGATCGAACCGGGCCCGCTCACCACCTTGCGGATAAAAACCATTGGATCCGATGGGAACAAAATACCCCACGTCCGCGCGCTGCAAGTCGGCCAGCCAACTCAGCGACTCCAATCCGGCTTCGGTCATGGCGGCATTGGGCATCGCTTGGCCACATAGGAGCAAGGCGTGCGGTAACGCGGCGTTGCAATAGGTCAGCCGGTCTTCATACCAGCGCCATTCATCTGAGTGGTGGCTTTGATACAACGTCAGCAGTCGCATGGACAATTCCTCGCGGACCTGGCTGGCCCGGCGGTCACCGGCAAACCGCTGTAGGTATTCTTGGATGCCAATGATCGCGAAAGCCCAGGCGCGGGGGCTGGTTGTGTTGAGAACAGCGGGCAAGGCCTGCTCGAACACCCAGCCCGCCATACTGTGCAAGGCCGGCGTGTTCGAGCGGCCCAACACGGTGCCTAGCGCCCACAACGTGCGGCCGTGGCTGTCGTCGGAACCGCCCTCTTCCAGCCAGTTGCGCTGGTAATCCATAAAGTTACGGAAGCGTCCGGTTTCCGTATTGAAGGCATACCAGATAAAGGCGAGATAACGGGTGGCTAGTTCTAAGGCCGCTTCGTTGCCCAGGGCTTGCAGGAGAGCGCTCACCATCAGCGCGCGGGCGTTGTCGTCGGTGGTGTAGCCCTCGCGATAGTTGGGCACCGTGAAAATGGCGTGTTGCATGATGCCGGTTTCGTCCGTCATATGATGCAGGTGGTCCAGCTTGAGAGGCGGCAAGTCGCCCGGGCGTTTGTCCAGGGGTTTTACCGCAAAGTCCATGTGAGCAAAATGACGGCGCTCCGCTCGCGCGCGTTCAAAACTCTCCATATAACGGCTCGCTACCTGCGGCCAGATCATCTCTCGCCCAAACACATAGGCCCGCTTGCGCATGGCGTCGCGCTGGGAGTCGTTGTCTAAGAGATTAATCACCTGATCGGCCAGCGCTGCCGGATCCCGGAACGGCACCAACGCTCCCCGTCCTTCGGCCAGCATCTCTTCCGCATACCAATACGGTGTCGAAATCACCGCCTTGCCCGCTCCCAGGGTGTAGGCGAGCGTGCCGGAGGTGATTTGCTCTGCATTGTGATAGGGCGTGATGTAAATATCCGCCGCGCTGATGAATTCAACGAGCTCTTCCAAACTCACAAAGCGGTTGTAGAAGATCACCTGACCTTCCACGCCTTTGTCCTGAGCCAGCCATTGCAGGGACAGCCGGTATGTTTCGCCTTCATTCCGAACGACGTGGGGGTGGGTCGCGCCAATGACGATGTACACCACGTTCGGGTGCCGGGCTAGAATGGCGGGCAGGGCGGCGATGACATTTTCGATGCCTTTGCTCGCCGAAAGCAAGCCAAAGCTGAGCAAGACGATTTTGCCCTCGACTCCAAACAGGTCTTTGTGAAAACTTGGGTCTACAAAGGGCACATCAGGGATGCCGTGCGGGATCAGATCAATCTTCTCCGGCAGCACGCCATAGATCTCGTGCAGGAATTCCGCGCCGCGCTTACTCATGACAACCAGCCGATCAGACAGGGCCGCGACTTCTTCCAACACCCGCTTCTGATCGGGGTCGGGGTCGCGCAGGATGGTGTGTAGTGTCGTGACGATGGGCATCCGCAATTCGCGCAAGAGCGCTAGGATGTGGCTGCCCGCGCGTCCGCCGAAAATGGCATACTCATGCTGCAGGGATACGATGTCTACGTTGTTGATATTCAGGAAGTCAGCAGCGCGGCGATAGGAATCAATATCCTTCTCCGTGAGTTCAAACCGAACGCGGGTCGGATAGGCGTAACCGGCCTCGATATCATTGACCGGCAGGGCAATGCAGGTTGTTTGACGATATTGGGCGGCGATGGCCTCACACAAATCGGTGGTAAATGTGGCGATGCCGCACTGGCGCGGCAAGTAGTTGCCGATGAACGCAATGCGATTGAGTATTGAATTGGTTGAATTGTGGTCCATGACGAACATCTCTTTTCTGGAAACCAGCCTCCTTTTTTGTTGCCTCTTGGCCCATGAACGCAAAGAGGCGGTTGCTATGGTCTTTATTCCATACACCATACAAAAACACCCGCCCCAACCTTGACGGCGAGCGGGTGCTGTGATCCTACAGTCTTTACCCCCTCGGTGTTCCTACTACCTCGGGTTCCTACCACCTCGGCGTGTGCAGCGGATGCAGTTTCTGAACCTATCGCATTATATTGCCATGTCGTCCAGATGTCAAGCCCCCGACTTGGAGGGGGCGCGTTTCAGTTCTGGGGCGGGGTCTACTGCCAGTGGATTTCGGTCAGCGGATATTCCAGCGGATAAACGGATGATGTGCGCCTCCTCCCACGTATGCGGTGCGTTGTAGTGAAAGAAACACTCACGTATCGCCAAGTGTGGCCTATCCGTTGGCATCCGATTATCCGGTAGTCCATCCGTTGACCGGTGCGCGCCTTCCCCCAAACTGAAACGCACCCGGTTCTACTGGCATAGAGTTGAACCTGAACATGGGGCAGGAATACCTGTGGGAATGCTGGAAGCACTTTATCCAGGATGTCCCGCTGAGGATCGACGCGCTGATCGTCAACGGGGACGCGATCGACGGCCAGAACGTCAAGGAACAGGGGCGGCACCTGTGCGAGGTTAACCCCGAGTTCCAGGCCGAGGGTGCGGCAATACTACTGCAACCGTTGCTCCAGCGCGTGGCACCGGGTGAGAACGGGATACGGCATATCTACGTCAGCCGTGGCAGCCGCTACCACTCTGGCAGCGGGGCCGGCGATGAGGAGTTCTTTGCTGCGATGGTACACGCCCGGCGCGGGCCAGACGGTCGCCACACCAGGCCGTGGACGCATCTGGTGGTTGACGACGTGCTGTTCGACGTCGCGCACCACCAGTCGGTCACGATCCGCTACCGCTCGATGCCATTGGAGCGAGAGATCGGCTTCTTCCTGGAACGCTGTGGGAGGATGCGGCAGCCAGTGCCGGAGAGGGCAGTAATCGTGCGCTCGCATACGCATGGTAGCTACCGCAACTACACAGAGTGCGGCTTTACCGCCGTATCAACCCCGGCGTGGAAGTTGCAGGACGCCTTTGCGGCGATGAGCAGGTATCCAAACAGGTGGATGTCTGCACACATTGGTGGCGTGGGGTTCCGCGTGCAGGGCACCGATGTCGAGGTGATACCCTACCTCTATGAACATCCAGCCCCCACCTGTGAGGAAGTACTATGAGCAAGCCAACGCCCAGCTTCTCGATGGACCAGTTGGTTGCAGAGTTGCGAGAAGCGCTCCCTGACATTGACGAGGATGGGGCGCGAACGGTGGAGATCGCCGATGCTCTTGGCTTTGGCGAGACGACAGTTCGGAAGCTATTGGGACAACTGAAAGCGCAGGGCCGTCTGCAGGTGGTGCGGCGGAAAGTCGAAACGCTGGATGGCAAGCAGACGACGGTCCGAGCGTATAGACTACTCTGAGGAGGCAAACAATGGAAACTCTGGAAGTCGTACTGAGCAACGTGGGCCTGGTCATTCTCCTGGCCTTCATCGTCGAGGTGCTCGTCGAACATCTCGTCGGGAAGCCGATGGAAGTGGCGGCACCCGAGGTGGATCGCTGGTGGCTGATCTACGTGGCCCTGGTCGCCGGTGGGGCGCTGGGGTGGTTCGCGCAGGTCAACATCTTCGATGGCCTGATCCCCGTGATGGTGGGGCGCATCGTCACGTCGGCTCTGATCGGTGGGGGCTCGCAGATCGTGCACGCTGTGGTGAAGAAGGCGCGTGACCCGTTGGCGGGCGTGTTCGAGGTGTAGCAGCGTCTGCGAATCTGTAACGCGGGTGGGATGGCAACCGCTAAGGTGTGGGGCATCCCACCCGCCGCCATCCGCGCCCTGGTGCTGCACAACGCGACACCAGCTGAGGCGCGGGCCGTCGGCCAGGTTGCCTTCGCGGTCCGGTAGCAGCGAGGAGAGAGGCCGAAGCCTCTCTCCTTTTTGGGCGAGGATGACAGGCTACGGCCTCGGGCTATTCTGTTGAGGCCGGGGCATTTCCGCTGGGGGGATGTTTTTGCCTCCGGAGGGGGCACTTCATTACCGCGCGGGCCGACCAGGGCCGACCAGAGACAAAAAATCCAAATAGTCTCAGGAGCGACCGATCCTATTGCCCAACGCAAACATCAGGAGAGCTAGTATAGAGATACCCGACAGGGCTTGTATGTTCGTCAGCAATTTACCACAGTCATTGACAGGAATGATGTCTGGCAGACTCATCGTACTGAAAGCGGCAAGACTGTATTGCAGATAATCTAGCCAACAAAGATCAACTCCTGTTGTAGTGGACAATCCACAAGACCGGCAGTAAAGGAAAGCAAAAGCAACAATAATCACCAATGAGCACAGAATGCTTCTGAACGGCCTTTCACCATATCCGCAAGAAACTCCCTCCAACACATCTCCTATCCACTTGGCGGTATGCTTCACATAAAACCAGAGAACTGAAAAGAATCCCGCATCCTTCGACAATTCCATCTCACCGTAGAACTCCCGTGCCCGTAGCGGGCAGTTGGCCTTCTTCCCCATCCTGCGTTCTTTGATATATGCCCAACTCGCATCATCATAGCGTCCCAGCCCCATGAAATTATTCTTGAGAGCTAAATAGGCTTCCCTCGCACGGTAATAATCTGCATCACTTTCTTCCCCGACACCATCTGATACTTGTTCGCGCCGGATATTAGTGCTACTTAGACCTGCCCCACAGAGATAGACGCCCTCGATAGACTTTGCCAACGACAAATCCACACCACTTAAGTCTGCATTCGTCAGCACGGCCCTCGTGAAATCAGCCCCTCGCACATCAACCCGCGACAAAATAGCTCCGTCAAGATTCGCTCCACCCATATTAGCTCCAGCTAGCGTAGAACTACCTAGATCAGATCCTTGCAGGCACGCTCCGCTCAGATCGATCCCTCGATAATCCCCCCTCCACAGCCGCGCTCCGCTCAGATCACATCCCCTCAGAATTGCCCCCCGAAGGTTGATGCCACCGGTTACAGTGCTATACCAACCAGGAGGACTCTCGTAAGGGAATCCTCGACGTTCCATTTCCACCCTAATAACACCAGAACTCAAGTCCACCTCACTGAGATCTCTTCCTGAGATGTCCAAACCTGCAGGGCCATCATTTTCCTCGATGATTGTCAGAAGATCTTGCCGCGTCAGCTTCACGGCCTGAGATTGTGAAACGTGCATACGGCAATATCGGGAGCCCTTCATCGCATAAGCTTTGCATCGTTCCCCATCGCGCCTGACTCCTTGACACCGCGTCATGCTTTTCCTCCCAGGTTAGTAGGATAACTACAGTTTTGGTGTGAAATCATCACCTCATTTCCATTGAAGCCCAGTACTCCTCGCGTTTTTGCTCATCAGACAATGACCTCCACCATTTGGCACACTTCTCAATCCCTTCAGTTAACCTCGTGGAAGGCTGCCACCCCAAATCCGATTTTGCCAACTCATTCTTGATCCTCTTTAGCTTAGGCTCAACCCTGGCCTGAGGAATGTACTCTAGTTCTGCTGGGAAATGCTTGATGACTTCCTTTGCCAGTTCCTCAACGGTAACTGGCCTATCACCTGTCAGATTGTATACCTTATTTTGGGCGATTGGAGCCATTGCCGAGATTTGTGCGTCACACATATCTCCAACATACAAGAACTCACGATACTGTTTACCATCTCCCATGATAATGATAGTTCCTGTCCTTTCAGCCATCTCCATAAAGGCCCGAACCACCAGCCCTCTCCACATTCTTTCTCCGTACGGTATTCCATAGCGCAAGATTGTGAAGTTAGGCCTACTGAATTCGCCCAAGTATGAATAGCAGATCATTTCCTGACTAAGCTTACTTGCTCCATAAACTGTGTTGACATCGAAAAGGCTAAAAGGGCTACTCTCGTCGGTGATAGCTCCGCACTGCGCTCCTGCAACCCAGGAACTTGAAGCCAGAATGACACGCTGCACGCCGTCCTTTAGTGCCGCTTGCACAACATTGAGAGTTCCAAGCACATTCGTTGCATAGCAAAGGCTAGGTAGCTCCGAGCACCTTCTTGCATTTGCAAGGGCCGCAAGATGAAATACGACTTCAAAACCATTCAGTTTGACCTTTTCTTCGTCCCGGATATCCCACTCAAGCCACTCTACATCCTGGAATGGACGTCTCAGATCGATGACTGCAACATCGTGGCCATTCTCCAACAGTTTCTGGACCAAGTGGCTACCTATGAATCCAGAGCCACCTGTGACAAGGCACCTCATTGCATAACCTCCTAACGAGTCAATCACACTTCGAGCGCCACAACGTAGTGCCTGCTGACTCTCGATGCTCGACTGTCCACCTTGGTCGTGTCACATGACACACATGTCAGCCAGGGCGCTCTACAAGCAAAGCAGTTGACCGAGGTTTCTGCAGGGGTATTATGCTTAGCAACTGCAGACACCGCGGCATCATCCCCAGGTAGGAGAAAACACTGAAAGAGTGGAATCAAATCTAATGTCAGTTGCCGACTCAACCCCGTGAGTTTAAGCACCCCCATGGGAGCCTCACGAAACACGGCGTTCCATCAGGCAATTGCTATTAGATGGCCAAGAAGCCGTCATATCCTAGAACGCAATGTAAATATTCTGTCTCGAAGAACATCGGTAGGGTCTTTACCACTGGCCTTCTTGGTAAGCATTTCCACCAGATCATCTTCACCCAGAAGAACAATCATCTTATGAGGCGAATCTCTCCATTGATTCTTCTGTTCTTCGATACCACTTGGGACACGTTCATCCCGTGAGACAATGCTTCGAGTCTCTGCAGGTACCCTGCGAGCCAGTATGACTCCCAAGCGGCCTGCTCCATAGTCTTTTATATATTTTGCGGCAAAACCACGGACTGTGTCACCGTGTATCTCGTCCTTGTAGTTCTTGGCATCAACTATGACACCCGCAGCATTGTACTCGTTCCGCGCTTCTGCCCAGAAGCCTTCAGTTGCCCGGTTTTCGAAGAGAAGGTCACGTCTTTCATATGCCTGGTCAGTCTCAGATTGTGCAGCTGGCCTTTTCAGCGCTCGTTGGGGGGGCAAATCCTCGCAAAAGAGAAAGCTGAAGACTTCCTCACAGGCATCCTCAAGCGGCTTACTCTTACTAACTGGGCACTCGCGCAGTCTCTGGATCAGCTCCTGTGCTCTCTGAGAAATCACCGCATCCGGGAGTCGAGGAGAATCAGAACCAGTCAGCATCAACAGGCAGGTATCTGGCAAATTCCTCCTATACTTCCTTTCCCAATTGATGCCATGTTCTCTTCTCATGACTTCATGAACTTCATTGGCAAATCGACGGTGAAGATTATAGATATCTCTGAGAACCTTTTCGGGATCACCTTGGATGCTACCGACAGCATCATACACCTGTCCGTATTTCTCACAGAAGGAGTCTATGTCTCTTTGGCGAATGTCCAGCGAAAACTGTACAGGACTCATGGCTTGCATCATCTCTTCACCTTGCTCAAGTGATTGGGTGAAGATATCCTTCTCGTATCCATTTATTTCAGACTCCAATAGGTTTGACCCAGCATACGCGACTGCAAATCGACGATCGACGCATTGTGAGCATGTGCCGCAGTGCGGATATATCTTGGGCCGGCGCGACTGGTTGCAAGAAGCAGAAAGAGGCAACAACTCAGCCACGCCGTTACGTTGCAGGACATCTATCACCTCAGCCCTAGTCATCCACAGAAAAGGATTCGAAATTCGCAAGTTTGTCTTAAAAACCTGCAACGCTAGTTCTTCGAACAGACGGATAAACTTGGGATGAGTGGATCGAGAGGCCTGAGTTCCTACAGTCTGTCCAAGACGAGGAAGATTGAAGGTTGTGATGCCATTCTCGCAGACCATTACTTCGTCCAATCCCAACTCGACGGCTACGAGAGAGCCGAGTGCGAGAAAAAGAAATGATCGACTTCTCTGCGAGTTGTCTCGCGCCTCTGAACCGATTCGATTGATCCTTATATCAAGATGGGGGAAACTCCAAGAAAGTAGTCGCTGTCGAATAGAATCAGCTAGGCTTCGCTGCAGCCTTGTAAGGACAGGACGCGGTCGATGACTGGCGAGTATTGGCTTCCGCCCATTTGCACAAAGGTGAACCGCCCCGGCCAAAGAATCCATTCCACCTGAGAACAACATAACACAGTCTGCGTCCGCGTGATAAGGAAGGGCTTCCGCTATTGTTCGGAATGCCAATTGCTCGTGCCTCGGTTTGCGTTGAACAAAGGTGAAATCAAACTTGTCTTGCGTAAGATAATTGAGTATCTCGACCAGTGTCTCCGTGACAAAGTCATTTCGCCATACCTCTAGTTTTCGTACAGGGATGATAAAGATGAAGTGGCGAACCCACTGTTTATCAAACACGTCTTTGGTCGTACCTCGAGTAATTGAGGTGTCCGCATAGTATACATATGCAGCAATATCCAAGAGATCGCGAGCGACATCATCCAAATCCTGAAGCAGCACATGCGATACATTTTCCACCTCAAGTCGCAAGTTTCGGTTAGGCTGGTCAGGATTGATGGGTAACCGTTCTAGCCCGTCGGCGTCCAAACTGGGGGGAACGCCGGAGTGATCACAGATAGCAAGAACTTTACGCATCGCAAACCTCGTTAAGATCTAGGTCTGCGCGAAGCTTTTCCAGAGCGACGTGAACGAATCGAATAGCATCGGACTCGGAGATATCGCCTTGCTGCCAAATTCGCTTTGAATACCAGCCGCCCGAGAACTCATCAACAATGCGTGAGGTCTGACTAGCAAAAGCCTCCAAAGCTCCCTCAAAATCTGTGATGGCTTGTACGCTTCCGAACCTTTTTCCAGGTCCTAAGTGATTGGCTATCTCTTTCTCTATAATGAAGCGCAATGTGCGGCACAGAAAAGCCGTGAAGAATACGTGAAGCAGCGAACTGAATCTCTGTTGAGTTGAGTACTTCTTGAGGGCCAACTGCACATCCACTAGGCCTGCTCCGAACAGAGTTGTGGCCTGAACGCCCACTGTGCGGGTTAAGGCCTCTCGCAGCGAAAGGCCAGCTATGGTATTGAGAGCACTATACGGAACAAGATCAGAGATGCAGCGACTGGTGACATGTGAAACCTTTGCCAAAAACTCGCTGGCGCTCGTGCGCTGAGAAACTCTGATGCCAAGTTGGGCTAATTTGATTTCGAAAGCTTCAGTGCGGGCAGCAAGAACCAACTGCGCCAGAAACCATACACAATACCCCAAGGCAGATTGCACAGCATCGCTATCGAGCATCTCTTTAGAGTTGTCAATTACCTTGCTGGCTATTTCCCAAGACGAAATATCCGGGTCGCCGAGATAACCCATCAGCTCTTTCCATCTAGGATACTTAGGTAGCACACCTACACGGATATGTCCCATTTGTATCCTCCTCTACAGGAAAGGATAGTGCATCTTGTCACTATACCTCACGCGGGCATAAATTGCGCTTTTTCAAAGGTCTGAAACTTCAAGGTGAGTAGCGAGTCTAACGCTTGCTTATGCGTTGTATGGGTTTCAC
>Ga0307377_10005026_pt1 | contig 14287 bp, 12 predicted proteins | sample TR3MG_FD_202535 | JGI IMG/M metagenome (GOLD analysis project Ga0307377, IMG submission 202535) | Soil microbial communities from Risofladan, Vaasa, Finland - TR-3 | ecosystem: Environmental > Terrestrial > Soil > Coastal area > Acid sulfate soil | place: Finland: Risofladan, Vaasa | collected... | reverse complement strand
TCATAGCACTCAGCAAACAAGATGCAGACAAGAACATAAATATTGTTGATGTACCTTATGTTGCAGACTTTGAAAAAGAAATGGAGGCAGAGTTTTGAAAAAGAAAATAATATTTGGTGCACCTGGTTGTGGGAAAACAACGAGGTTGATGGAAATACTTGAGGACGAATTAAAAAAGAACGAACCAGATAGAATTGCATTTGTATCCTTCACTCGTAAAGGTGCGTATGAAGGTCGTGATAGGGCGATGGAAAAGTTTGGTTATGACGAAGCGTCTCTGCCTTATTTTAGAACGTTACATTCAATTGCATTTAGAGCTGGCAAATTTTCTAAGTACGACATGATTTCAAAAAAAGATTATAAGTCATTCTCGGATGCAATGGGTATGAAGTTTACAGGATACTACACTGAAGAGTTTTATAATAACGACGACAAGTATCTGTTTCTAAACTTCCTTGAAAGAAATAATAAGTCTATGGCTTTAAAGTACAAAGATATGATAGACATTAAAACGTATCGTAATGTAAAGTATAATTATGAAAAGTTTAAAACGTTTTCTAAAATATATGACTTCACTGATGTTTTGGATTTTTTCGTGAAGCAGAATGAAGCGCTTCCAGTTGACATTGCAATCATTGACGAGGCGCAAGACCTAACAACTATTCAATGGGATATGTGCGCGATAGCTTTCCGTGATTGTAAAAGAATATATATTGCTGGCGACGACGATCAAGCAATCTATGAATGGAATGGTGCAGACGTACATCGCTTCCTACAACAAGATGGAGAACGCGAAGTTCTCGACAAGAGTTATAGGTTACAGAAAAAGATTTTAGACTTCTCAAAAAAGATTTCTGCACGAATCGCTGAGAGAGTTGAAAAGAACTTTGAACCTATCGACGATGAAGGTGATATCTTTTTCTATAATGACATCAATGAAATACAAATCAACGATGACGAATCGTATTATTTTCTATCAAGAAATAATTGGTTTTTGAATGTACATAGAACGTTCCTTCGCAAGATGGCAAAACCTTTCTATGATAAAAACGATGTGTCTGTAAAGCAGAAGGACATTGACGCAATTCATTTATTTGAAAAGGTGCGAAAAACACGATCAGCAACTGATGCTGAACAAACGAAGCTTCAAACTTTCTGTAAAGATAATATCAATTTAAACTTGCCTTGGTTTGACAACTTTAAATTAGACATTGACACAATGGCGTATTATCGTGACTTGATAAAAAATAAAACTAAATTGCATCCAATAAAAATTATGACAAACACTATTCATGGTGTTAAGGGAGGTGAAGCAGATAACGTTGTACTACTTTGTGACTTTACAAATGCAGTTCGCAACTCATTTGAAATGAACCCAGATTCCGAATTGAGATGTCTTTATGTCGCATGTACTCGTGCAAAAAAACATTTGCACATAGTGCATTCAACATCGAGAAATGGTTACGACAATTTTATTAGTATGAGGTGAAACTATGATGAGCGTTGAAGAGCGAAAGGAAATATACAAAAAGATTTTTGAAAAGAATGGACCAGAGTATCAAGCTGCAATCTGCATTGAAGAGTGTGCTGAACTCACAAAAGAATTGACAAAGTACATTCGTGGTAAAGCAAACAGAATGAAAGTTGCAGAAGAAATTGCTGACGTCATTCTGTGCGTGTACAGTCTTATAAACTACTTTGAGTTTGAAGAGGACGTTAAATTATTTTTTGATTTTAAAATGCAAAGACTAAAACATTTCTACGTAGAAGGAGACGAAAAATGAGCAAATCAGATGCAGAAAAATATAAACCTTCATTGGTTTATACTTCATTGTTGAAGGAGATTTCTAAAGTCAGATCGTATGGCATTAAAAAATATGGCTCACCAACTGACTGGCTTACGACTGAACCAATAAAACATCTTGAAGCGTGCATACGTCATGTTCGTGCATTCATGGATGGAGAAACGTTTGATAAAGATAGTGGCTTCTTGCATCTTGCTCATGCTGCTTCTAACTTGATGTTTGAGATTGAAAGGTTGTATGTTGAGATTAGCGATGAAAAACTTTTTGAAGATGCAGATAAAGCTGTTAGAGAAGTTGAACGGTCACTTGGTAAAGCAATGTCTGATAAAGTTGATAAAGAAATAATGTTGTTAATGCCGAACGCAAAAAAGAAAAAGACGTCCAAAGAAATGCTTAACCTTGGTGATTACTTAAGTGGCACAAGAAACAAGCACGGTTTATAAACGTCATGTAAATCATTGATACTAATGATTATGAAAAAAGTGATATCTATATATGGCTGATTTAGTCAAGTCTTTATAATCAATGAATATGATCTTTCTGAAAAGATCGTGTGGGGGATATCAAATATGTCAACAGAATCGCTGAAGCTTTGTGGTGGTTGTGGTAGAATGTTCGAGCCCTATAGGAACTACCAAAAATATTGCTCACAGAAATGTCGTGAGAAAAAAACTGGAGGCAAAAAATATTATTACTATGAACCAAAAGCGTTTGAGAATAAAAAATGTAAAGCTTGTGGAAACGATTTCAAAACTAATAGTGATAAGAAAGTTTTTTGCTCCATAGAATGTTACGCTGACTATTGGCAATCACGAAAGAAAGTTCCAGAGACGCGACATTGTCTGATTTGTGAAGCGCCTTTCGTAACTGCGCATTGGTCTAAACGATACTGCTCCGACGAATGTCGAGAAGAAGCGAGGGTACAAAGAAATGCAATATCCTGAATTAAGAAATGAAGAACTAATCTGCGTCGACATTGAAACTTACGACCCTCACCTTGATAAAAAAGAAGGCGACATGGGGCCAGGGGTTTATAGACGAGACGGATATATTCTTGGAGTCTCATTAGCTACAAAAGATTTCGCAGAATATTATAACCTCGGACATTACGATTGTGGAAAAGACGAACGAGTTACCAACGTTGAGTATCTTAAAACGATGCTGGAATCTGATGCACCTAAACTATTCGCCAATGGAATGTATGATTGCGATTGGCTCATGAATTGGAAGGGCTCACCAAGTGTAGTTCAAGTACCAGAGTGGAAAAGAATGTGGAAAGAAATAAAAGTTGGTGGACCTTGGTACGATGTTCAGATTGCTGAAGGTTTGATTGACGAAAATAAAATGACGTACAGTCTTGATTCGTTAGCGTCGAAATATCTTGGCATCCCTAAAATGAAAACTGAAATTGATAAGTTCTGTTCAGAAAATAATTTGAAGGGTGACGCAAGAAGATGGCTATTTAAGATGCCTTATAACCTTGTAAGGTCATACGCAATTGGTGATGTTCAATTGCCAATAAAAATATTCGAGGACTTTCAGAAACAACAACTTGAGGCTGACGACATATGGGAATTGTTTGAATTGGAATGTGAGTTGGTGAAAACAATACTGAAGATGCGAAAAACTGGGTGTCCTATTGACGTCGATCGACGTGACCAGAACGCTCTTATTCTGCAAAATCAGATTGAAGAAAAGTCTGCAAGACTATTTAAAATGTTTGGTGAGTTCAATCCAAACTCAACTAAACAACTTGCAGATATATGGGACGCTGAAGGGATGCAATATTTATTAACTGACAAAGGAAATCCTTCCATTAAAAACGAGCATCTCCAAAACTTCTTTGAGGAAAAACCTTGGGTGCATGATCTCTGGCGAGTTAGGAAAGGCATGAAAGTTCGCGACACATTTCTTATGGGAAGTTATGTGAAGTTTATTTGTGAAGGAAATATTATTCATCCTTCAATCTACGCCACAAAAATAGAAAACTATGGTACAGATAATGTCAATGGTACAAAGTCTGGACGTCTTGCAATGGCGAAACCAAATGGTCAACAAATTCCTGCGAAGGGAGTTGACACAGAACTTGGAACGTTAGCGAGGCAACCGTTCGTTCCGTTTGAAGATATGATTTGGGGCAAGATAGATTATTCGCAAATAGAGTATCGCTTTACAGCGCATTTCGCAAGAGGACCTGGTTCACAATTAGTTCGTGACACCTACAATTTAAATCCTGACACTGATTATCACCAAATAATAATTGACCTCACTGGATTGAAAAGACGTTTCGCAAAGAACTTAAACTTTGGTGTTGCGTACGGAATGGGAAAGAAAACGATGTCTCTGTTCTTTGGGTGGACGATGGAATATTGCGAAGACGTTTTAAAAGTCTATCACTCTAAAGCACCGTACGTTAGATACACTTCTAATGCAGTTGAACAAACTGCTTTGAGACGAGGGTATATAAAAACGTTCTTAGGACGTAGAGCAAGATTAGTTGATAGTAGTAGAGCTTACACAATGTTTTGCAGATTGATTTCTGGTTCAGCCGCAGACTTAATGAAGAAAGCAATGCATGACATTGATAAAGATGGAATCTTTGACGTCCTACCACCTCACCTCACAGTCCATGATGAAATTGATGTTTCAGTTCCAAGAACTAAAGAGGGTGTTGAAGCGTTCTTCGAAATGAAAAACATAATGGATAACGCTGTCAAAATAAAAGTGCCAATCAAAACTGAAGCAGAGGTTGGACCAAATTGGGCTGACATAAAAGAAGTCACTAAAGAAGAACTTTTAAAATCAATATGATAATCATTGATACTAATGATTATTAAAAAAGCCATATATAGATATAGCTGATTTGGTGAAGTGGTTGTGACTAATGAATATGATCTTTCTGAAAAGATCAACGGAGGCATTCGATATGATCGAAACGAAAATGGCGAGAGTATTAGAAAACACTATTAAGGGAAGCAGAATGAAGTTAGTAAGGGTAGAAACTGGAATGACTGCACTTGGGATGCCAGACACTTATCTTTATGGTGGTGGTGGAATTGAATGTTGGATAGAACTAAAACATATTCAACGACTTCGCGATATTAACGTAATACCGTGGCGACCTGGACAAATACTACGTCAGAAAGGAATGGCGGATCGTGGCGTTGCAGTTTGGCTATTGATTTCAGACGACGAGACTGATATATTTTATTTTATAAAGGGCTACAACATTCAAAAAGAGTTCACTTCTGATTTTTTATTAAGACGTACTTATAAACTGCATTTTAGGATGTTGACATATGAAACATTTGAATTGATATTAAGCGCTCAAAAGAAAAACTAAAACGCCACCAATAGCAATTCCAATAACGCCAACCAATAATAGGTTACGGCGATAGATTTGTTTCATACTCCGCAATTGCTCTTGCAATATAATCAACGAGTCCGAAGAGTTCTTCTGCGATTCTAATGCTTGCTCCAATTGCGTTGATGCTGTCTCCAATTCCAGAATCGATTGTTCCAATTGATTCTGTAGCAATTGTAATTGCACCCGAGACATTTCTAATTGTTCTTGCACTGTCAGTAACAAGTTTTTCAAGTCGCTGATTTTCGTCTTGTAAGTTTCTAAGAGTTGTAGTATAGTTATTGTTGACTCTTTTTTTATCACCGACGACGATAACCATAAAGCAGGCGAGCAAAATAAAAATAATAATAATAGACCAACGAATAATTTTTTCATTTGCCATTCTCCGACACTCCTATTATTTTTTTCTGAATTATATTACCTGTAAAATAAAATGCCAATGTCCCATTGATCGCTGAAAAGCAAGCGATGATAAATCCAGTAGCTATTGGGTCTGACATAACAAACTTATATAAACCAAATCCGATACATATTGTTTCAATTAGCATTACCCAAATGAAGGCAATCCACTTTCGGCTTTTCATTTTTTCCTGCATCTTAATATCCTCTACAAGCTTGGAAGTGCATTGGGTCACCTGTCCATCTCGGTGCCCAATCTCCACCATATATCCATCCACGATTTTTAAATGCGTCTATCCAAATCTGCGGTTGGTCTTTTGCCTTTCCTCCCCATAACGCAATATGACTATTCATATCAATAGCTATCGCCCATGAGTGAGTTGATAATGCTGGGTAGCCTCGCATCTCACGAAAACAATATGTGCCCGCAGTTCTGTCCCAATCATTTTTACGCATTTCTAATGGGCCTACCATTTCCATTGCCCATTCAATAGCGTCAAGAACTGAAGTAGCTATTCCAGAATGCAATCTCAACTTTGTAACTATTACTTCAGGATTCCAAGCTGACCTTAAAGGATATGTAAGTTGATACCACTTAATAACTTTCTCAAAAAAATATTCGTCAACTTCCAAATCTTTGTCACTATCTGGATTGCCATAGTAATGATTTATCTCGTCAATTCCATTTGGCACATAATCTAATTTAACCACGCCACGCCTCCAATATTCTTGCGATATCTTCTGGCGTCCATCCCCTCGCAACTACAAAGAAAATCAATGCTGCAAAACCAATTACAATAGCACCAATCAAAACGTTTTGCATTACTTGTTTAATAACAATTACTTTCTTTGGAACTTGGGGCGCTTCGGTATGTCCCTTAACATTTCCTTTTATTTCTGCAAGGTCAATTTGTATTTGTTGAATGTACACTGCATTTTGATGAGTGAGTGCCGTTAAAGTATCCGCTCCGTTACCTATCACTTTTTCCCATAGTTGGTCTACTTGAAGTTTAATTGTTGCTGGTTTTATCTTTGTCATTTTGTGCCTCAAATTTTTCGTAAATTGATGTTAACTTATTTTCTAATTCTACGACTCTTGCTTTTACAATTTCTATTTCAGAAATATTATGTGGAGGTTCGTAGTGTTGTGGACTCTCAACAATTATAAATGGTGTATTGATAATACTAATCGGCTCACGTTTATTGAACGTTTTATTTTTTATAACTTCCCACATCAATAAATTATTTTCGTCAAATAACTGACGATTAAAACATGAATGGTTTTCTAATATAAAATCTGGATAGCTTCCTTTTTCCCTAACGAACTTAATGCCACAGATATAATGTTTGCCCCCAATTTTCTTTGTATCGTGTTTCCAAACTTTCATATTTCTATACCCATTTGTGTAACCATAATATATGTCTGTATGGGTACACCAGTCCATGACATAGAAAACTGTATTTTATTATCATCACCAATGGGACAGTCAGTCATAAACATGTCTGAGTGTTGTGTCAAAGTAGCTGCACCATAATTTTGTGCAAACTTAGCGCCTGGTGCATTTGTAGTATCGCCAGGCGCCCATGTTGACCCCTTTGGTCTAAACCAAATTCTTGTAGCATAACTATTTGTTGGGAATGCTGGGTTATAAGCTACTTGAACACTGACTTTAAAACGTCCTCCCTTAACATTTGTATTAGCATCTACAACGCAAGTTATATCTGTCCATGTGGATGCCGTTATAGTAGTTGTAAGATATAATAGATATGGATAAGCTCCTGGACTATCAGAATACCATATTAAATGACCTTGATATAAATGTGCAAGTAAAAGTCTTGCGTTTGGAATGTCATGAATAACTAATCCTGATGCGTCCCTTGCAAGAAGTCCGAGTGAGCCGATATCAATTTGCCGTCGAAACACATCAAGTAAGGTGATATCAAAGTTTGAGTAGCGAGCACCATAACGATCTATAAGTACACCTTGTTTATAATTCAAAGTTGCAAACGGATCGCGAAATGGTTTGTCATTATCATAATGTGTATCAGTTACATCTATTGCAGTATCAAAAACAAAATCGTCAAAGAGTCCATTAGCGAAAGTTGTACCAGCAATACCCATCCCTATATTAAATGTATAAAAAGAATTGTCATAAGCATCTGGTGCGGCTGACCAAGCTCCATCAACTTGCGCACCGTTTATTCTAAAGTTTCCAGTTCCAGCGCCTATATCCCAAGACCATTTGAAATGTATGAAGCCTTGATCGAATGGTTGGTTACCAGCGGTATATGTATTTGCAGTTTGTAATAAATATCTTTCAGTCCCTCCATTCACATAGACAATTATAAAGCGATCATTACTCTGTTGATACTTCAACGCCATATAATGGGTTCCGTCAATTCCCCACGAAAATAAATCGTGGTTAACTGAAACATCGAAAGAAAACCACGGCTCAAAATAAAATGATATGGTACCAGCATTTGGCATTAACTTTCTGAACGTTACTGATTGATTTAAACGTTTCACTGGGGTATATGGTGTTGGATAATCTGCAACGTCCTCAATCTGAAATGCACTAAATGAACATTCTTTTGCTATTGTAGCTGAGTTAGTATATGCTCTTAGTTCGTGCGTATTGGCAACTGTAATAGCTGTACTCAAAATAAATAATCGCACTAACTGATTTGGTATAAGCCATTCTTCTCGAATAAGAGTGCCAACATTAACGGTTATTACTTCAGTGGAAAACGCTACCGCTATATTTATTCTATTAGCTGCTGCTATAGTGTCCCTTAATACAAATCCACCTGTAGTTGAACCTGAAACTCTTTTCAACATTACACTCAAACAAACATTCGCTGCAGTAAAAGCATTCGCTGCAAACGCTTGTGGGACGTACCCATTAACTGCATCCGTATTTGTAACTTTCGAAAACTGGTGCCCATCAAACCAATAATCAGTTAAGACAACAGTAGAAGAAACAGGGGCTGACCAATAACTTGTGTCGGTTAAATCTTCAGGCGCTCCTACAAGATTTTCTGTTGCACGAAAAGTTCCTATACACGGTGTTCGAGGTGAGGATGTTAATCCAGTCCATTGTTTACAGCGAACATTTTCGACGTCCGCATTATCACTATCATACAACTCAGGCATTTCAATTAGTATGTCTTTATAGACAGGAGCTAACCCATTAGACGACCTGCACGAAAACTCCATTAAAAATAATTCCATCGTTGATAAAAGTAATTCACTATTGATTAGTAAGTCGGCGAACCCGCCCCAGACTGCAGTCTCACCACCAAGTGCACCATAAGGGATTTTGTGTTCAAGCGCAAGATTTCCTTGAGGTCCACCAGGATATAAAAATAACGCCATCATGTTTTCTGGTGTAAGTTTTATATTCCAGAATCTCGACTCGTCAATTGAACCATGCAAACCATGAATACCTAATGTTCCATATTGAATTGGCTCTGCATCACCGTAACCGTCACAAACCAAAATACCAAAATCCTCTTCATCAACAAGTACGCCATCACGATAAAGTTGCACACGGACGTGACTCAAATCAGTTTGATCGAAAGTGACACCAAAGAAATGAAAACCGTCAACCGCTGTTACTACAGAATCTGTACAGTTATGTTGCGTTCTTGTTGTTAGTTCATAAATAATCAATTTCCATTTATCGTCGCCAGACGATTGTATGAATACCACATCCCACGTTCCATCGTTTAGCCATGCTACATTATGTGAGCCTTTTACAGAAGCAAGTTCGTCAACAGACAACCATCCAGTCCATGACCATACATCACCAGCTTGAATATCTTCTCGCAGATTTGTGACTGTCAATAATTCGTCCGACTCCATGTTGATTGCTTTTCCAGAAACACCATCAGCTACCGCAAGATTTGTAGCAAGTGTTATTTCTAACTCAGCACCATTTCCCGAAGAGTCCCTAAGTCTTTTTCCTAATTCAATAATACCATCATCAAAAGTATGATGGGCAACTAATCCCTTGTCAGAAGGAAAAGTTGGAACAAATAAATTTGCAGGACGGAATGGATTATTCTTAAGCCAAAGAATATTTGCAGGTGTTAATGCATAAGAGTAGAATGCTAATTCACCAATGAGTCCAGTCCATGACGCTACTCCGGTCTTCGTTGCACCTATTTGAATTATTGGGTCATCGTCAAGAGTGGTAGTGGATATTTCTGTATCAGATTGTTGAATTGCATCAATATATATATAGGCAACACCATTTCTACGAACTAATGCTATATGATATTCTTTGTCTTGAACAAACGCTGCATCCGCACTTACTTGAACTTGAGCAGCCCCATGGTCAATGACCCATTGTAAAATATTTGTTGCAGCTGAATAACATCTCCATCCAATCTGTGTTCCTGCTTCAGCTCGACGATTTAAAACATCAACTGCAACGCCTAAAGTATCAAGTACTATTCTAAATGAAACTGAAAAATCACCAGTGCCAATATTGAAGTTTGCATGATATGGAATTGACATAACTGAATTAGCACCATCAAATCTTGGCGCCTTTCCGAAGAATGCATTTTCCCAAGACAAACCAACACTATCAGTTATATATATTGGATGCTGATTTCCAGAGTCGTCTCGAATATATTGTCCAGTCGAACCTCCACCCTCTCCAAAAGAATATCTTGCAATTAGAAATGCATCATCAGGAGCAATGGGCTGAATGATACCCGAAGCTCCCCCACCACCTTGTGGTATCACACTATTTTCTGTTGTTACTGCAACTACAGAATACGCACTGATGCCTTCGCACTTTACTTTATAATTTCCATACTCGTCAAGTTCAACTTCGATTACGCGTAAATCAGTATTGACACTCATGACTGCTTCTGTTAAGTCAATCAAATCACCAGGTAAAGTAGCAACATCAGTTTCAAAGCTATAATCAAAATCAGAATACTCATAATAGTCTGAAACGCCATTCGACAATCTATCTGCCCACGTAGTATCCTTTATATAACGTACTTCAATGTCGTCTATCTTTTCTGTTCCAACAACATTTCTCTTGACTGACTTTCTGATGTCAGTTAACTTCATTGCAGTAACATTGCCTCTGATATCAAACTGATGTAAGATTCCACCAGCGGCAGTTTCAGAAAAACTTACTAACGCTCTTTTATTTCCAGCCGTCCATTTATTTACAGCTACATCTTCACCTAACCAATTGAGCACTGCATTTGTTACGATTATAATTTCATATCCTTCCAATTCGTATTGTGCGTATACGTCCTCAGCATCAGAGTCGTCAGGATAAAACTCACCATTGGCGATTGGTATGACGCAAGTAAACTCTTCAGTCTTACCAGTGGTATCAGAAAATATTAGTTGGTCAGTTACTGTTTCATTAGGATGCCATATTACTCTTACACCTTCGTAGCGACGATCTTTTTTGCCATATTGAAATCCGTGAAAAATATCATCATCATCATAAGCAACACCAACTACTGCTGCTGGAAACAAATCTACAAGTACAAACAACCCAGCTTTAAAATTAAAAACATAACCGAACTCAAAACATAGACGTTCGATTTCGTCCCAATACGTTTCTTCATCTTCTGGGTCAACACAATATTGTGTCACTGTATAATTTATTGTTGTTAAGTTTAAATCCCCGTCAAGAATGCCAGCCTCATAAAAAAGTTGATGCAAAAGACTTGCAGCTTTATTTGCTGTATTACAAACTTTGAAACTGGTATACGCTAAAGATTGGTCAATGGTTTTTCGTAGTTGCATACCTGGGTCAACTACCTCAATTTTAAGATGGTCAAGCGTTGAACCTATTTGAACTTTAAAATTATTTCTTATGTAGCCTTCAAACCACGCGGCTCCACCATTTGTAATTACACAATGCATTTCAGATGGACCAGTGAGAAAATTATTCGCCACTGTAATATCGTCAACTGTAAAATATGCGTAGTTAACAGTTGGTTTTAGTTTATTATAAAGTGTTTCTTTCTTTTTTAAATCGCTACAATGACTAGTGATGTTAACTGCACCAGCACCGAAGTCTACTGTAATTACGAATGCCATAATAAATTATAATCCTATTTGATCGAGCTCTTCAAACTCTTCACGAAGTATTATTGCAAAGTCCCTCAAGTTTCCGCCATAAACATCATTATCATGAACGTCAATAGTAACGTCTATTGGCCTTGCCTGTTGGAAAGTTGCACCTCCACTACTACCACTACTACCATCAGTTGGTGCTAATCCATCAAGTCCAGCATCAATTAAATCTTCTGGCGTTATATTTTCTAACCACTTAGTATCCTCTAAACCTTTTATTTCAAGTAGTTCAATTAAGGCGAGTTGCTTTTCCTTTCGTTTAAAAACGTTTACTATTTCAATTATAACGTTCATCAAACTAATAAGTATGTTTACAAATCCGCCAACTATGATACCAACTACTGAAAAGACACCAATCAACAAGTTGCCAATTGGTACAAACACTAAATTATAAAGCCATACAAAAACATCGCCTAATACTTTTATTATTGGTGCCAACCATATAAATATTGGAGCAAGAACGTTGCCAAGAAAAGTTCCTAACACCATTAGTATGCCCATCAACGGTGCAAGAACGTTATCAACTAATGGACCTAAGATAACCATCATTGATTCAAATATTTTTCCTATTGCAAATAGAAGCAGACCAACCCACCCAGCTGAAACTGCGAGGGACGCAAGTTCGCCAGCAGTACCACCAAGTGCGTTTAAAAGTGTATCAAGTACGCCCGCTAATATATCAACTGGTACTTCTACATTACTTTCTGCTGGAGTTGCGTTTCCTGCTATAGCACCGTATACACTATTGTCCCACTCATTTTGAAGCCACGCTAAACGTTTATCGTGAAGTTCTTGTTCTTGTTTTTCAATATCCGCTAAGTCTTGAAGCATTTCTTCAAACGTCTTTTCTGTGACTTCATAAAAATCATTTGCTATATCGCGAAGGTCCTCTGTATTTTCTATTGAGCCTTGTTGACCGTCAAGTAACTTTTCTATAGCAAGACTCATACCACTTATTGTTTTATCAGTGAGACTATATACGCGTTCTCCGTTCTTGTCAACTTCATTTAGCAAATTTGATATTTGCAATCTTACAGCTTCAGCTTTTTCTTTAGCCTCATCATAACTCTCATGTAGAAGTTCAGCCATTTCTTTTTCAGCTTCTATTCTACGAAACTCTACTTGTAAAGTTTCAAGTGTCATTTTATTTAATTGAGTCCACGAACTTGCTGCAGCTTTTGCAGTAGTAGCAGCAGTAGCTGAATTACCAGATTCAAAACCAGCTTTAGTTGATGGAGAACTTCCACTCGAAAAATCTAAAAGTTCGTTTCTTAATGCATCACCACCAGAAGGTAGGACAAGATTTTTTATTTCAGAGTTTGCAAGTTCTTCATTAGCGCGTTTAGTATTTCTTGCTAACACTAACATAACTGCTGCAAGACCAGCAACTGCCAACGCTATTAAACCAATTGGACTCGCACTTAACGCTAAACTAAAAGCAATCACTGCAGCTTTAATTGCAATGAACGCTTTTATTAACGCACCAATAACTATCAATAAAGGACCAATGGCTGCAACCATGGCAGCTACCTTTATAATAGTTTGTTTCATATTGTCTGTAAGGCCCTTAAACCAGTTCGATAATTTTTCTATCAAGTCTCCAACTTTATTGAGTATAGGAATTAGTATTGGCCTTATAGCATCTCCAAGTTCAATGAACGCAGCTTGAATCTTTGCCAAGACAACTGCAAATCTTTGCTTTATAGTGTCAGACGCTTCTTCAAAAGCAAAATCAGTTGCGCCTGTTGAGTCTGCAAGCGAATCCATTATTCGCGCAGTTTCTTCTGCGTTCTCACCAAGTAAACCGAGAGCACCTCTTAACGCTCTGACGTTTGGAAATATTTCTGCGAGAAGAGCACTATTGCCACCAAGTCTTTCGTTGAGTAACGTTAGTGCTGATAACAATCCTTTCTTTTTAATTTGGTCACGAAGACCTCTTGCAGTGAGCCCATATTTTTTTAATGCATCTTCAGCTTGCATCGTTGGCTTTAACATTGCAGTCATTACAGCTTGAAGCGATGTTGCAGCTTCATCTGCACTAAAACCTATACGAGTTAATGCAGCAATGACACCACCAACCTGATCGAAGGTGATACCCATTTGTGAAGCAAGAGGTATGACTCTACCTATTGCGCCTGCGATTGCGTCGGCTGCAGCTTTACCCTCTCGAACTGTAGCTACAAGAACATCAACTGCTTCTGCTGCAGAAATATTTTCTTGACCATAAGCATTAATAGCAGACGTTGCTGCGTCCGCTATTACTTTAGTTTCACCAAGGCCAGCGATTGCCGCCTTAGTAGACGCTTCTAAAGTTTGCATTGCAACTTTACCGCGAAGACCTGCAGAAGTAATGAAGAACATTGCGTCAGCTAATTCTTTTGGTGCTCTACCAAGACTCTTCGACATATTAAGTAGGTCGTCTTTCCAGGCATTAACTTGAGTTTTTGCTACACCTACAAGACCAATGATTTCTGACATTGATTTTTCAAAGTCAGCAGACATTTTTATTGCTGCGACGCCCATCAACATTATTGGAAGTGTCAATGCTTTTGTAAACGACTTACCAACGCTTGTAAGTTTAGTTCCAACTGCCGCAAGATC
>Ga0307377_10005025_pt1 | contig 14287 bp, 18 predicted proteins | sample TR3MG_FD_202535 | JGI IMG/M metagenome (GOLD analysis project Ga0307377, IMG submission 202535) | Soil microbial communities from Risofladan, Vaasa, Finland - TR-3 | ecosystem: Environmental > Terrestrial > Soil > Coastal area > Acid sulfate soil | place: Finland: Risofladan, Vaasa | collected... | reverse complement strand
TAAAAACTTTGTCAATAATGCTTTGACTCATGGGGTGGCAGGGCTTAATATTGATGGGAGTAGGATTGAGACAGACGATAAATTATCAATACATAAAGGTGGGGCTGGAACGGTTGGTAAAATTTGCACAGTTTGGGAAAAAGACTTTCAAAGTAGTGGCCAAAAGTTGGGTCGTTTCCCTGCAAACATAATACTAGATAAAGAAGCTGGAGAGATGCTGGATGAACAGAGTGGTGTTTTAGGCAACAGTTATAGACCGAATAGGGATAGAAGCAAAAAAATAACTCCTGATTTTGAGCCAATTATTGTTGCAATGAAACCAATAGATAAAAACTTTGTCAATAATGCTTTAACTCATGGAGTGGCTGGATTGAATATTGATGGGTGTCGGATTAACCATAATGAAAAACAAAGATTTGTATTTAGAGGAGAACGCAGGGAAGAATCTACTTATAAATATAATCAAGAAAACCCCAGTAGTTCAGATAATGGAATGTTTCGTTCTGGGCAGATACAAGGAGAAGGGTCTGCATCGCCCTCACCAAAAGGCAGATTTCCTGCAAACATAATCCTTGACCATGAAGCAGCCGAGTTACTGGATGAACAGAGTGCACCAAATATGCACAGTGCAGGAAAAAAAAGAAGTGGAGGACTTGGGAAAGAAGAAAATAATAAATCAATTTTCAATGGACATAATGAAAATAATGGTTCAAGATTTGGCGACTCAGGCGGGGCCTCCCGCTTCTTCCAGAAATGCGACTTTACAGAAGAGGACGACATAACAAGATTTTTCTATACAGCAAAGGCAAGCCGTAAAGAAAGGAACGCTGGATGCGAAGAGCTGGAAGAAAAACAAGCTAATAAAAATGGAAGTGGACTTGGAAGGAAGTGCAGCCTCAAAAAGCGTATTAACGAGAAGGGAGACGATCTAATAAGATCAAAAAACACCCATCCGACGGTCAAGCCCCTGGCACTTCTCGAATACCTCTGCAACCTGACCAGAACGCCGACAGGTGGAATTGTATTAGATCCTTATGCAGGGAGCGGGACCACCGGGTGTGCCTGCGTAAACACCGACCGTGATTTTATCGGAATAGAACTTGAAGAGGACTACGTTGAGATTGCTAAAAAACGAATTGAATATTATGAAAACAAAAGAAAAGAAAAACTTTTCCCATGAGTAAAACAACCGTAAAAAACATCCTGAACATGGACATTAACACCGCTGATTTCTACACCATTGCAACCACCGTCCATAAAACCCATAAAAAGAAAAAGCTGAAAATCAAGGGCACGTATCTGGAGGCACTATATAAAGACACAAACCGAGTCATCAAAGTAAAAAAATCTACGCAAGCGGGCGTATCTGAATGGCTTGCAATTCGGGCAATAATCAGGGCCCGCAACGGCCTGAATGTTTTCTATGTTTTTCCAACTTACGTTTTAAAAAATCAATTCGTCAAAGAGCGGATCAACAAATCTATAATGTATACTAGATATTATTCTGACCTTCAAAAGAATGATGACTCCCGGATCTTCGAATCTCTTGACATGAAAATGTTCGGAAAAGGGACCATTGCATTTGTTGGAAGTAACTCTCAGGTGTCTTTTTTATCCTTCCCGGCCGACGATGTTATTATTGATGAGCGCAACCAGTGCAACGAAGAAAATATCGGGATGGCAAAGGACAGGCAGGGAAATTCTAAAGACAAGACAAATGTCATAGTAGCTAACCCGACCTATGAAGGATTCGGGATTGATCTTGATTATGAAGAGTCTAACCAGAACAAATGGTGTATAAAATGCAGCTGCGGGGAGTGGGTTTTTCCAGACTTTTTTAAACATGTCTTAAAAGAGATTGACGATAAAACATATATTATCAGGGACAAGAATTTTGACCCACATAAAACAAAAGATGTAAACCCGATCTGTCATAAGTGCGGGAAAGCATTCAACCGCCTGGCAACCGGGGAGTGGGTTCCTCACAACAAACATAATGACTCAGGCTATCATATTTCAAAACTATTTGCGGGAACCGTCACTCTGAGAGAGATGGTCGATCGATTTGACACCGGCCTGAAAGACGAAAATGAAATGCAGCATTGTTTCAACAATGATATGGGACTCAGCTACACAGCCAAAGGTGCGAAGATTGACGACTCTCTTCTGAATTCCTGTGTTAGGGATTATAACATGCCAGACAATTCAACCGATATTCATATTGCAGGGATTGACGTTGGCAATATGTTCAATATTATTATTGCAGATGTCAACTTGCATGTCCATTATGTGGGGGAGACTCCAGATATTAAAGACATCATTATGCTGATTAAAAAATACAATGTCAGAATGTTTGTAATTGATGCAATGCCGGAAAAGAGGACTGCGACAAAATTGGTTTACTCCATGAAGCGGGGTTTTATGTGCTTTTATTCGAACTCCAAAAAAAACTTGACGTATGATCTTGAAGAGCGTACACTCTCAGTGGATAGAACTTTTACACTAGATGCAGTTAAAGAATCAATTGTTACCGAAGAAATAAAGTTGCCACAAAATGCGAAAACAATAAAAAACTTTTACGAGCAAATGACTTCTTCCACCAGGGTGTTCGATGAAAAGAAAAAAACTTACGATTGGGTCCATAACAAGCCAGACCACTATTTCCACGCAATGGCATATTTATTACTGGCAAAAAAAATACTAGTGGCGGTTACCTGATGATATTTTCTAAAAATAAAAAAGTTGAAAAAGCAATTGCCGACGGAGCCAATACTATGATGACCGGAGTTACCGGAGTCCCATCAAATGCAAGGTCGGAGCAGGGGCGAAGGGGCTACAATGTTTTCACATATTCCCAGCTATACAATGTTACTGGACGCAATAAAGAAAATGAACTCCAGACCGTTTCAATTGAACAGCCGATTTTTTACCTCACACTTGAAGAGCGGATAAATATTTTTAGACTCAGCTCCCCGGTGTTCGGCCTTGTCACTTCTCGAATGAATAGATTAAGTTCCCTGAATTTTGAGGTGGTCCCTGATAACAAAAACGAGGACATGCTTTATGAGAGATTAAAAAACTACAAACAGATATATAAAGAATACGAAGGGCAGGCCGACATGAAATTTCAAGTCGCCCGTGCTCAAATCAGACGAGAGATTGAAACAGAACTTCCCGACATTCTGCCTGACATGTCAAATTTTGACAGAGCTATCCTCCGATGGAAAAAACGTCTTGATATGCAGAAGGGAGACAAAGCCGGGGAGATTGCCGACTGGCTGGAGCAACCGAATCAAGAGGACAATTGGGGCGACTATATTAAGAAATATGTTTTTGATTTGATGATCCATGGCTCAGTCAGTCAGTACAAACAAGAGCAGAATGGAGTCATTGAAAATATTTACACTCTGCCCGGTGGCACTATATTCCCAGTCAAGACTCCTTATGTCGGGAGCTACACCGCTTATGTTCAGTATGTCGTCGGCATGGACCCGCAAATTTTTTATGACAATGAGATTGTATTCTCCAGCTACTGCCCGACTTCTGCCCGGTCGCATGGTTTTATACCGCTGGAGGCCCTTATAAACAAAGTAACAGAAAGCATGTTGTTTGACCGGCTCATGGCAGAGCAAGCCGATGGGACAAAGCCCCCTGAAAAAATGGTTGTCATAACTGATAACTCGACCTTTGGAGACTTCAATCAAGATATGCAACTCCCGATTCAGGGAGACAAGCAGCAGCGAATTGAAGAGAAGGTAAACCAGCCAACCAAAAATGCAGTAATGACTTTTTCAGGAAATGCTGCACAGGTTGTGGACCTGTCAAGGGAAAACACGATGGGGATACAGATGCAAAGGCAAAAAGATATTCGAGAAGAGGTCGCACTTGTTTTCAATGCTTCGAATATTGAGGTCAACCTCACAGGGTCAGATAATACATCGGGCCGCGAAACCTCAGAAACTCAGATGGAACTTTCCCAGGGGCGGGGGATCGGTCCCATAATCGTGCAAATTGAAAATGATTTTAATAAAAGGATTCTCCCATTCAGGTTCGGCGGTGGTTACAAACTACAGCTTGACGTCGGGCAGAGCGAAAGAGAATCAATCGAACTGCTCCGAGCTAAAATGGATACTGGTTTATTTTCTGTCAATGAGTTGAGACGGGACGAGCTTAATCTTGACCCATATGATGGGGATGAATTCGAAAAGCCTTCCGGCCCCGGTATGCCAGACGGTACAGAGGGCGCACCCCTCTATGTAAATCAAGCACAGTGAGAAAACAAATGACAAAAAAAAGAAAAACTCTGACAACTCAGGATTATAAAGAAATGCTCCAGAGGGCAGAGGACCAGAGAACCGTTGCACTTGAAATTATAAATGACTGCAAAGATATTATGGAAACACAAAAGGCCGTTATCAAAGATTTGAATTACAAACTATCAAAAAAAATCAGTCCCTGGGATAGGTTCAAGCAAAAATATATCATGGGGAAATATATCAGGTTGTTAGAACAATGGCAGAAATTAAAGACAGAAAAATTAAACCGGCAGAAATTGACGACTTAACAGCCGAGCTTGAACTTGATTTGGTTGCATTCTTTAAAGTCCTTGAATCTGATATATTATATATTGTAAATTCTGAAGATGACCCTGATGAAATTATAAAAAAAATAGACAAGTTGCTGGAGTGAAGAATGTCAGATATTAAGGCGAATATTTTGTGTGAAATTACTTATTGTTGTGATGAACTAACAGGGACGGAGCCTATTAAGTTCCAATTTGTTGGCGAATTCAGAAACGCTCAGGATGTAATGAGAAAAATCAAAGAATTAAAAGAAGAATATCCCGACCGAAAATATAGTATAACCTCAGTTTTTTAAAGGAGTCCCTGATGGCGAAGAAAAAATGTAACACGATTGTTAAAAAGAAAGTTATAAAAGATAGCAAGTCGGACAAAGTTTCTTCCTGTATGACAAAATTCAAAGATGGCCAGCTGAAGGACAGGCATGGGAACATCGTCACAGATAAAGACCAGGCCCTTGCAATTGCCTTGAATGAAGCGGGCCTGTCAAGAAAGACTTTGGAGAAAGCGGAAGTCTTAAACAAAATCAAAGTTTATAAATCACAGATTAAAAAGATGATACAGAAGCAGGATGCAAAAGAAGAGGCTTTATTTGATAAAATAATCCAGTTTTTTCAGGAGAACCCTAATCCGGATGACTCCAAAGTCCATGACTTCGCTGAAAAGAATAACATAGACACCCACAAATTGGAGTCAGTTATTTATATGATCCTGTCAGATTTTTTGAGCGGGGGAGCATCGAAGGGAGTCAACAACAACTATGATGAAAATGAAATAAAGCTTGGTATGATTGTTGAAGCCGAACACTCCAGTATTCCAGCACTACAGAGAAAAATTGTTTATGACCACCTGGCAGAGAACCCGGCGTATTATTCAGATGGCAGGGACAAGGGTGTATTTATTGAGTTGGAAAATTCAAAAGTAGAAAAGCTTAAAAAATAATGGGTTATGCTCCAAAAAAAAGCCTGAGTCCAGCAAGAAAACCACCTTCTTTGATACCGGCTGGAAAAAAAGAGGTTGAATGCCGGGGTTGCGGAGCTTCCGGTCAAATTGAAAAATGCGAATATTGTGGAAGGATTTTTTAAATGGCCAGAATTTATCTTGACCGCCTGACAAAGAAATACAGCCCCGGCACTGTCAGGACCGGAAAATATAGAAAACTCGTCGAACAAATCATGGAAGAGAACACAACAAAATTAAATCGGACTCTTTTTAAGATCACTGATGATCACTACAAAAAAGAAAACAAGAGAATAACCAAAAAAGAAAAGCGGTTCTCTCTGCCTGAACTGGAGGACGTTCTTCCCCGGAAAACAATATCAGTCAGGAAGAGCGCTGAGAAGGGGAGCCTGATCACAGATGATTTACGGGATAAATTGTCGACTCGACTTAAAGAGACATTGAAGAAAAAAGGACTGGAAACGAAAACAGGCAAAATGGCAGGGACTTTAAAAAAAGAAGTCCTGGCAGAATTTGAGCAGAATATCAGAAAGACTTTTGTCAACTACACAAAGAAAGACCCGAAATTTAAAGTCCCTGGAAATGTCAGGAATATTGCAACAACCGAGTTAAGAAGTGCGGTGGCAGAAATTAAATCTGAATACAATAAAACCATACTGGAGAAAAATCCAGATGCAAAGATGACAAAGACATGGATCCACAACATGGGAGTATTGAAGAGCCGGAAGAATGCAAGGCAGGGCCATGTTAAACTTAACGGAAAAACAATTGGATTTGATAAAATGTTCACAATATGGGGAGACGAAGGAGTATATGAAGCACCATATCCCCATCATAGTTCGCTGCCAGCGGGCGAGGTGATTGCTTGTCAATGTGAAATTTTATACAGGGTTAAAAAGTAATGAGCAAGGAACTGCAAATCAAACAATTAAAAACCATTGCATTATTATTATCTAAATTTTATCAATATAATTTGAAAATAGAAATAAATGTTCAGACAAAAGAAAAACAGGCCAAAGTCTCAATAAAAGAATGCAATTTGTGATTGACAATAATTTTGTTAAATGTTAATTTTAAAACCTGATGATCCCTTTTAAATAAATCATTCAAATCCGCAGAGTACCTTCACCAAAGCCTCTGCACACTCCAAAGTGTCGAAGGTACTTGATGAAAAAAAATATTTCTTTTTTATTCCAACCATATAATTTTGACAAAGGCGAACATGCCTTTGAAAAATCTGTGGATGGACAGAAAAAAAGATATTTAAAAGGCATAGCTTCCGGGACCATGATCGACGGTCATGGCGAAAAGATCACTGAACAATGTATAAAATCATTCCAGGAACAAGCCGGGTCAGGCGACATTTTACTTTATGCAGATAAACATGGAGTGGCCTACACTGAGGACATCGGGATTCTGGAGAGAGCTGAAATCCTTCCGAACTATGACTGGCAAGTAGAATTTAGACTCTATGATGAATCTGATGGAGTCGGAGCCAACACCCTTGAAACAATTGGCAAGTTGTGGAAACAATGCAACGGCCTGCCACCATACCAGCATAAAAAACAAAAAGGTTTTTCAATAGAGGGGATTATTCCCGACAATGGAATTATCAAAATGGATCAAGACGGCCGCAGGGTTGTTAATGATGTTACCCTTGATGGGTGTGTGGTAGTTCCACGCCCTGCTTATCAGACCTCAATAGCTCATTCACTTTATAAGGCCCTTGAAGAGCGACCCCCCTGGCAAATAGAAAAAGCAATTGAAAACACACTAAAAAGATCAATCCAAAAAGATGACCTTGAACAAAGTTATTACAAAAAGATTTACACTCTTAACGACACCCTCCATGAAGAGATCGAAAAAATAATGCAAGATCAATCTATAGAGAAAAAAGAGCCAAGGCTCAAAACTCTATTTGATGAATATAAGAATATAATGATTGAAACAATCATAGAGAACCCCGGCATGTTTGAAGTTATCGACCCATATGATGACACAGACACCGAGGTTGCAAGTGTTTACGATAGGAAGCCAGACTCTCAGATCGTTCTTAAAAGTTTGTTGTCCAGCCTGGACCAAATTGAAAAGGCGGTTGAAAAAATTATTTAAACTAGGAGTCTTAAAATGGAAAATCAAGAATTGATGGCCCTAATAGCAAATCTAAATTCTATAACAGAGCAAATCATGCAGCTGGCAGGCGGAAGCCCGGTAGTTGATGAAGTCGAAGAAGAGCCTCAGCCTGAGAATGCTCTGGCAATGGAAAAAATCTTAAAGTATTTAAAAGAAGATGATCAAGATGAAGATGACATTGGCGACGTTGAAAAATCCGATGATGCCGATGAAGACGACGCTGAGGTTGAAAAATCAGAAGAGGGAGCAAACGCCTCCGACGATGCAGAAGAAAGAATTGAGGACCAGCCAGAAGAAAATATTGGCAATATAAATGAAGTGGCAAAGGCCATTGCAAAGGCTCTGAGAAACAAAGTCAAAAAATCTAAAAAAGTAAATCCACTTCATAAAGAGATCAACAATCTTAAATCAGAAAATAAGGAAATGAAAAAAGCCCTTGAAGGAATTTTTGAAGGACTCGGCATTGCTGATGAGATTAAAAAATCTCAGGAAATCCAGAAGCAACAAAAAGCAAAGCCTTTGAATGATGAGAATGAAATTAAGAAAACTCTTGATTATATTTCTCAGGCAATTGGCAAGACTAATGAGCCAAAAAAAATGGTTAATCAGAATGACAACCAGCTCAGAAAATCTTTGGTTGACAATGATGGTCAACTCCTGAAAGGAATTTTTTCAAAAAGATAAAAGATAAAATATAAAATCTGAATATAGGAGATTTTAACAAATGGATATAATACAACAATTTAACAGCCAGAGGGGAGCCTACAAGAATTTAATTAGCAAAGCTCTTTCCTCTGCAAGCGGAAGCGGTGGGGCGTTAATTCCTGAACATTTGGAACAGGTTATCACAAACGCCATCCCAAGACTTTCCCCGGCTCTTGCTCTTGTAAGTGCAGAGTATGATCCACAGAAGGTTTATTCACATGGACCCCTTTGCCAGTAATGGCAAAGTAAACTGACGGTGAAAACGGTGAACATCTTAACTATGAAAATAAAAGACAATACCGTGCCAAGCCTCGAGAGAGGAAGGTGTAACGACTATTCCGAAAGGAAGTACGCTCAAGTGAGTGGAAGCGCCGTCCAGCCAGAAGTCAAAAGTTTCTTGACGATGCTGGTTGAAGATATAGTCTGCTCCCATAAGAAATTATGGGCAGGTAATCAATGGAAGAACAAAAACGACTCGAAAAGAACAAACGAGAAAAAGAACGATATTATGAAAATCATGAAGCAAAAAAGGCATATGCAAGAGAACGCTATCATGAAACTAGAGAAGAGTCGTTGCAAAGAAATAAAAAATGGCGAGAAGAGAACAGAGAAAGAACTAATGAACTTAATCGAGAAGCATATCAAAGAAATAAAGAATGGTATAATGAGCGTAGAAGGAAAATGCTCAAGGACCATCCTGAAATCAATCGAGCAAGATCATTGGTTAACAAACATATCCGAGAAGAAAGAATGGATAGGCCAAAATTTTGTGAAAAATGTGGAAAAGAATGTTTCACTTATGCACATCATGAAGACTATTCAAAATTTCTTGAAGTCATTTTTCTTTGCAGGAAATGCCATACATTGATACACCGGCAATAGATTAACGACCTATTGCGAACATAACGCATGAATTTAATAGACTAACAGCCCTCCCAGCGTCGGGCGGTGCGATGGGTGAAAGTGCAACCACACCAACAACCCAGCCAACTTTTGTTCGTGACACAGTAACTTTGAAAGTTGTAAGACGCAAAGGTGCGACAACTGACTTTTTGCAGTCGTCGTCAAAAAAAGCATACGATGCAGCAGCTGAAAATATCGAGGCTTGTATTCTCCAGCATGTTTATGATCTGGAGAATTATTGCATGTATGGAAACGTGGCATCAAATGCTTATGAGCCATCCGGGCTTGACACTTTTATAACAACCAATAGAACAAATGAAGCAGCGGGCGGTGCAGTCCCTACCTCACTTTCTTTCCTTGATAATATGCTTGATGAAAACTTGGACCGACAGGGCGTGAATCATTACAAAGCCTTCGTAATGTCTCCACAAATGTTGTCTAAAGTATCTCAACTTATGACAAACGTTAGACTTAATCAGGGCCTGACCGGATCACTGTCACAGGTTGACATCCCTGGTGGATGGAGATTAAATGCTTATCGAGATACACCAATTATTGTATCTTCTGCTTGCCGACCCAAAACAACTATGGGAACCGTAACACCATCGACCGGAGCAACCGGTGGAACAATCCCAGATGCAACAACTTATTATTTCAGAGTTGCTGCGGTTACTGCTAACGGCGAGCAAACAGCCTGTGCAGAAATCAGTCAGTTAACCGGATCGCCTGGAACCATAAGCACTATTGTATTGACCTTTACACCGGTGAGCGGTGCTTATAGATATAAGGTTTACGCAGGGACTGTATCCGGTGCTTTAACATTGTCAAGAATAGTTCCAGCTTTCACATATGATACAAATGGAACTTTAACTCAATCAGACACCGACATTATAAATGCTGGTGAAACAACTGTGACTTCCAATGCTGCCGGGGCTGTTAATGTAATAACATTACTCAGCACACCAACAACCGCAGGGACAGAAGTTCCTACAGCCATGCAATCGGACGTTCCTTTTGTTGCCGATCTTGCGGGTGGCGATGCTCCAGAAGAATATTGTTTCTTGTGGGATCTTGACAGAGCACAGGGACTTGGCCGACTGCCTTATACTAATGAAGGTGGATCAAGATTCAACGGCCTTGTGACAATTGAGGATCTGGCAAAGACAGATGATTTCTTGCCATTTTTAATCAAGTCTTATTTCGCACTTGCTCCAGCATTTGAGGCGACAAGCGTAATTCATAGAGGATTAAGGACCTCATAAATGGCGGTCTTGACTCAACAGCAATATTCTGAAATTGAAAAAGAAAAGAATATAAAATCAGAAGAGGGGAGAATCAAAAAGGTTCTGCCCTCAACTGTAAACAAAAAGCCTGAAATTAAATATTATTTATTTCATCCGGACAACCCGAAGAGCAGATATTTAAATGACAAATATCATGTCAGAATCGGGGGACTGAATTTCTACCTTGAAATTATCGAAGGTGTAATAACCACAAATGATGAAGAAGTAAAAACACATTTATTGGCTAAAGGGTTTATTTTTATGTATAAAAAGGAGATTTCAAATGAGTAATTATTTATCAAGAATTGGAGCGGAAGCCCTTAATAATTCAAATCCTGAAAATCAAAATGCGCAACTTGGCAGTAAATTAAAATGGTTGCTTGGTCTGAATAATCCACCAGGAAAAGTTTTCTATGTTAGTCGGAATATTCTTGCTTCAGGAAATGGTTTAAGTTGGGATCAGGCATTTAAGACAATAGGCGAAGCAGTGGATGCGGCAAATGATGCGTATACAGATGCAAGACAACCGGACAAAGGAAGAAACACTGTAATTTATGTAGGTGAAGGGTGGTATTCAGAAGTTCCGCTTACATTAACCGCAAGTGATGTTCATATTATCGGAGTCGCATCTGGAAGTCATGACTCTATAGTTCTTTACGGAAGCTCTTCTCAAGGAAGTTGGGCAGGGCCATCTGGCGGGCCAGCATTGACACTCGCAGGCTCAAACAATACTGTTATGAACATGGGATTTTTCACAGCTGATCCACTTTATGCCTCAGTAAAAGATGGAGCACATGCAAGTGATGGAGATTCAGGATATTATGGAACGAACGGAAACAGTTTAATAAATTGTAGTTTTGTTCGTGATGTAGCAGATGGTTCTCTTGGAGGACTTGATATTGCAAGTAATGAAGGCCCGTATGTTAGTAATTGTAGATTTTCTACTTCTTGTAAGGATTGGGGAATTCGGATAAGAAGTAACGGTGTTACTAATCCGGTCGGAGTCAGGATTGAGGATTGTAAATTTGTTGGAACTCCTGATGGTATAAATATTGTTGCTGGGAGTGACATCTTTATTCTTAGGAATTACTTCATAGATGACATGACTGACAGACCAGATACTTGCGACAATCAAGTCGTGAATGAAGGGAACAATGTTATCATTACAGATAATTATTGGGAAGGTTCTGAAGCGGATGCAATTACAGGTGGTGGAGATCATTTGAATATTAATAACCATCTGTTAGCTAAAACTTAAAAACAATCGACAATTATTATTAAAGGAGTTAATTAATGGATACTAAAACAAGTCCAAAAGTTGAAAAAGAAACGGAAGTTGAAAAAAAAGAAGTCAAGGGTTTGGAAATTGAACCAAAACGAGGACAAAGTAAAGATAAATCTGTGGAACTTGATATTGACAGGTTCACAAGATAAGTTTCAATTTGCTTTTTTATTTAATTGAGATTGCCAGTTGGTAGCCCCTGCCAAACAAAATAATAGGGGCAAGAAATTATATATAAGGAAATTATAATAATGGATACAGATTTTGGATGGGCACTAGACCACTTAAAAAACGGAAAGCAAGTTTCAAGAAAAGGTTGGAATGGAAAAGGGATGTATTTAGAACTCCAGATTCCCGACAAAAACTCTAAAATGACATTGCCTTATATTTACTTGAACACAACTTGTGGTAATTTAGTTCCATGGTTAGCGTCTCAAACAGATATTTTATCAGATGATTGGGAAGTAATTATAAAAGAGGAATAGTTATGGGATATGTTGAAATGAATGTTGCAAGAGTGAAGGACGGCGGGGTCAAAAGATTTGCCTTCGAATATGAGCAGATTTTGTCAGGGGCCGGCAATGGCGACTGGATATTGATACCTGATGACATTTTTGATATTTCCGTAACTGTAGCTCCAACAACTTGCACCGCCAAAGTGCAACTAACCACCGACAAAATAAGTGAGGTCAAGACCGGGACACCGACTGCAATTGATTGGGATGCTGGCCTGGTGGGTTCTAACTCAGAAGATGTTTTTTACCCGGTCACTGCAATCCGGCTTGTTCAGGCTGGAATTGGATCAAGTAAGTTGAAGGTAAGGGTCCAATGAGTTTTTCTAAAATTTATAGAAAGTTGGTTGGGAAAGATGGACTGGTTGCTGATGTTCTGCAAAATCCAACCACTCTAACAAATGAACTTCTGGTCAATCTGGAGGGCCATGTTAGCGAAGAAAACTCAACGATTACAAATTTGCCTATTGATGAAGCATTCACAGGAGAATGGGCGGATACTGTCAATTTTGGAGTTGTGACAATTTCAATTCTAACCGACCAGGACAGTGCACTTGATGGACTTGTGGTTCAATGGAGCCCTAACCAGACTGACATTATAAACATAGACAGTTTTCAAGTTCTTGCAGATGTTCCAAAGACTTTTACATTTGGTCCTGCGTCCAGATACATGAGAATGTTTTATACCAATGGATCAATTGCTCAAACTTCTGTAAATATTCAAACTATGTTTAGACGAGTATATGTTAAACCTTCTTCTCACAGAATAAGCGATTCGATCATTGGTGATGATGATGCTGAACTTGTCAAGTCTCTGATCACTGGTCTGGAATTCGATACAGGCATTTTTCACAATGTCGGTGTTCATAAATATGTGGACGATGAATACTTTTTGTCAACTGCAAGCATACAATCAATATTTGTTGATGCAAATAATACAAATAATCTAAATTTAACAAGTGAAAATTCCTATACTTTTGCAGGAGCAGCCACCTCAACAATCGGGGTTAATAGTATTCGCTGGACATTGAACACCGATAAAAATGCTACTGTATATGTAGAGCAATCAATTGATGGAGTTAATTGGGATATATCAGACAGTTTTGATTATTACTACATAAACGGTGGAGATGGTGGCAGCATAAAAACAGTTGCACAGTCGTATAGAATGAGAGTTGTTTTGACTGGAACCGAGGACACAACATCTTTCAGATTAGAATGTGCACTAACTCCAATTAGCGAACCGCTACCGAGAGCACTGGACACAAAGGGAAGATTGAAAGTTGGTTCAAATATTGAGGATGCAGAAACAGGGGTGCATGTTGACGTTGAGCCTCTGGGGTCATTGAAAACAATAACTCCTGTTTTACTTGCAGGCACAGGATTCGGAGGCTCTACAAAAGATATTAATTTCTGGTCGGAGGCTGTAACTGGCAGCGGGACCGTAACACAGGTAGGGCAAATTATAATTGCTACAGGAATAACTCCAAACTCAACTTCTGCATATACATCTGTCAGGAAGGGAAGAAAAAGTCCGGGATCAACAAATGAATTCAGGGCCGTTGCGGGCCTGACAACTGAACCCCAGGCAAACAATATAAGACGAATTGGTTGTTATGACGCTCAGGATGGATTTTTTTTCCAGGTTAATGGTTTGATTTTCGGAGTAGGTTCCAGAAAAGGCGGTGTTGATACTATAGTCTCTTCGGGAAGTTTTAATGGGAATCTGGGGAATACTTTTTCGCCGGAGCTTTCTTTGCTGAGGCTTGTTATAGATTACAATGCGGTGTCTGCTAAATTTTTTATCAATGGTGTTTTGCTCCATACAATTTACAGTCTTTCTGCGTTTCCGACAACAAACTCTTTGACACTTCCAGCGAAAATGGAAAATATAAATAGTGGGGGCAACACCACAAACAACACTTTTAC
>Ga0307377_10005024_pt1 | contig 14289 bp, 19 predicted proteins | sample TR3MG_FD_202535 | JGI IMG/M metagenome (GOLD analysis project Ga0307377, IMG submission 202535) | Soil microbial communities from Risofladan, Vaasa, Finland - TR-3 | ecosystem: Environmental > Terrestrial > Soil > Coastal area > Acid sulfate soil | place: Finland: Risofladan, Vaasa | collected... | reverse complement strand
CTGTAATTATTAGTCTTCTTGGTGGAGCACCACTTACACAAGCAGAATGGGATAATTTAGCTACATTAGAAGCTTTATATTGGGCTCCTATGACAATGATTGTTCCATTTCCTACACCTAGGGATATTTATACAATTACAGGACCGGATATTGATACTATTATAGAGGCTTCATCTGTTGTATTGCCACATTGGTTCACTGTTGATTATCCTGTGCCTCATGAAGAATTACCTGATTCTTTATTTTGGGAAGCTGAACCTGGAGCAGTAGTACGATCTGCCGATGATACATCAGAAATATATGTAGCTAATATCTTACCTTCAACTATTAAAAGTGTGTATGGTTATAGGAAATGGAAAGAAGATTTTGTTTTAACACCTATACCAACATCTTATTATACTAAAAATGAGGCAGAAGTATTAAATGCTGATTTAACTGTTACCTCGCTTAAATTTAAGCGACCGTTAGATCAAATAGCTGGGGAAAAATGGAAAGATGCAGTTTATGTTACATTAACATCATCTGTTTCTTCAAGTATATCATATATATTAGGACATCTTATTGATACATATACAAATTATACTGTTGATGTTGCTTCTTTTGCTGATATTCATATAAAGATAGGTACTAAATATCCAGCTAATTTTGCCTTATTAACACGTGGAGATATTTATAAATTATTAAGTGATGTTGCTTTTCAAGCACGTTGTGTTCTTTACTTAAAAAATAATGTATTCTATATTAAATTGATCTCAGAAGAACCATCATCATCAAAGACAATTACTGAATCAGATGTTGAACTTGAAAGTCTAAGATTAACAATATCTTCAACAGATGATCTTATTACTAAAATGAATGTAACATGGAGAGAAAATTATTTACCTGATTCTGAAAAGAAACTAATTCTTAGACATAATATAAGTACATATGGATTATATCAACAAAATTTTGATTTCTTTATCTATACTAATTGTGAACTTGTTGAAAAAATGGCTACTTTTTGGTTAATTAGATTATCAAATACTTGGAAACATATATCATTTAATACTTTTTTAACTAATATAGAACTTGATGCTTTGGATTCAATACTTCTTGATTTTAATACTTCATATTTTGCTTCAACGGACGTTAAAGCTTTTATTGAAAGTATCCATCATGATTCAGGATCACAAACTTTAGAAATAGATGCTCAATTACCAGTCAGAGCAGGTGAAATGGAAGAATATCCTTTCTATTGGGCATCTGATGCTTCATCTGATGAAGAATTTCCAACTGAAAATGATGATGGTGGTGGTCCTTATGGTGATATAGAAATTCAAGAAGTTGAAGGCGAATAAAGGCACTGTGCCTGTAACAGGTAAGGTAACAGGCAAGGTAACAGGCAAGGTAACTGTTCCTGTAACAGGCAAGGTAACTGTTCCTGTAACAAGCAAGGTAACTGTTCTTGTAACAGGCAAGGTAACTGTTCTTTAATAAGGTAATTTATTATGACTAGACCTAAAGATTTAGGGGATCAATATCCTTCAGATGATGGTGATATAGCTCCTGTTAATCCTACATTAGGATTTTCCGAACTAGATGATGCAATGATAGCAGGTAAAGACTTTGATTTTTTACCTACTCAGGATTTTGATCCTGATCATATAACTCAACATGAACAAACAATATATGAATCTTCTTTTTCTGGTAAGATTATAAAAGAGGTAACAGGGGGAACTGAATATCCTAAAATTTTCAAAGTGCGTTTAGATAATGGTAATACTGTTGATGCTACAATGAGTAGTATGACAGATGATAAAGAATTTGATGCAAACAAAGATGTGACTTGTTATAAAACTGCTTATGGATGGATTTTAAGAGGTGAAATACAATATAAACAACTTAGTGTTAATGTTTACAAACAATGGCTTGATCAAACTATCACAGGTGATGGTAAGATCAATATGGCTGAATCGGTCACGGAATTAGGTGATGATTTAAGTGGTCGTATTAAAATAAAACGAACAGGATTATATTTAGTAACATATAATGTTGATTTGCCTACTAAAGGTAAAATACATTATGGTAAAGCTTATGGTGAAGATTGGCAACAGGGGGCCGGTAGTACTCGTCCATGTTGGATAAATATAAAAGAATGTGAAGCTGATGGTACTATCATAAATGAAACACCATTTGATGTATTTTTTGATAGACTAAGAAATAGTCCAAATGACTATGATCCAGAAGTATATGAAAATGATATTATTATATGGGAATATGATTTAACAGGACGACCAGTTTGTATTAGTGATGTTTTTAAGTCAAAATTAGGTGATGCTAAATTTGGTTCTTGGGCACTTGCAGATATTCCAACAGGATGGCATGAAGCTGATGGTACAACACCTGCAGGATCAAAAATAGGTGCTTTATTAGATTTTACTGGTCGTGGTGGACGTATACCAAAACATAAAAGTAGTGGGGAAAGTATAGGTGATAAAGTTGGTTATCAATGGCATGGTCAAACAGAAGAAGATGGAACAGCTAATAATCATTCTGATCATTCAAAAACAGATGTAGCCGCTTGTATACTTCCACATGTTAATCATACTCATTTATTACCTTTAACAGATGAAATTACAGTAAATCTTTATCCTGGTGCTAATATATATGCTGTTAATTTTAATAAAACAGATATTGAAGATCCTACACCGCTTAGCCATAATCCAAATACACAAGAGGATGATCTTCCTCATGATGGTCCATTTAATGAAAATAAGGATACTGATAATCGGCAACCTAGTACAGTTGTTCACGTTATACAAAGGTACAAATAATGGACATAGAATTAAGAAGAACACATGATGGTGCTGTTACTACACTGTATAAAGGTTCTTGTGGTGCAATGGCTCTTCAATTTGATCGAGGTGATGATATATCAGTTTGGATAATTCAGGATTCAGGAGAAGAAACATTAGTTCCTGCTGATAAAGCAATGTTTCAGGTAATACAATTAAGGGAACATTAAATAGATAAAGGAAACAGTCGATGTTACTTTGACTATTCCTTTATTTAAGGAGAGTTCTAATGATTAAAAATGGGGACGTAATTGGCTTTGAAGGTTATACTTTTGGTTCATATATAATTCGATTATTTACACATAGTAATGTTACTCATGTAGGTGTAGCTTTATGGGTTTGTGGACGTTTATGTGTAATAGAAGCAAAAGAAGGAAAAGGGGTACGTGTATTCCCTCTTGATAGGATAGATGTACCTTTTAAGGTATATCCTATCGTACAGAAAAATATTGATGGACAGAAAGTGGTAGATTTCTGTCTAACACATTGGGGAGCAGAATATACTAACTGGTACCAATTTCTTATTATTGGTAGTAGAATTATTAAATATATTCGTAGAAAGATGGGAAAATCACCTGATCTTAATCCAATAAGATGGTTCTGTTCTGAACTAATTGCACGTGCTTTTGAATCAGCAGGATATATAGATTCAAAACATTCTTCACTTACAACTCCAATAGACATATGTAATTATAGATGTCTAGGTCCAGGTAAAAGATAAGTTAAATGGGTAAGGTAACAGACAAGGTAACAGACAAGGTAATAGACAAGGTAACAGGCAAGGTAACAGGCAAGGTAACAGACAAGGTAACAGGTAAGGGAACAGGCAAGGTAACAGGTAAGGGAACAGTTACCTTACCTGTTACCTTGCCTGTTCCCTTACCTGTTACCTTGTCTGTTACCTTGCTTGTTACCTTACCTATTTCCCTTACCTGTTCCTGTTTTCATTTATTGTGATTGTTCAAATGCCATATCAGCAAGATCACCATCATCTATTGGCTTTGGTTGTTCTTCATATGGGCTAGTTAGTTTCCATTCATCATAAGTCATTAGATATTCCTTTCCATATCAAAAATCCATTCCTGTGAGTATCTATGTATTGTAATTTTTGCTTGTTCTAAAAGCCAATTAGCTTCATTAGCATAAAAATTACCTTTGAAACAATGTAAAGTACTTATACGAGCCATTATTATAGCATGAGCACAAGGAACACAAGGGCTAGTTTCCCATAAAAACATTTCACAACCATTCAAATTTTGAGCAGCATTTATTATTGCATTAACTTCTGCATGACCACAAGTACATAGATTCATTTTTCGTCCTGAAGGTACATTTAGTATTCTTCTAGGACATTTGCCTTTACCAGCAAATTCATCAATAAATTGAGTTTTTGTTATCTCTTGAGAGTCATGATTTTTATACATTAGTCCTATAGAAACAATATCATCATTTGTTAATAATGGCCATAGATATTCTTCAAGATAGATTCTTGAATCAGTATGAGGAGTTCCAGGCGGTGGACCATTATATCCAGTACCTACAACTTTATTCAAAATAGGATCAACAATGACTGCACCTACTTGTCTCGAAGGACAAACGGGTTGATCTTTAGCTACAAATTTTGCTAGTCTCATATATTTTTTAATGAACTTAGGTTTCATTATATTTTAATCCTTTTTCGTTTGAGTATACTTCTCTTTGGAATTTTCAAGCAACCGTTATGTTGTTTATTAGATGCTTTATGTGCTGATAATATAAGTATTCTTTTATCTTCATAAATTACCCAACCTATTGATTTTATGATTCCTTCACCTTTATCAATTGTATTCAATCTATTCCATCCATCAAAAGCCATTGAATCAACCCAACTAATATGTTCACATATATTTACCATTTAGAATCCTATTTTTTGACGTAGAAGTTTTTTATAAATTTCTGCTGTTAAGACACAATCATATATAGCATCATGTGTTCTACTTTCATCAACAAGAATCTCCATTTGTGAAGCTATATATCTCAGTGTGACTTTAGGATAAGGATATTGTTCATTATAAATATCAGCGACATCATTATAATAAGATGCTATTGCCATAGTATCTCTAAATCTACCATCAATTCTGAAATTAAAATTTAACCATCCCATCCAATCAATAATAAAAGCTGAATCAAAAGGCCAATTATGAGCTAAAGGCATAATACGTTTACCTTCAGGTAATTTAAGACTATCAAACCAATCATCAAAAAGATCAGCACCTATATCTGGATCTACACCAGAAAGTAATATATCTGATATATGTGAACGATTTATTCGTAGTGCTTTAGGATCAATATTTTCTTTTCTACGAGGAATCAATTTTAAGTCAAATGGTAAATATTCAGTTGATGGATCACATCTACTATCAAGAGGTAAAAAACATATTTGAATAATATCATGGAAACCTGCTATTAAGCCAGTGGTTTCACAATCTATAGCACATAAAAGATGCCCATTAAGATGTTGCATCATACCCTTTCTGTTAAAACAGGCAAAGGAGCAGGCAAGGGAACAAGCAAGGAACAGTTAATGTTTCCAGGCAAAAGAACTGTTAATGTTCCTTTGCCTAATGTTACTTTGATTATTCCTTTATCCAAAGATTTTCAGTAACTTTATCATAGCCTTCATTAACAAAATCTTTTTTATTATTCGTTTGTGTGAAAGCTTGACTTTTCGATGTTACAGTTACTTTCCATTCATAACAATCATCCCAAGTATATGATTCATATAATTCACTTGGATATCCAGATAAAGCCACAAATCCCTTCATGTCCATGATAGTTTCTAATAATTGTATATGATCTTGTCTAGTAAATTTAGTTTTATAATTATTTGTTACATCAAGATATGGAGGATCACAGTAAAATACAGCATCTTCATTATCATAATCTTTCATACATTGTAACCAATTAAGATTCTCTATTTGTATTTCTTTTAGACGTTCATGTATAGGGTAAAATAACTTAAAATATCTATGTACTTGAAATCCAGTTTTTATAGAAATTCCTTTTGTTCCTCTTGCCCATTGTTGACCCTTAGCTATAAAAGACGAAGCAATCATATAATACCATCTAGCTGCTCGTTCAACATCATCATCACAATTATCCCAAGTATCTCTACACCAATAAAATTCTTCTTTAGCATGTACAGTTAATTCTAGTCTAGCAATTAACTGTTCTATTTTATCTTTGTCCCTTAGACATCTGTAAAAAGCTACTACACCACCATATCTATCATTATAAACATCAAGTTGACTTTTACGACGATTAAGAATCACAATACCAGATCCACCAAATACTTCTATAAATGATCGTCTATAAGGTAAATAATCAAGTATATGTCTATATGATTGACTTTTACCTCCTACATATCCAAAAGGAGCACGTATACATTCTGCTCGTACATCTTCAGTATCATCTAAAGCATTAAAAATTGCTAACAAGTCTTTTGAATCCATCTTTTCTTCTTTCTTGCATTTTCCCTTAAAATCCTTTTAATGACTTCTTTTATATGATCTACACGTCTTTTACCGATACTTTCTAGTCTAAGTAAATCTTCATCTGTTGCATTAAGTATATCTGTAATATAGATATAACCGGCATTATCAAGTATGTTTATAATAACAGGATCAAGTTGATCTATTTCAGCTAAAGTAGTGATTATACCATCATCACTATTAAATTCTTCTTCTAATTGATCAATAATTCTATGACAAATAGCAAATTTATTTCTTTGTAAATGAATTTGTAATCTATGACAAACATCTTTAGCTTTTGATTGTATCATTTGTTTCCAAATGGTTAAAGTATAACTCGTAAAGCTTCAAATAATTTTTCACCTACATTTGATCTTTCTTTTGATATAAGCAAAGCCTTAAATTTTTTAACTATAATTATTGCTTCATCAAGAGTCATTTTCAGTTTCCATATGAGGAAAAATTTCAGTTAATTTAACTATATCGATTGATAAATCATTCAAATTATCTGGTAATGTATCTTCTAATATACGTAATGATGTATCAAGCATACATATAATATTCCATGCTGCTTGAACTAAATGAGGTTCATCATTTTGATTTATACCTACTTTAGCAAGATGACGTAAAGCAGAATCAAAGAGACTGGAAAGAGGAATACCCTTTTCCCAATTACGAGCATCATATTTTATAGCACCAGCTTCAAATAATTCTGATAATTTCATTAGTGCTCGCATAGGTAATAAATCCATACGACCTTTACCTTCATAACGATCACGCTGAGCACCAGTTTCATGTACTTTGCGTTCGCCTGAATCTTTTACATTTGATTTATTCATTTTTAGGATCAACCTTAGCTTGTTCTTTTGGCGTCAACATGGTATTTTTCTTTCAATTCCTTTTAAGGCGGTACAAAGTTCATCTAAAATATCAACAATTCTTAACAATCTTTCAAATGGTTCAGGTATTTTTCTATCATCAGTTAATACAATCTCTGGAGTTTTCACTCTTAATACACATGCACCATCAACACATACCCATAATTTTTTACCTGTTACATCAATTTGAACTCCCGTGCAAGTTTCAGCTTTTAAATCTACCTGGTTCATTTGAGTCTCCGATGCTTAAATCAAAGGAACAGTCAAAGAAACAGTTAAAGGAACAGTTAAAGGAACATCGACTGTTCTTTTGCTTAAATCAAAGTAACTGTTCCCTTGCTTAAATCAAAGTAACTGTTCTTTAATGTTCTGACGGAATAAGGGTTTGTTGATACAAAATCAATTTTGTTCCTATTTCAACATCTGGATCAAATGATATATTACCTATATTCCATTGAGCGTCTTTAGGATCACGACCTTTAGGATATTTAGATGGAAGCGATCTACCCATTTTAATTTTAGACCAACTAAATTTTTCGGATGGTTCAAGCCATGATTGAAATTTATCAAAGAAATCTTTTACTAAAATCATATTTCCTGGAATATAATAACAATTTTCTGCTATAAATAATTCAAGCATATTCATATTACTACTTGCTGCATCTTCACTATCATCTGTAGTTATAACAGGCACATTTAATCTATCATTTGATTTTGGAATCTCAAGATGAAGTAATTCTGTAAGAAAATCTGGAGCTTCTTTTTCTAATAAATGTAACATATCAGTTTTAGGAATCTTTTCTTCTTTAAGTAGACTGTCAACATAACACATAGTGATACGTGTATCACCTGGAAAAATTGGACAAGATGTACGTTCATTAGAACACATAATCCAATGTGTTTTATTTTTAATTTGATAAGGCGTTTTTCGTTTTTCATGTATGAGAATATGTAACGAAGTAACATATTCTTTAATCAAATTGTATGCAGTACGATCTTTTTTCAAATCAATTTCTTCAACTACACATAAAATTGCATCATGCAATTCTGCATTAAAATCAGATGATAAAGCTGTTTTTGCTAATTGATAACCTTTAGTAAGTAAAAGAGATAAAGCTTCATGAAAAATTGATTTACCACAATCTTGTGGACCCCATAAGAATAAATAAGGTAATGGTTTGAATGGAAATTGAAATAAAGAAGAAACCCAACATTTTAGATAATCTGCTCCTGTTTTTAGTCCATTATCCTGTGCCCATTGATTTTCTTTAATAGCCAAATTGAGACCAATACCTACATGATTTAAAATCTTTAACCATGTAGGATAACTTAAATGTTCTTTATTTACGATATTAAAACGTAATTGAGCAGCAGCACGATTCCAAATACGACCACCTGGATATTCATCTTGAAAAGGAATATTTGTAATTGACCAAGGCTTCAATACACTATTACCTATAATGGTTTTTATTTCATTGTATTTAAGTCCTAAAGATTCTAAAGCAAATTTTGTATGTGCAAGAGGTTCATCATGCCATTTACCATCACTTTTTACAGCCCATCCAAAATCAGATCCACCTTCTGTAACAAGATGTCTGATAAGATCATCAAAATTGGCTGTTTCCATTGCTAAAGGATTGGTTCGTTTTGTATTAAAAATCTTTTGCCATTTATTTCCTTTAATAACTCCCCAACCTACTAATTGATCTTGAGTATCTTCAGGTTGTCGATCAAATTCAACAATTATACGTTGACCATCTTTATGTTGACGTACAACAGTTTTACGACCTTGATAAGCTGCTGGGATTGCAAGATCAGTTCCTAAAGATAAAGCCATTTCTTGTGCTTGTGATGCCCATTTGAATGTGAAACGTGATTTATCATCTTCTATACCTTCATATGTTCGTGCTGCTATTGCAAGTGTAGGCTCCATGTTAAGATAACATCGAGTCCAACCATTTTCATCTTGACTCCATGATAAATCTTCTGTTACTCCTTGAGAAAAACGACGTACAATCCATACACCATGTCTAGCAGGAACACAAAAACAATTATGATCAGATCCATGTTCACGTCCAGTAGCTATTGTCTTAAATAGACCTTTCAGATTTAGATTTTCATGTGCTTGCATTAAATCCCATGTATGAGCTACAAGTACATATCTATCTGAATCCCACCAAAAGAATGATTGAGAATCATGTAAAAACTTTATAAGTTTTTTATGATCCTCATCAAGTGGTACATGAGAATACGAATTAACAAGATTTTCAAAATCTGAAACATTACGTTCTTGTATACATGTAGGTAATGCACGTTGTCTTTTACGGTCAATAACTTGAATATGATCTTTCCAATTATTTGGTACTTTGCCTAAGGTAATGCCATGTTTAATGATTTTTAATCCATTTGTACCAGCCATTTTACGATGCCATACCCACATATTACCACCACAAATATCAACTTTAGTACAAAAATCATATCCTACCAAAGCAGACATCATACCTAAAATGGAACGGGCAAGTGCTGCATGTTCTGTATGTGTCTTAGTAGGTATAGGCTCCAACATAACATATAAATGTAATCCTTTACCTGATGTACTATGACGTAAAGTTACCCAAGGTATTTCAGATGCTTTTGATTGTATATCAGAAAGTTCTTTATTAGTTAATCCTTTACTTGAATGATCAGTAATAGCATCAAAATCAAATGCAACCCATCTAGATAATTTATTTTTCCAATCCCATCCTGTCATACCTATACCTTCGGCATGTTCATATAAATCAAATTTCATTTCCTTATCTTTATATTCTGGAATTGTATAAGCTTTATATGGGATACGGAAACTTTTCCATGTCTGTATATGATCTGTCCATCCATGCCATAATTTTCCTTTATATTCACCTTCAACACGTTCACCACAATCTTGAGCTACATTTACCTGGACTTCCATATCATATGAATATAAGGATGCTAAATCATAATGTGTATATGTATTCAAAAATGATTTTATGGCTTGAGTTTTTGTGACAATTTTAATTCTCCTAATCAAAATAGGTTTGTTTGGAAAGATTCCTTAATCGGATTTTGATTTGATTATAAATCAAATCATTTTGCGACAATAAATAAGCTTACAATATACTAAAGTAGAAAATGGCTTTATAATTACGACAAACTAACTAACTTGTTTTCAGTTCTATATATATAAATTGAATTGAAATAACAATTACATATATAGAACTGAAAACGTGTAAGTTAGTATATAGTAAACATTTAACTATTTTCTACTTTAGTATATTGTAGGGTTTTCCGACCCGGCAAGTTGATTTGATTTTGGGAAATCAAATCATGATTGTGAAATCTTTTTTTGGTCCAGCGAAAGGAGCCATTTGATGGCCACATCGAAGGTTGCATTGGTAGATTTGGCGTTGATTCATGAATCTGATGTTGCATTACGTCCAGTAAATCGTCAATCTGAAGATTATTTGTCTCTTGTTGAATCTATTAAAACAATGGGGATTTTGAATCCTATTTTGGTTAGAGAAGTTATTGATGAAAAAACAAAGGCTAAATCTTACAGTCTTGTAGATGGATTGCAGCGATTTACTGCTGCTAAAGATGCTGGTTTGAAAGAAATCCCAGCACATATTAAGAGTATTACGGATGCTCAAGTATTGCAGGCACAAATCATTGGCAATGTTCATCGTATTGAGATGAAGCCTGCACAATATACAAAGCAAATCATCCGTATCTTGGCTCTTGATAGTCTTATGACCATTACTGATCTGGCAAAGCATTTGGCAAAATCTACCACTTGGATTAACAAGCGGTTGTCACTTGCTCGTCTTGATCCAAAGATCCAGGATCTTGTTGATAACGATAAGATTAGTCTATCAAATGCATATGCATTGGCTACAATTCCCATAGAAGAGCAAGGTAATTATGTAGATAGAGCGATGACTGAAGGATCGACAGAATTCATGTCTGCCATGAATGATCGTGCTAAGGAGATCAAGGATGCCAAGCGTACAGGTAAGGATGCTGGACCAAAGAAATTTGCTCCTGTGATGTTTGCTCAAAAATTTGCTCTTATTAGAGATATTTATCAAACAGATAATGATGATTTTGCATCCGCTTTGGTAGTAGCAGAAAAATGTAAAACTCCTGTTGATGGAGTTAAGGCTGCAATTGCTTGGTTCCTGCACATGGATAAGAATAATGTTAAGGAACAACAGGCCAAGGATGCTGCTCGTAAAGCTGAACAAAAGGTTGAACGAGAACGTCGTAAGAAGGAACGTGATGATCGTAAATTCAAGGAAGCTGTCGAAACCCAAGCTGAAATGAGCGAAAACGCTGCATAAGGCAGGGAACTGTTAAAGGCAGGGAACTGTTAAAGGCAGGGAACTGTTAAAGGCTAGGGAACTGTTAAAGGCTAGGGAACTGTTAAAGGCTAGGGAACTGTTAAAGGCTAGGGAATTGTTAATGTTCCTTTCCTGTTTCCTTTCCTGTTTCCTTTCCTGTTTCCTTTCCTGTTTCCTTTCCTGTTTCCTTTCCTGTTCACTTGTCATTCCCCAATCATCTTTAGGCTAAGGATGGCCTAAAGATGATTTTACCACGAAAGAGATTAAGAAATGAGCGAAGGACAGTTGGTTAAGCGAGATGATCTTCCCGTGTCAAGATATGCTAGTGATGCAGAATTTATAAAAATCAGTGGAGCTGGCCCTTTTCCACGTATTCAGTTGATGGGAAGTAATTCTGATATTGTTAAAAAAGGTGAATTCCCAATGGGGCATTATGCTCTTGTAGTTGGACGTAATTACAATGATATTGGATCAGAAGTTACAGCTATTGTTTTAGGTTGGCGTCCAAAGGCAATGGATTTTGATGAAAACATCGAATGTTTCAATCCATCAGCTAGTGATTTTCAAGCAATTAAAAATAAAGCAGAAACAGTCAAGGGACCAGGATGTGGATTTGGTCCTGAGTTTTTGTTTTGGCTTCCTGATCATAAAATCCTTACTACTTATTTTTGTGGTAATGTCACAGCCAGGAATGAAGCAAAAATCATTCATGGATTTATTGGTAAATCTTGTTTGCTATGTGTAAAGTATATTGAAGGTAAGAAGTATAGTTGGCATGGTCCTGAAGTCAAGGCATGTGAAGTTGATGTAACTATGCCTGACATGGTTAAGTTGAAGGAAGCTTTTCAGTTGTTTTCTAATCCTCCTGAGAAGGAACTCATCGAAAAGGAAGATGACGATAGAGACTAGGAGCATTGTTTGATAGCAAGGGAACCGGACCTTTTCTTTCCTCCGAACCGATTTCCGGTTCCCTTGCTTATTTAAGAAAAGTAAGATGAATAAAAGATATATAACATTCCAAGCGATGGCAGGAGAAGCTAAAGGAGGAGATCATGGATAGTAAGTGACTAGCTGCAATCCGTCAATGTGCGGGCTATACTCGTGTTGAACACAATGGATTGCGGGTAAATGATTTGTGCGATGAGATCGAGCGGCTACGGAAGGAACGGGACGCCTATCGCACCGCTTGCGAGTTTGCTTTATCGGTGTGCGTCAGTCGTTCTGCTGGCAATGTAGATAGTCCCTTTGCGTACATCTGGCAGCGGAATTGGAATGAGTTTGTGAGAATATGCGATGCAGCCAAAGAGGCAGGACATAAAACCCTCTCTGGTATCTTAGAGAGGGTTTCTCCGTACAAAGTCAGTCTCTCAGCACTTAGCGGGGTATAGTCTTATATTTAGGAGAGTAAATGGGATTGCCTTTTTAGGTGTTCTGTAACACAAAGGAAAAGATGATGAAAGAATTTGAGAAAGAACTGAAACAATTGATTAACAAGCACAGTATTGATGCCAAATTTGACATGCCGGATTTCATTTTGGCGGATATGCTGTGCCGCATGATTGAAGTGCTTGGTCCAGGCATTAAGAAACATTTAAGATGGTTCCTAACTTAGTTTGATGGAAACTGTTGGAGAAAGACAAGTGCAGATTAGAGGAAGTGCGGCAGGCCATTAAAATCATCATGGGTTTTTCCAGTCAGGAGTCGGAATATCTAGCAGAGCGTAGCGTGATGTGCGAAGAAGCCACAAAAGCGGCGGGAGGCGGTGAACCATGACTAGTTTGATACGGAAGTGCTCTAATTGCAAAGCGATGATGGGAGCCCAGATTGGTCTTGTTGATATGTAGCATAAAATGAACGGTGGAGGATGATGATGGTGGACACTAGTCTCACGCAAGCGATGACGGAAGAAGAGCTGAATCAGTGGCGACTTGCTACTGCTCATCCGCAGCAGATAAGACTGCTAATTCAAATGGGGTATCGGCAAGCCAAAGAAGTCGAGCGGCTGCGGAAGGACTTGAAAGAGATTCGTAGCCAACAAAAAAAGGATTACGACAGAGCGGAGCGACTACAAGCAGAGAACACCAATCTGCAAGTGAGGGTATCTGAATGGGAGGAGGTAAACAGTGAGCCAGGTAACTGTTATTGATAAACATTAACAGTTTCTTTCCTTTACATAAAGGATTCTTTATTATGAAAATACTTTTACTTAATAAGCCTGATACAAATATAAAATTACTCACTGAGATTGCAAGAAAAACTAAATCTTTTAATTTAACATGTGGCTTAGAACCTAGAGGGTTAATATCAACTATAAAATTATTTTATAATGCTAAAAAAGATTTATATGCATTACAAAATCCAGGTCAAGTTCTTATGCATTTTAATTATACTTTTATTGGCTTAGGGGATTACAACACTGCTTTAGTTATTTCACATTTATCACAATTGAATGTTACATTTACAAATACCCATAATCCAGATATATGTATAGTTTTATTCTCAGGTACACTTAATATTTGGAAAGCAGCTATAGTTGATTTATCATCTTCTTTAGTAAGTTCAGATGTACGTGAATTTGCTAATAATATATGGCGTATTTTTAATGAGATGAATTTAAATCATATTTTTTCTGATTATCGTCGCAAGTCACTAAATGATACAACTTTTGTATTGGAGAAAAAATAATGCCTATAATAGCATGTCAAAGTGA
>Ga0307377_10005021_pt1 | contig 14300 bp, 7 predicted proteins | sample TR3MG_FD_202535 | JGI IMG/M metagenome (GOLD analysis project Ga0307377, IMG submission 202535) | Soil microbial communities from Risofladan, Vaasa, Finland - TR-3 | ecosystem: Environmental > Terrestrial > Soil > Coastal area > Acid sulfate soil | place: Finland: Risofladan, Vaasa | collected... | reverse complement strand
GTAAACCAGTTATCATCTAAGGAAATTAAAAGAGACCTAAGGTTGTTTGCAAATGCGAACCCTGAGTTGTTCTTAGAATTAGCACAAGATGAAAACGTTGGATTACGTAACACAGCAATCAAAGCAACCGAAGCGGGTATATTAGCTTTGTCACAAGATCAAAGAACATTTTCTTGGGCATCTAATGGCAGAAAGCTTATGAGTGTGCCTTTTGACGAGAATCCTTACTCTGCAATGGCAGCTTACTTTAAGACCGACGAAGGTGGCGAAGTATTTAGATCTATAGAAAAAAAGTTTAATTAGTAGTTTTTAAAAAAACTATGTGATTATATTATAGATGGTGAATTAATTTTAGCCGGCTTCATCACTGGGGCCGGTTAATATTTATAATAAAACAAAAAAATGGCAGTAAATGTAGATATAGTTTATAAAACAGTGTTACTTATTCTGAATAAAGAGCAGAGAGGTAACTTATCTCCGGATGAATTCAATAAAGTTGCAACGCAAGTACAATTAGAAATCTTCGAGAGCTATTTTGATACGCTTAATCAACAATTACGTAGACCAGATAATGATACAGAATATGGCGATCGCATTAAAAATGTTGATCACAACATATCTGTATTTAAAACATACGGTAACGCAACTTACGTACCAACAGGCGGGTATTTTACTTTACCAACAACCTCAGGGTTGGGCGCTGCGGCGCAGACACTTACAGGTGACGGAGTTGCAATATCGTTTCCTTTTACATCGATAACATCTTCGCAGTTGCAGACTAGCGTAATAGCTGTTACAATAAACGGTGTATCTACTACAGCTTACACAATCAGTGGAGCTAACATAATATTTAACAGTATACCAGCTTTAAACGACGCAATAATCGTTACAGCGACACCAGAGGACTTTTATAGACTCGGTACAGTTATATATCAAGATTCAAAAGAAGCGCAGCTATCTCAGCGAAACGAGCTTCTATACTTAAACAACAATCCTTTAATAGCACCAACAAAAACATATCCTATATATCTATATGAGGACAGTAAATTATACTTATACCCGAAAACTATTACATCGGATATAAGTGTTAGCTATTTAAGAAAACCCGTAGATGTTATATGGAACTTTACAATTCCATCTGGACAAAACTACTACCAATACAATGCTACTAACTCAGTTAATTTTGAGCTATCAAAAACAGAGCAGGCAAATATTATCTTAAAGATATTACTCTACTCGGGTGTCGTTATAAGAGACCCATCAATAGTACAGATAGCGGCACAGCAAGTGCAACAAGAAAATCAACGCTCAATAATGTAAGATATGCCGATACCTAATGGCGGTTTAATAACCGAAACTAACGAACAATATTACGCTGGAGCACAGCGATTTCTTATATCGGATCCTCCTGTCATAGGTGATTCCGTAACAACTACATTTAATACTGATCTAATATACGATTCGGTTAACGCTACATTAACTAACTTTGTTGTTTACACTAGTGCCGATGGCTTAGCCGGGAACTATGATGAATTCGCGGGGCCATATACTGTTGCAGGAAATACAATAACTTTTACAGGAACAAATACATTAAGAAAGCATATTGTAGTACAACTAAAATCTTTAGATGGCGGAAACTTTGGAAATGAAGATGCCTTTGGAGATACAGTACAAGAAAACTACGGAAGCTACGCCTACACTTCTTTAAACGATGTTATTAACGGATTTATCGCAACCTACGTTGGGGAGCATAAATTAATAGGTGATGTTAAAAGAACGGACGTAATATTCCATGCTAAAAGAGGATTGCAAGAATTTAGTTATGATACTTTAAAAAGTGTTAAGTCTCAAGAAATAACTATTCCTCCTAGCCTAGGCGTTACAATACCACAAGACTACGTAAACTACGTTAGCTTAGCTTATATAGACCAATTAGGTGTAAGACACCCAATATATCCAGCAAACAATTTAACCAGCAGCCCCTACGAAGTGCCGCTGCAGGATGAGGCAGGGGATTACACTATGGATAATACTGGTGATCTTTTAGAGGGTACTTCTATAACAAACGAAAGATGGGCCACAGCTAATGATAGCCTCTTAAACGGTAATATAACATTTGACGATTACTGGGCTTACGGTAGTTACTTAACAGGTAATCCATTTTACGGGCAAAGATACGGTAACGATCCACAGAATTCGCAAAGAAATGGCTGGTTCAATATGAATGAACGAGACGGCACAATAGCTTTTTCTTCCAACTTAAAAGACCGATTAATAATACTTGACTATATTTCAGATGGATTAGCGTATGACTTGGATTCTAGGATACCTAAGATGGCCGAGGATGCATTATATGCACACATACTATATTCTATATTAGCGGGAAGAATTAATCAACCAGAGTACGTTATACAGCGTTTAAAGCGAGACAGAGCTGCTAAGCTAAGAAATGCGAAGATAAGATTATCTAACATTAAACTATCAGAGATAGTACAGGTAATGAGGGGTAAATCTAAATGGATTAAATCATAACAATATGCACCATAACTTTTCAAAAAATTTTTTAAAAAATGCACCTTTGCAGCCAAAGCAAGATCCTCCTAAAATGGGAATTGAAGGCAGGGCAGAAGAGTTTTTAAACTTCCCTCAAGAAAAAGCAAGGGCAAGAACCGATGCATATTTAAACGTACCGGGTCGCGAGCAAAACAGTACTCCGTATGGTGATGCTGCAAGGCACTATCTAGCAGGAGACGAAACAGCTAGAGCTATTCAGGACAAGTTTGGTTTTTTTAAAAACACGGGGCTGGCTAAAATGGCTGGATTTATAGGATCTAACGCCGGAGGCTTAATGCATGAGGCTAAAAATATACAAAGCGGAAGGCCTTTTATGGAATCCGTAGAAGACGCAACAAATAATTTAGCGGGATCACTGGCTTCTGTTTTTTCAAGAAACACTAGCGAAAAAATATTAGATTTTTACAAAAAAATAGCTCCTGACGGAAAAGTAAAAAATTAAAATAAATGGCACAAGAAATCAAAAACACATTTCTAAAATCCAAGATGAATAAAGATCTTGATGATAGAATATTGCCTAACGGTGAATATAGAGATGCTCGGAATATATCAGTTGGTAGATCCGAAAATAATGACGTAGGTGCCTTAGAAAATATAATTGGTAATGCATTAGTTACAGGAACGGATATTGGCAATGGATTAACTATCATAGGTGTTTTAGCCGATAATTCTACCGATAATATATTTGTTTTTTTAACAAACTATACGGATCCAAATCCTGAAAATCCAACAAACGCACCGTCATCTTCTAGCCATTATATATATTTTTACAACAATGCATCGGAGTCATATACCCTTATGGTTAAAGGAGAATTTTTAAATTTTTCAACAACGAACAGAATAATAGGGGTAAACTTAATAGAGAATTTACTTTTTTGGACAGACAATAGGAATCAGCCACGCAAAATAAATATAAACTTAGCTAGAGCTTTTAATCCAGGGGGGCTGGCCACTAATCAAGGAGATTATTACACAAAAGAGCACCAAATATCTGTTGCGAAGTATAATCCTTACGATACAATAAAGCTATACAAAAGAGTAGATTTAAAAACAGAATTAGGAGCTACTGTTGATTATTTTGAGATAGATGGAGATCGAGTTTCTGAGTTACTTCCTTTTGTTGGGGCAACTGTTGTTTCTCCGGAAGCAGGCGTTAATTCTGAAAATTATGTAAAGGTGGAATCTGTTATATTAGATTTAACTGGAACAAAGACAAGAATAAATGTTTATAAGCCATTTCCAATTGCTCCTAGTCAAAATGATTTTATTTCGTTGATAATATCTACAATGACCAGCAAGAATGAGAATGATTCTTGGCCAGGCGATCCTGATTACTTAGAAGATAAGTTTGTAAGGTTTAGCTATAGGTTTAAATTTGATGACAACGAGTACTCTTTAATGGCTCCGTTTACTCAAATAGCATACATACCTAAGCAAAATGGATATTTTTTAAATGGAGACGAAGATTCTGCGTATCAATCAACCATAGTAGATTTTATGGAAAATTTGGTGCAAAATATAGGCCTTATAATACCTTTGCCTTCATCCGGAAACAAATTAATTAGCGACTACAAGATAGCTGAGCTAGAAATACTTTTTAGAGAAAGCGATAAAGTTGCGGTAAAAGTTTTAGATAGCATACTAGTTAATAAAATAGCCAGCGCTAGTGGCACTAATTCAGAATATGTTTACGAATATCAATCAAGAAAACCGTATAGAACACTTCCTGAAGCTCAAACGGTAAGAGTGTATGATAAAGTTCCTGTGAAAGCGTTTGCTCAAGAAACCTCTGGCAACAGAATAATATACGGTAATTTTAAAGATCAATATACTCCTCCTCAAAATATAAACTACAACTGCAAGATTGACCCTAAAAGTACTACAGGAGCTTACAACAACTTTATAGAGTACCCAAAGCATACAGTAAAAAGAAATAGAAATTACCAAGTAGGGTTTGTGTTATCAGATAAATTTGGCAGGCAATCTCCTGTAATATTATCTTCTGTAGATTCAGGGGTATCAACTACACAGGGATTTTATTCAGGCTCCACAATATACAGCGCTTACGATATAGACACTTCTGGTACAGATGTTAGACTTTGGGCGGGGGATGCAATAAAGGTTTTAGTTAATGAGCCAATAACTTCTGAAATAGACGCTGCAGCAGGAACTCCCGGGCTGTACGCTATAGAAAATAAATATGCCCCCAACACAGGCGAAGGCTTTGCTATTGCTACGTGGGCGGGTACTACAATAACAGACACTACGTATACGTTTAGACAAGCAGGAGGTGCGGCGCCCCCACTAGGTACTTACCCTAATAATCAAAATATACCTAGATTAGGAGATTATATGAGGGGGGCTTACACTGATTTTGTAAAAGTAACTAATATTTCTGGCCCAACTGGACCTGCTCAATATACTGTAACAACAGATGGCAGGGTAAATGACATATATTTAAGAGAAGATAATCTTCCTGCCGGCACACCTGATTTAAAATTTACTTATAATATAAACGACCTGGGTTGGTATAGTTATAAAATTGTTGTTAAACAAACAGAGCAGGATTACTATAATGTATACTTGCCGGGGATACTTAATGGCTACCCAGGGCAATCAGGAAATGAACAACACTCAGAAATCGGCGGTATTGATGAAGGTATATTTCCAAATGAAATAAATTTAACAGCTCATACTGTTTTATTTAATGACAACATAAATAAAATACCCAGGGATTTAGCAGAGGTGGGACCAGATCAAAAGCAATATAGAAGTTCTGTTGTACTTTATGGAAGGGTTGAAAATGGAATGAATGATACAGGTACGTCTATAATACCTACAAACTCGCAATACTTTCCTAGATTAAATTATGCAGGAAAAAGCGCTATAAGCCATACGTCTACAGCTATTGCTCAAGCCCGAGATTTTAATATGGGATTTAGTGAGCTATCTACCAACGAACACCAAACATTTACAGGGGGATCCAATGGAAATAAAGTTTTTTACGAAATAAATAGTAATCCTTTAATAGCTAGAATATCTACAACTGAAAAGTCAATAGGGCAACCTAATATAGATACAGTTAATGATCAAGGCGGCTCTACCCCTTCTGCCCCTTTTAATATGTTACCATATTTAGCCGTATACGAAACAGCTCCAGTGGAATCGCTATTAGATATATATTGGGAAACCACTTCAACAGGACTTATAGTGGATTTAAACGCGGATGTAGCCTCTACGAATACAGGGGTTGCCGGCTTTCAAGGACTTGATTGGGATTTTGATGAAGAATCCGCGTCCGCGGGGCAGCCAGTAACTAGTTGGTTTACGCCTGTAGATAATCAAGGGCAAGCCGTTACTAGTGGAGTAACAGCTAGTTTAACATCTCAAACCGTTAATATTAATGGAGTAGCTACCCCGGTTACAGATTTTGAATTAGTACCCGGTCCTGTAGGCAGCGCGGAAGAAGGCAACTTCCAAATACGTTACATTCCTGAAGGCATTGCTTTTTTAGAAAACAGTGAAACCTCAAATGTGTATTCATTTGAAATAACAGTTACAGAAACAGCAACGCAAGAACAAAGAACTATAGCATTACCGGGGGTGCCTAGAGGGTTTGGTGCATTAAAAAATATACAGCCATTTTTTAATCCTATACCTGATGATATAGAAATTAGTCCCTCTCAGACAACTATAATAAAAGCATCTGATTGGACAACAGCAAACCCCGATAATGGATCAGGCTTAGCAAGTCAAAACGGACTGCAATTAAAGTATTCATTTGAGCCGTTTACAGGTTTTGAAGATAGTATACCTTCCAATTGGACAATGGACGAAAATACAGGAGTATTATCTCAAGCGCCTGGGGTAAACCCTTTAGGAACTTATAAAATAAACCTTATACTTTCCGATGCTAACCTAGCTGGTGGAGGTGATGGATCGGATTACCAATCATTGACAGCTGAGCAAACAGAGTTTACAATAAAAATGTTACCAGACCAAGTGAATGCTGGTGTGTTATATGAAGGGGGTAGCTGGAGTACCTGTAAAGTTTTGGAAGAAGCGAACAACGGACAAGGTGTTTTAAGTCCGGAGGATCTGTATAATACCGTAGCTATGGTTTATTATATATGCGAAGGTGATGATTTAACCGGGGGCACCGGGCTGAACCCTACAAATATGGAAGTGTTTTTTAATAATGGTATACCTAACCCAGCAAATAATATACCTGCTGCGCATCCTGTAGCAGGCGGAGGGCAAAACAGTAATGTTTATGCTCATAGGATAGGTACTGAATCACACAAAAAGGGTGCTCTTACTTTCAGTTCTAATGTTAATTTCCCAAGACCTACTATAACAAGTCCGGCAGTTGAAGTCCCTGTGCTAGTTACGCCAGCGGTAACTTATTATTATAGGTATACAGGAGAGACACAGTGGAGACCATTGCCAAGAAGCATAGAAAAAAATAGGGCGGGAGTTGTGGATTATAGCAATAAATTAACTTTGCCAGGAAGTAACGAAGTTGCAACGCCGTATCAGGATGCGCCTGCTTATGATACTTATGATGCCAATCAAAGTAACCCTAATACAAACAATGCATATTTTAGATACATAAAAAATGTATCGGTATCCTCGGATATATGGACCCAGTCTATACGCGCTTACGACTACAACGATTTTGAAGGCACACAGCCTACGCTTTCAACCACCCCTGGAGAGGAACAAGTTGGTATAGAATATGCTATTGTTTTTCAAGGCATGACAGTTGGATTTGCAAATCAAGCTCTTTCTCTTAGATCAACAGCGTGGCTTGTTGTAGATGATTTTAATTTTCCAAAATGCATACCGTGGCAAGGCGTAAACGCTTTTGAAGTAAACGGTGGCGTAAACAATGGAACACCGGAAACCACTACTTATAATCTTTTTAAATATTACAGATCAGTAGGTAATAGCGTAAGCAATGCGTGGGCAGCGATAAATACTAATAATGAAATATGGGGAAGAAACGCTTACGGTGATTACAATGATCAATTTTACACTAATGAAACAGATTTTATTACTTACGTACCATCATCTCCTTTTATTAATATAAAATTAGTCAGACAATTGCAGCCTGCTCCATCGGTTGCATTAAATACATGGAGTACAACTGATAAATTTACTAATACACCTGGGGAATATGAACCTGACTACGCTATAGACTTGCAATGGGTTGTAGGCTTAGACACGGGCACGGGATTAAAAATTATTAACCCAAACATTACAAGCGGTGTTAGCGCGATACAAACCAGCCAAAAGCCTACCCCAGCTCCTGTTAAATTAGAATACCCTAATGACAAAGGCACTTTGCGTATATATAGATTAGTAAACACACCTTAAATTCTTATAAAAATAAATAATGGCAGCAATAATAGAATTAAAATATTTTAATAGCTTTATTTTAAAAAAAATAGAAGAAGTTACAGAGGTTGTACCGGGGGATAACACTGCGTCTTTGAGCGCTATAGATTCTTCTGAGAAAAAACTTACGATAGACTCCGCGCTTACTGCGGATAAAATGAATACAGGACAAGAAATAAAAATAATTTACACTGACATAGTGCCTGTAACATATACAAGTTATATAACAGAAAGATTAAATGATACAGAATTTACTGTTAACGAAGTTCCTAACGCTTTAGCTTTAAACGAGCAAGTTGAGTTTGGTAAAATAATAAATTTCGATAACATACAAAGAGATTATAGTGGAAACGATTCTAAAGATTGGCTTTTAGAGGAATCTAGAATACGAGGAGGATACAATAATACAACAGTTGACTTTGGTGTTAAAGCCTATTTGGTTGAAGACGAAAAGAAACAATCAAATAAGTTCAGTTCTTTAATACATTCCGGTATATTTAATTCAAGGACAGGCACCAATCAAACTAATCAATTTTCTGTAGCGGAAGATATAACCAGAACAATTGATCCAGCTAATGGCTCAATACAAAGGCTGTATGCTGAAGATACAAACTTAATTATATTTCAAGAAAGCAAAGTAAGTAAATCATTAATAGACAAGGATGCAATATACTCAGCTGAAGGCAACGCAAGCGTTACTAGCCGCAATTTGGTTATAGGGCAAAACGTAGCCTATGCTGGAGAATACGGAATAAGCACAGATCCAGAATCATTTGCTGTAAACGGATATAGAAAATACTTTACAGACAGAGATCAAAATGTTGTTTGCAGGTTGTCTATGGATGGGATAACTGTTATATCTGCTTATGGTATGACGGACTTTTTTAGAGATAAGCTATCTACAGCAACGGGTAATATAATAGGTGGCTGGGATGCGTATAACAAACAATACGTATTATCAATACCTCAACCTAGCGTAACGGAAGGAATAGCTGTTGTTGAAGCTTATGAAACTTTATCATTTGATGAAACATCAAAAGGATGGGTAAGTTTATTTGATTACAAGCCTAATCAAATATTTAGTTTAAATAACAATTACTTTACAGCTTATAATGGTAAATTGTATAAGCATTATACTTTAGCCCCAAACACACAAGCTAGAGGAGTGTTTTACGGAAATCAAAATAATTCCAATGTAACCTTCGTATTCAATGGGGCACCTTCAATGGTTAAAAACTTCCAAACAATAAATTACGAAGGAGACTCAGGGTGGAGAATGGATAGCTTTAAAACTAACACGGATTTAACGTTACCTATATCAAGTGCGGTTTTTGCTACTACATTGGAACAAATGCAAAACTCGCTATTAATAAACAGGTTTAAGTTAAAAGAAGATAAATACTACGCCAATCTAGTTAATGGTACACCCTCTCAAAACGGTGAGGTTGTATGGGGTAGCTCGTCATCAGGAGTAAAAGGATTCTTTGGGGAAGTAACAATGTCAATAAATAACTCTGCTGGTAAAAAAGAATTATTCGCAGTAAGTACAGGATTTGTACAATCATCATAATAAAATAAAAATATGGGATTACCATTAGCAGCCGCCGCAATAGGCGTAATAGGAAGCATAGCCGGGGGAATTATGGGCAGTAGCTCAGCAAAAAAACAAGCCCGAGCAGCCCAAGCAGAAAGAGATAGAATTTCACGTCAAATGGCTTTGTTTGAACAAAACAGGCAGGCGGTTATAAACCCTTATTCTGGAGTAACATCTTTATCTGGTTTAGTAGACGAAATGAGAGCCAATCTTAGCAACCCTTTTGCTAACCTGGGTGTTGCCACGAGCGCTGCGGAGATCCAGATGGAGCAAACAGATATTGCCTTAGCAAATACACTAGATGTGTTACAAGCCACGGGTGCGAGCGCGGGAGGTGCCACAGCATTGGCTCAGGCAGCTAAGCAAAGCAAGAAAGAAGTTGCGGCTAACATAGAGCAACAAGAAGCCGCTAACGAAAAGTTAAGAGCTCAAGGAGAACAAGCTTTACAAGCAAAGGAAATGCAGCTTACCCAAATGGAAATGTCTGAGGAGGCTAGAATACAACAAGCGGAAGCAGCAGGAAAGCAATTTATGTTTGGTGCGCAAGAGCAAAGAGATATGGCTACATTAGATAGAATGCAAGGAGGCATTGATCAAGCAAATCAAAATTTAGCTAACGCTAATATGGCGGGCGCCTCAGCCACCGCTGGTATGATTAGTGGTATTACTGGGTCCGTAAGTTCTTTATTAGGATCTGGGGCATTAAAAAAAAAGCTAGCGATTGATACAGATTATGTTCCAGATTTTAATTTTGACAATGCTTCAGTCGATAGTACCGATACTTAATAAAAAATATTAATAATGAGTTATAGAGAACCAAAAATAATTGACGACAAATCCGGATTAGTACTTGGGCAAGCAATAGCTGCGGGAGCACAGAATATATCTAAAGGCTTAATAGCGGGTCAAGCCAAAAAAGAAAAAGAGGAAAAAGAAGCTAAGCTTGAGGCTGAAAAGAAACGGCTTAAAGAGGATAGTCGCATTTTTCAAGCATCGAAAGCAATTAAAGACTCTTATGCGGATCAAGCTGCATGGGCTAAAAAGCTTGACGGGGATTTAGCTGGACTTAATGATTTTACCGTAGAGCAGATGAATGGCTATATGGAGGTTGCCAAAAACTTAGAGCTTGAAAGAATAAATGGCGCTTACGGGCCTGATTATTTAAAAAGACTAGAAGAAAATCAAAGAAATATAGCTATGACTAATGAGTTTGCATCAGGTATTATAGGAGCCAGAGCAGACGCCGGGGCTGTTATAGACATGACTGAAGAGCAAAGAACTAGAGATACAGCCTTTATACCCGTTTATGGTGACACCGGGGAATTAGCAGAGGACGCAGTTTATGCAATTGGAGGATTAAAGGGTTACAAAATTGGTTATGATAAAACAAAAGGTGTTAGAATAACCAGACCAGGTGAAGACGATGCATTCATAGATATGCAAACCTGGAACGCTATTTCAGGCAATCTTTATTACCATAGAAAAAGCAATACTACTACGGATATGCAAAGGCTTATAGATGAAGCTATGCAGGCCACCAATATTGATGGGAATAAAGTGTTAAAACCTACTTTAACGACCACAACAGCCTCGGGCATAGGAACAAACAATGAAATCCCAGGAACCCCTATAGAACCTACACCTATGGGCATTAATGCTGATGGGTACTATACTTTTAGACAAAACCTTAACACGCAAGCAATGCAAAGCATACGGAACCAAGTGTTGGAAACTACTTTTGAAAAGCTAGAATCTTTTGGACCGGAAACATACAAGCAGGATGTTTGGATGAAAGATTTAGAAAGGGGTGGATTTAGTAAAGAAGCCTACAAAAGAATAGAAGCGGATCTTAAAGAACAAAACCCAAATGCAACGGAAGCCGATGTAAGAGCCACTAAAAAGCAGTATGTAATGGATTCTGCCGAAGCACAATTTTTATCCATAGCTAATCTTAAAAAAGACGGAGATACCTATTATAGAGAAGTGCAAGGTAGAAAAGCTACAAAAGCAGATTTAGGTGGCGCCGGTAGCATAGAAGCAGCAAAGCTTATAACAACTCTTGGTCAATCAATTACACCTTATGAGGAAGGCGGGGAGTTAGATTATCAATCCACAGTAGCTCAGGGCTTAAATAATTTATTTGGATTTAGTGGAGGGGCAATGGATGGAGCTGAATATCAGATTGATACAAGCCAGCCCCGTCCGTATGACAATTTAGAATTTACATTTAATGGTAAAGTGCCAGGCAGATTAGAACTTGTAATGACAAAAGGGGCTTTTGAGCCGTTAACAGGAGGCAGTCGTCTAAACAAAAATGCTACATATAAACCAATTAACTCCGCATACCAATTAGTAAATTACCTTAATAATAACGTCAAAGGACTTACCCCTGTTCAACAAGGAGAAATTCTTACAAAAATTAAAGATAGTTACGGTGAAAACTTTTTTAAAGGACAAGCCCCAGCTTCTAATTAATATATAAAATTAAATAAATACCTATGTTTACATACATCATAAACGACGAAAAAGTAACATTTGCAACTATAGAAGAGGCAATGCCTGCATTAAGGAAGGCAGAACAAATGGGTTGGACCGTAGTTGTAGTAGCCTTCGGCGAAAAAGAAAAGCCTAAGAAAAAGAAACAAGAGGAAGATAGCACAGAGGTTAGCGAAGCTCCTGCGGAAACATCCATTTTTTCAAAAATAGATTCTGCAAATTTCGCGGAAGACCTTGCGCTGAGTGCAAGCGCCGGGTCGGATGTGTTTGCACAACCAGGGTTGGAATCCAGCTCGGAAGATACTTCTTTGGATTTACCCGCTGTGACCAGGGAGGACCTAGAGGAATTCAAGGAGGAGAATAGTGTAATAAGCCTGAAAGCTGCTGAAGATCTCTTTGGCGGGGATAATAACCGCATAAAAGAGACGTTCCAAACGGTTGCTAAAAATCACAAAGACATTACTTATACGGAAAGGCAAGCCGAGGGACGTTCCGAGGGCTCCTATCATCCCATAGGTATGCTAACGTATACGGATCCATCTACTGGCATTCCTTATTTGTTTGAAGCGGATGTAGCTAATTTTGGTATTACCGGCGACGATATTAAAAAGAAAGCCAAAGAATTTAAAGATTGGCTTGATTCGCACGGGGATAAAGAAACTTTGCAAAAAATCGGTACACAAGCAGAAACCCTTTATAAAGAGCAATTTACTCCTACAGATGAAGAAGTTGAAGCAGCTCTTGAGCCAATAAGTACCATATTTGAGCCAAAGCTACGGTTTCAGAAACAAGCATATAGAAAAACTAGTTTAGAACAGCAAATAGACCAAATTAAAAAAAGACAAGAAGACTATTTTAAAGAGTACGGAACTGTAAATGAAGAACTTGAAAAGCAACAGCTAGCTTTAGGACAGAAGCAAGCAGTAAGAGAAGCATCAAGATTTGTATACCCTTATGACAAGGAATTAGAGGCTGCTCGCATTAAATTAGGTAACGAAAACCCAGAAATGGGTGTTGATGAGCTTGTTGCTAAGTCGGAAGCCATGGTCTATGCCGATATAAAGGCTAAAAAAAGAATTGAGCTAGTAAGCGCTAAAACAGATGACTTCCTTAAAGTACGAGAAAATTATGATAAAAGAGGTATTGCATCATTAGGAGGAGCTATATACAAAACTAAAAAGGGCAAAGAACTTGCGAAAGATCAAATTGTTTTAGAAAGTAATAGAAAAACCGCCCAGGCTACGTCGGATAACCTTAATCTAGCCGCGCAATATGTAAAGGGAGATGTGCCAGAAGCAGAGTTAACATATAATGGAGAATCTATTACCCTTGGAGACTTATCCGATGGATCAGCCATATTGACATATAAAACCGGTGTTCAAATAACTCAGAATCAAAAAGATTTTATTGATCAGCAGCACAATGACTTTGAGTCTTCTTTAAAGTATTTTAAGCCCTTAATGGATAAGCTTATTTCCACTACTAATAGCATGGACACTGTTGAGCTACAACTTAAAGCTTCCGGGCTAAATTTCAGTGCTTTAGAAAAAATGGCAACTACTTTTGCTACAGGTACAGCGGGTATAATAGGTGGCATAGGGATGTTTAGCGTAAAAACAGTTAATTTTGTATTAAATGCACCTCTTGTATTAGCTGGGGACGATTCGTTCTACGAGATAGACGAAGCTTTAGATGAGTGGGGAAGCGAATTTGCCAAAGTAAGATCTGATATAAGAAGCACCTACACTAGGGATATTAGCGTAGACGAAGCATTCTCTAGCCCAAACAATTTTTTTAGATTCGCCGGGCAAGAAATTTCAACACAAGCACCAGTTTTATTGGCTATGGTTGCTTCAGGAGGTACTTTAGCCCCTTACGTTGTAGGAGCTTGGACCGCTGGAGAAAAAATGATGGACATAGCTTATGAAAATTCACTTATTAAAGAAGGCTATCAATTCGAATATGAGAAATTAATAAATGAAGCAACGGGAGCAGAAAAAATTAAACTTGAAAAAGAGTTACAAGAAAAAATAGATCAAGACATTACCGGCCCGTTTGCGTCCTTTGCAAAAGGTATTGGTGTAGGAATTGCTAACGGTGGATTTACAGCGTTAACTACAAATCCTATACTGCAAAACGGTATGAGAATGTTCAGAGGTAGCACCGGTAGGGAATTTTTATTAAATTTTCAGGATTATTGGAAACTCAACTGGAAAAGAAGCCTCATCTATGATAA
>Ga0307377_10005019_pt1 | contig 14302 bp, 18 predicted proteins | sample TR3MG_FD_202535 | JGI IMG/M metagenome (GOLD analysis project Ga0307377, IMG submission 202535) | Soil microbial communities from Risofladan, Vaasa, Finland - TR-3 | ecosystem: Environmental > Terrestrial > Soil > Coastal area > Acid sulfate soil | place: Finland: Risofladan, Vaasa | collected... | reverse complement strand
CGCAATCTTGAACCCATACCGGGCGAGGTTCTTCCGGAGATTCTCCTGCGCATCGTCAGCCGATTGCGTGAGGAACGGGAAGGAGTGAGGACCTGCTTCCAATGCTGCTGTCCCAGCGGACTTCTCCCCGAACTTGTCGGCAAGCAACTTCTTGATCTGCGGTGTGGAAAGACCGTAATGCGTAGCAAAGTTGACCGCCTTATGAATCTCCTTCACGACCTTCTGTGCCTCCCCGTGTACCGGTACACCGTAATAGCCTTTCACGTCCTTCGGTACAGACCCAGATTCTTTGAGCTTCTGCATGATCTGCAGTTCAACCGCAGAGTAGTCCGCCCCCGTGTACTCCACCGCCGTAGGAAGTACCGCGTTCTTCCACAGGTCCTGTGGGTACAGATTCCCGTTCGCGGTCTTCTGCGGGGTCACAAAGACACCAGCGATTTTGTTAGGCTCCGAAACTTCATGATTCACTATTGCCACCATGGCCCCGTCGCTCGCGATCTGCGCGGGCAGCTTCTCTCCCGCCTTCGGAAACGGGAGGTCTGTCAACCACGGCACGAGCACGTAACGCTCCCCGTGAATACTCGGGTCTATCGGAGAAGGCAGGAGCGGGAATATGATCACGAACAGACACAGGTTCGTCATTGCGTTCTCACGCTCCGACGACGACATGTGCGCAGTCTGGGCCTGCACAACAGCCCCGAACTCCTTCTCGCATGCCTGCCGCATCGCGGCGAGACGCGTATCCGCCCACGCCGGTGCACCCCCTTGAACAACAAACGCCTGCTTCGCCTCGTCCGTATATGTGCTGTGCAGGCGTAAGACAGGGTAGTCAACCCCGTTGACCGCCATGTACTTCCTCACCGACTTGGGAGCCTCGTGGTAATCGACGAAGGTGACGTTCATACCTTCCCCGCAAGTTTGAACCCGTACCGGGCGAGCGTCTCAACCATCTTGTCAACCGATGGCTCGATGCTGACGCCCAATTGAATGTGGTCAGCAGACACCGGGGACGTGGTGTTCACCTGTACGTTGGTGTCATACCCATCAGCGTGCAAGACAAGCGTGAATCCGCCGGACTTCAACCCAGCCGCTATGTGGACGTCTCCGATTTCCACCGGCCACAGACCGTGGACCAACATGTCAACCGACTCGCCCTCGGCGAGCCCGGACATGTGGATGCGCCCGTCATACTTGTAGTCGGCAACATAGACGGACGCCCCGTGGGATGCTGCCCACCATGAGAGAGCGAACTTCACCGCATCCTCGTCGAGGGGCTGCACGCGGAAGTTCATACCCACCGGCTTGGCGGGCGCGAAGTGCTTCTGATTACCGAACGTGTACTCGACGGCCTCCGGAGTCCCCGCCTCAACCGTGCCAATCACGTCGAACGGGTGAGGACCTGTACTCCCAAATACATAAAGTCTTGTAACCGGGGCCACGGTCGGCTTGTATTGGGAGAGGTCGATCTCCTGCACGTACACACCCGGTTTGGGCATCAGATTTTCCCCGCCACCTTGTACCCATACCGCTGGAGTGTCTCCACGAGAATACTGGCGGCTTCCTCCACCGCTTCCTTCGTACCCTCTGTTACCATCTGCGTGGTCAAGTGGGTCTCCCCACCGTCACCCCAGTTGATATGCAGACACAGGGACATATGGTTCTGATCCATCTCGAACGGAGTCGTCGTGTTCACGACCTCGAAAGTGAGCTTCGGACCGTTGCCCATAAAGAGGTAGTTGTTGAAGACGGACGTGATCGAGTGGACCATATTCTGCGCCGTGTACTCACAGACGGGCTGTCCCAAGTAACCGGTCAACACGGCCTCGATGGCCCCACGCATGTGCGCGACGAGCTTCGCCTTGTTGACCTTGTGGAGGGTGCTTCCGAACTCAGGCATCAGATTTTCCCGCCAAACTTCGTGCTCAGTCCGCGTTCTTCCGCTCGCCGCTTCGCCTCGGCAAGCTCCGGGATACTGGTGGCCTCAAGTCCCGATGCGTACTCCCACGGCTCGTTCCCGTACCGAGCGACCACCGTCGGAATGCGGCTCCACTGGTCGCAGTAGTACAGGTCGAACTCGCCGAACTGGCCGAGAAACGTACACCGCTTGCAGTCGTGAGTGAATCGCGGATTATCCATGTTCAGGGGCGGGGTGAACACCGGCATATAGGGGTCGCCCATACTATCAAGGAGTACAGGATTCGGGCAGGGGCCGGGCGTGCCGACGATGGAGACATTCGGCTTGACCTTGCACCCGAACTTCGCAGCGATCTGCGCTTTGATCTTCTCGAAGAACGACGAGGGCATGGTTACCCCCGACGGTTGTTGGAGTAGTCCGGTCTGGATGACTTCGCGTTGGAATCCGACTTGCGGTCACCCGGCTTGCGCTGGGCCTTCCGCTTGTCGCGGCAGGGCTTGCACCGCTTGGGCGGGGTGAAGTTGCTGTCAGCATAGAACTTCTGCTCGCCCTCGGACCACACGAACGTCTGACGACAGTCTCCGCACATGATCTGCTGGTCAGGCATAACCCCTCCAAAGATAGAAAGGCGCAGGACGGTGGGGGTGATGTCCCCGTTGACGGAGAGCCGACGCCCAGTACCCTCGGTGCCACGCCACTAGAGCCTCACCGTCCTGCGCACGAGACCTAATATCTAGCGTGCCACACGATAGATGTCAACAGATTTCTCCCGCTCGGCACGGATTATTTTGGACCGGGGGCTCCTTCGGGTCCGCGCGGACCCTCGGGATACCGCCCCCCTGCCATCGTGGACCGGCCCGCCGCAGGGGGTAGTGGCTTCTGCTTGGGTTCTTCCGGCTCTTCCGGTTCTTCCGGCTCCTTGGAGACCGGGGCGGGGGGAGGGGCCGTCTGAAGATCAGGCACGCCGGGAGCCATCACCTTCCCGATAGGACTCACCTTGATGACCTTGAGCTTGAACTTCTTCTTCGTGCGGGACAACGCCTGTGGGGGCGTGAGCGATTGTACGACCTGCATGTCGTAGTACGCCTGAACGTCCTTCAACTCGAACCCCAGTTTCTCCGCACGCCGCTTCGCCACTTCCGGATCGTCAAGGTCCGCGTTTTCAGGATCGTCAGAAGACTGCTCGACAAACAGGTCGCTGAGCGACGGCGCAACCACGGACACCCGCCTCACGTACCGGATGCCGAAGTCCTCGCTGACCGCCGGGGCTCCGCTCATGAACCACTTCGCGAACTCAGCCTGCGAGACGTCCCCGACCGACATTTCCTTGTCGCCGTCGGCTCGCTTCACCGTCGTCTTCATGTCCGCCTTTGCCCACTTGTTGAACGCCTGCACCAGCAGCTTCGATGCTGCCTTCCTGGTCTCGGGATTATACCCATCACCTCCCGCGCCGCTGTGCGTGATGGGCCAATAGAACAGCTTCCATGCCTTGTCCGCATCGTAGTTGTGCTCGACGTATTTGTGCCGCCACAACTGCCGGAACAGCGATGCAATGCCCGCCTTGCTCCGGAGGACCGACGCCGCCATCGACTTGGCCCTCTCGTGATCCGCAGGTTCAAGACCACCGGGCTCCTTGGGCTTCTCGGACTCCGATGAACCTCCGGCGGGGGAGCGGCCTCGGCCATAGAAGCGGTCGCACATGTGGGCTTCATCAACCGGCCCCGCCACGAGAGCGCACACGCTCGGCCCTGTGAGGTTGCCGCAAATGCCACAGTTCTGACCGGTCGCGGCCACACGGTAGTTGACCTCGGACTTCGAGAGCTTTGTCATTACGGTCTCCTCGCAGGTGAGCCACGTCGGCTTCCGCGCGGATCATACACGTGCGTCAGCGGGGATGCAACCACTGAGTTCAGTACGGGCTGTGGCACGCTTTGTCGTACAGGTCGTCGAGCCACACCTTCTGCGGACCCGTCAGTGCGGTCTCAGGCATGATACGGAGTTGGGAGCGCATGTTCTTCAGGAACTGAATGGACTGCTCGTTGAAGACGTCCGTGTCCCTGATCTCCCAGCACTCTTCTACCTTCTGCTTATATCCTTTTGGCATGTTCTCCTCTCACAGGTCGTCAGATTGCCAGGGAAGAGGGGCGCGAAAGGCCCACACAGCCGTTGGCAACTCCGCACCTTCCTCCCCCACTTCCGTTGAGTCCGCCCCTCCTGCATCCGGCGGATTCTGGACTCGCGGAGCCATTCAGCGATTGGGGTAGTCACTCGTCGTCCCCCTCAAAACCCAGCAGCAGCCTCCACTCCCGCGCCATGATCCCCATGCACAGGCACACCCCTCCGACAACGAGAGCCCACATGCCCAGTGGCATATCACGACCAACCGAGGGCCAGAAACTGATTTCAAGGGCGATACCAACCGCACCTAACAGCATCGTGAAGAACCCCACCAATGCCATGTACCTCGCGTACCGGTCGAACATGTGCAGTATCCTTTACACAGTGGAATCAGACGTCGATGTCGTACTCCGCCCGGACCAAGTCGAGGTATCCACGCGCCCATCCCATGGTGTCGACGAGGAAAACCACTCGTTCATGACCACCCGCGTCGAGCTTCATCTCTTGCAGGAGTTGGTCGCGGCGCTGAGTGATGATCGCCTGCTTACCCGCCTCGTCCGCCTCGTTGTAGTGACGAAGGTTGACCCGCATTCGCACCACCACGATTGCGTCATTCACCTCCGCGTCCACCACGTGTTCAGGAATGAACGCCTGCTGGAGCACGCGAATCTTCGCCCCCCGCGCGGCTCGACCGGTGAGAGCCTTGATCCTCCGCACGTGTGCCTCCTGCGCGCTGTCCTTCGCCGCATTCGGTAGTGCTGCCCTCATGGCCCCCCCCCTATGCTCCCAGCAACTGGTACACGGACTCCCGGAACTCCATCTCGTTCGCCGTCGCATCGACCAGCACGAGGACCCGGAGGTGCCCGTCCGGGTATCCAATCTCGGAAAGCTCAGAATCACACCGGCGCGTCACCATCTGATTCCGCTTTGACTTGGATGACCGCAGGTACCGCTCCCGGCTGATCTTGACCCCCAGGACGAGGAGTTGGTCCTTCTGCTCCGCCCGCTGGATTTCTTCTGGCCCCGGACGAGTGCAGAAAATCAGCTTCGCCACCTTATCCTCAACCGACATGAGTCGGAAGCGGTTCAACAATTCGCGTTGCTTCGTCAGTACCTCGGGATTCACTGCCGTGTCCCCTCTATCGGAGTATCCGACCACAGACGAACCGCACGAGGCGGTAGTCATCTGCGATCCGGTCGAGTCTCGCAGCAACTGCCTCAAAGAACCTGATTCTCTGGCAGGTCCGCGAAGTTGACAGCGTCTTCGTCCGGGACGATGAACTCACACTGCGAGATACCGTCCACGAAGAAAGCATACCGCGTCTTCGGGTTCGTGAATGCGCTCGACCGCACCAACTCGAACTGCCAGTACCCATCCGTACTGGCGGAGGTCACCTGCCGCTGAGTCGGCGTCACCTGCAGTCCCCCTGACGTGAACTGCTTCTGACCCACCAACCGCACCTCGACCACTGCCGCTCGCGGGAGGACCGCTGAATCGACGAGGTACCCGTACACCATGCACCCCTCGGGGAACGTGGGGCTCGGGATGGTGACCGGCGTACCGTGGTAGGTGACCTTGGTATACGGGGCAACGACCGTGAGGTCGTGCGGGTTGCTGAACGTGTGCGTGCCCAGCCGGTACAGGACGACCTTGTAACTGCCGTCATTGAGGTTGACGGGGAGGATGCCGCTCACGTCCGTGTACCCCTGCGCCAACAGTTGGGTCTGCGCGGAGTTGTACACGTACACCCGCGTGTTGGCGAGCGGGAGCAACGTCATGGACTCCAGTACCTCGATATCCTGCATGTGATCCCCCGTCCCCGGACCCACGTCGTCGAGGTCCTGTGAATATACTATGTAGTTGTTCCGCTGCCCCCACCAGAAGTATCCCTGCGGGGAATACGGGAGCACAGGAGTATCGTGCACAACGATCAAGAGCCACGACCCGGTCTTGTTGGGGGAGAAGCTCGTCTGATAGTTTCCCCAGCCAACATCGACGATGGTCACCGGAACCGGGCCTGCCCCGTTCTGATGCTGCTCGACGCCGTCCGGGTCTATCAGCTTGATCTTGAATTGACCGACAGAGATGCCCGGCACCGGGTAATCGTTGTGGTCCATCGCAACGAAGTGGTCCACAACCGGCTTGCCGACCTTGCCCAGTCCAATCATCCGGGTCCTCCCTCACGCGCAGCATAGCACGGGGGGTACTACGGCTCAACGATCTTCTTGTCGTCCGCTTCTATCACGTCGAGAGGATGCTTCACACACGCCGTGTCCACCGGCGGGATGCGCAGCACATGCGCATGGAGCATCTCTTCGACGTTGGCGTACGGAACTCCAACATCGTGGAGCTTCGAGTCCGGCGTGCACGAAACGATCTTGAAACCTGCCTTCTTCGCGAACGGAAGCAGATTCTGCACCTGCCTCACAGCGGAATTGTACGAGTTCTGATTGTAGTCGAAGTGCTTCCCCTGCAGAGCCGTCTGGTAACAGTACGGCTGTTTCGAGTCGAACCCGCACCCGACGCAGTACACCGTGCGGAACCCCAGCTTGTACAGGACGTGCAGCGCCATCACGAAGACGTTCTTCCAGAAGACCGTCGAGTGGCGAGGGACAAAGACGTTGTTGAACGCCATCGTCGGGTCCTCGGGCATGAAGTACAGGTTCGGCAACTGCCACGCCTCCACCCCGACCTGTGTCTTGGTCGTGAACCTATGCCACCGGAGGAACTTCATGATGGTCGGATCGTGCAGGATCGAGGCTGAGTAATACTCGGCCCCGTCCGCCCCGATCCACAGGTTGGGGTGAACTACCGTTCCGGTGTTGTTCATCGCCATCTTCATGACGCGTGGGTCGCTCAGGAGGTTGGTGACCAACAATGTCTGCGGCCCCCCTCCGCACAGGAAGATAGAACCCCCCTTGAACGTATCGTGGAGGTCCGTCGCAGTCCGGACCTTGCCGTTGTACCGCATGAACATCAACGTGCTCCTATCATCGCGTTGAAGAAGAAGGGCCGGAGGTCCTCGCGAAGCCGTTCGAGCCCGTAGTTGGCCGTGGCATGGGCACGGGCGGCGGTACCGATCCGTCTCCGCTGCGGCGGGTCGGTGTACAGCGTGTACACCGTTCGCGCGGCGAGGTCCGGCTTGTCGCGGTCGACGAGGAACCCGTTCTCCTCGTGCGTGATCTGCTCGGTCGGCCCACCCCGGTTCTCCGCCACCACCGGTATCCCGGACGCCATCGCCTCCGTGACGACGCGGCTCCACGTATCGGTGAACCAGTCGATGTTCCACAGCAGGAGGACGTCGAACGCCGCCATGAACTGCTCGACGGACCAGAACCCCGTCGGGGGCATCCAGACACGCTTGAGCCCCGCGAACTCCTTGTACGCTCCGCCCTCCACCTCCGGGGCATCGTTCCACGTCTTGCCTGACTCGTCCTTGTAATATTTCCCACCGCCCACGTCGATGAACTGGACATTCGGCACGAGGTCCTGAATCTTGCGGAACAGGTCGATGATGTCCTGCGGGTGGCGATCCTCGTGGTCCGTGTGGAGCCGCCCGACCGTGACCTGCGCGCGATGGTAGTCGCGCTTGATCTGCGAAAGCGCGCGCAGGTCCATGCAGGGCGGGCTGATGATGTGTTTCTTCGCGCGCCTGATGCACTTCTCGAACCCCGTGAACACGAACTTCGACACGAAGACGTCGAGGTCCACGGGCATGAGAGGCCACGAGCGCATGTGGTGATACGTGATCGACGGCCACTCCTTGATCCAGTCGTACGGCCACTTGCCATCGAACAACTTGCCCGGCGTGTTGTGATACACGACGGCCACGGGGTTGAACGACGCGATCACCCTCTTGGTAACCTTGGGTGCGTGATGCACCTCGACCCCCTGTGCCCTGATGAACTCCATCGCCTTGTAGTCAGTCCGCCAATCGAGGAGGTGGACCATGATGTGGTTGAACTCGGGGAACGCCTTGGCGATGTCCGTGATGAAGATGGGCACGGAACCCAACCAGCAGACCTGACAGAAGTGCAGGACGTTCTTCTTGCGGCCCTGCGCCGCGAGACCGGTCTCTGCCACCAACGCATCCGGCTCATCGGTTCCCTCGGTGCGCGCGCACACCTCACTGGACAACGCTAGAATCTTGTTGGGCACCACCAATGTCCGCACACCACCGCTTGGCACCGGTCCCACAAGTCCTTTGGGTGCTTCGGGTCCAAGTAGATCACAGGATGGAACCGGCGGGGCATTGATCCGCGTGCGCTTGACCTCGAAGTTCACCTGAGGGAAATCAGACTTCCGCAGCACCAGCGTAGGGTACTGAAGCTCGTTCGACCGGCCCACCACCTCCACGTCGGGGAAACGGTACAGGAACTCGTCGACCGCCTGCACTATCCCGAAGTGGTCCTTCTCCACGTAGTCGTGCACGAGGATGAAGCCTCCGGGCCTGACCTTCTGGTGCCAGACGACGAGGTCAAGGAAGCAACCGAAGGGCGTATGGTCCCCGTCGACAAAGACCCAATCGAGTTCGTTGATCCCCACCCACTTCGTCGCGGCGAGCGAGGTCTCCCGACGAACCTCGACCCCGGTCACCCCGCCGAAGTTCGCGAAAACCTTCGCGTACATGGCATCCATGTTCGCCTGCGACTCGTTCGAGGGGTCCGGCTGTCGTTCGTCGGGGAAGTGCTCCCACGGGTCGATCATGAGATACCGGCACGGGCTGATCGTCTCGATGATCCGACTACTGAGCCTTCCCCGCCGGACACCAATCTCCGCGCCTCGGCTCCCCCGGGGCAGGAGATCCAACACGTCGAAGTTCGACTTCACGTTCTCCAGCACCGGCACGTCCATTGGACGCAGCATTCACGCCTCGCTCTCGATGCGGATACCAGCCATGACGCCCATTAGAGCGTCGATTGTCTTGCGGCGAAATGCGGGGAGGCTGAACTCACGCATGGCCTTCTCACGTGCGTTCTCACCCAACGTCCGGCAGCGGCTCGCACTCTGCGCGAGGTCCACGAGGAAGTTGACGTACGTAGTCTCACAACGGATATCAGCATCTGCCTGCGAGACACTCGCACCGGGCAAATGCGGTTTGACCAGGAGCCCCTCGTGCCCGTGCGTAATCTGCTCCGGAATGGCTCCCTTGTGCTCCGCCACGATGGCAAGGCCCGAAGCCATCGCCTCTGTGATGACACGGCACCACGTCTCAGCGTAGTTGTCCGTCGTGATGTACAGGAGAATATCCCAATCAGCATAGAAGTCCTGGACCGGGCGCGAGCCGAAATCGGGGGACTGATAGACGACGAGGTCATTCCCCAACTTGGGATAATACTTCGAGCCCCCAACGATATCGAAGCTGACCCTGTTGTGCCCCAGCGCCTTCTCCACCCGCTTGAAGATGCGCGGGATCATCGACGGGAACTTCACGTCTTGATCACTCGCGAGTTTGCCGATCTTCACACGCTGGTCTGTACGTGGTCTCGGGCGGACGGCCTTGGCGAACAGGTCTGCATCGACGTACGAACCCACGAACCGGATAGCCGTCATCTGCGCACGACACTTCGTGTACCGCGTCTCGTACAGGTGTCGCGAGTTGAAGATGTCGAGGTCGCAGGGAATAACCGGATGCGTTGGCCCGTGGTGATAGAAGACCGTCGGCCACGCGCGGAGCCAACTGAAGGGATACACCCCCTCGATGAACGACCCTGGGGTGTTGTTCAGGATTATGAGCGCCGGGTCCAACGGGGCGATGTCCTCGTCGCAGCGGAGCTTCTTGTCAATGAGAATCCGCGTCTCGACCCCCGCTTCCTTCAGCATCGCGACCATCTGCGGGCTCTCGCCAGAATGTACGTAGTAGACGACATGCCGAAACTCGGGGTACGCCTTGCATACTGTCAGGGTGTGAAGCATCGTTCCACCCAACCAGCATACATTGTTCACGTGAACCATGACGTTATTCATGGAATGGGACCTCCAGTCATGCGTCATAACCGGAGGTCCCTGCGTTGTCAAGAAGTTTCGTGCGACACGTCGAAAATCAGTCGGTTATCGCCCGCGCGCTCGCGATGGTCACTTGCGGATCATCGCCATCGAACTCCGTGACAAAGTCCCACGTCATCGCTTCAATCTGCTCGACCGTCGTCTTGGCCGCGATCACACCCTTCTGCGTTTCGATGTAGTCCTCGATGCTCCACAGCCACGTCCAGACCTGTGCGATATGCGCCTTCCGGTTCGTGAGGGAACCGTCGATGGCCTGCGCGTACAGGACGTGGAGCCGGTCGAGCGTACGACCGAAGTATCGGGAGCGCAGATACGCTTCTGCAGCGTCCAGCAGCATCCCCTGCCTGCTCTCGATGTACGAGGATTTCTCCGAAGCATCACGGGCTTCCTTCTCTGCCTGTGACATCACGGAAAGCGTGTCCCCCGCGAGCTTCCAGTATCGCTTCATGACGTTGATCACGGGGACCATATTGGGGTTGTGGACCCACGCCTCCACGGGGTAGGCATCCAACTCCACGCCCTCACGGTAATCGAACGTCGTCCGGTGCAGCGCATGGCCCAAAGACATTGCGGCCCCCTTTACACAATGTTTTCACTCGTATACCGCGTCCGGACTCTCGGCGAGAGACCCGAAGATCATGCGCCACTACTCCCGGTGAACTGCGGCCACACCCAGTGTCCCGCGACGAACCCCGCCTGAAACGTGACTGCCGGGTGTCTGCTGAGCCACGTGCGGACGGAGTCGCTCGAACATTCCCACCACAAGTACGATCCGATCACGATGGAACAGAGCCCGATGAACCTGTTTGTCCCGTTCGTATGAGAGCCGGACACATACCACCATGAATGCGCCATCCAGATGCCGAACAAAATCGGAATGGGCAGGCACTCGCTCGCTGTTCTCAGCGCGGAACTGATGGTGTTGCCGGGAACCCCGTCTTTCAGCAAGACGTAGTCCCACAGCAGAATACCTATCGTGATGACGAGCGTGATGACCAGCGTCAGCCGTTGTGCTGTCGTGAGATTCATCGGGTGTCCTCTATGGCGTCGACTTCTGCAAGCGTCGAGCAATTGGCAACATACTTCTTCAACGTACGACCCGAGTCCATGTGCACCTTGATGGTCCCCACGGCAGTCTGGTAGAGCAGATTGAACGTCGCCGCATCCGCAACGAGGTATTCCGGGGACGCGCTCTCCACGGTACTCATGCTATGTGGGAACGTAACCCAACCTAGTTCAATGGGTTTCACCAACCCAACGATATTCTGCTGGGCTTGTGGGCTCAGACTGAAACGGTGACCGCCGAATGTGAATCCCGCACCGATCAATTCCGCAGTGCGCTTGTCTATCGCGGCCTGCTTCGCCTCCTTGTACGCATTGAACATAGTGGCATCCCACGGACTCGGGGAAACCGGACGCTTCAACTTGTCGCCCGGGTTCGCCACGTCGTCCACAATCTCCCACGTCTCAGCGTGGAACCCGTGGGGTAGTTGATCGACGCGGAGCATGACAGGCCGGTACTGCTTCCCGCCAGGATTCTCGGAGTCGTCTTCGACAACCCACTCCACGATCTCAAGTCCTGCGGCGGGAGTCAGGGCGCGCAATGGGACGGCACCGATCTCTGCGAGCTTGACTGGGTTGTCGAAATCGGTCCCGCCGTACACGATGTCCGTGATGGGATGGGTGTATCGCTGAAAGTATTCAACGATGACGGTGCTCGTTGCTGGGACATACAGTGGAAGCATCTTGTCCTCCTACTACAGATACCGCACGATCACGACGCCCTTGCCTCCGGTGCCGCCTGTAGGGGCACCGTACTCGCCACCGCCACCGCCGCCAAGACCATCGGTTCCGTTACCACCATCTCCATCGCCACCGCCTCCAGCACCACCATCTCCAGGACTTCCATTGGCTGTTTGAGCGCCGCCACCACCACCGGCGTAGGTGGCAGAAGACCCAGTGATGCTGCTGGCTAGGCCATCTCCACCGTTACCTGCCTTGCCGCCAGCAGTTCCGGTTTGACCAGCTTGACCCGCCCCACCGCCGCCAGCGCCGACTTGGTTGACTCCGCTCCCAGCATTCGTGCCGCCATCGTAGCCGTACGATCCGGTCCCGCCTGCTTGAGGAGCATCAACTCCCCCGCCGCCACCACCGCAACCGCCATTTCCGCCTGTTCCTTCTGTTCCATCCCTCGATCCACCACCACCGCCACCCGGACTGGTGATGGTGCTGAAGATGGAAGACCCGCCTTGGGTGCCACGGCGGGGGTAGTCCGTGACGCCCCCTGCACCAACAGTAACTGCATAAGACGGTGGAACACAGGCGAGTCCTGTACCTGTGCGGAAGCCTCCACCGCCACCGCCACCTCCACCGTTCTCGCCGCCTCCACCGCCCCCACCCACGACGAGGTATTCCACATCGCCGCCAGCCTGACCTCCGCCAGTCGCGACTGTGAGGGTGCCATCAGCGGTGAACTTGTGGATCGTGTAGCTGCCGGAATAGGAGATCGTGCCGCCGGACGCCTGTACGCCCATGCCGACGCCCATTGTCTTTGCAAGCGTCGTGACAGACACACCCATGAGCTTTGTCGCTCTTGCAGTGGATGCCTTCACCAATCCCATGACCTTGCCGAGGGTTGCCACGTTACACCACCTCTGCGATCACCGGCGACGGATCGAAGATCATCTTGTCAGCGTGGTATGCAACGCCAACAATCTGAATCTGATCGCCTGAACCGTTGGGTGCGCTCTGAGTGTACTCTCCGGGTGTCGTACTGGCATAGATCAACCCGCCGATTGTCCAGTTCCAGTCATTGTCCTGGACCCGCCCCATACGCAGCATGGAGCACGTCGCGTCGGCAGACTTGGTCTCCAGCGCCATGCGTAGTCCAGGCATGGACGCAGCGGCATCGGCATCGGATTTCCACCACTTTCCATCAGACTTGAGATAGAGCAGGTTGGGGAATGCAACCGATTCGCCAACGATGGCGCTGTCGCGGATCGCCTGCGTCCCTGCAGAGTTGTCACCAGCGGGCTCGTTGAGTACGACGGCAGTACCCGCAGCCCCTGTAGGACCTGTGTCCCCGGTATCGCCGGTGCCACCCGTAGCACCTGCATCTCCGGTTGGGCCTGTGTCCCCATAAGGACCTGTTGGACCAATGGGGCCAGTGTCACCATAGGAACCTGTTGGACCGATGGGACCGGTCGCACCGTCAGCACCGGTCGAGCCCGTGGGACCCGTGAGACCAACGGAACCAGTGGGGCCGGTTGGACCCGTATCGCCATCAACCCCGGGTAGTCCGGTGGGACCTGTGTCCCCTGTTGGACCATCGGCACCTGTTGGACCTGTGTCTCCTGTCGGCCCTATCGGACCAGTGGCACCTTGGTCGCCCGTGTCTCCGGTGTCGCCTATTGCAGACTGCATAGCAACGACAGAAAGACTCACTGCGTCCACGCCGGGTGTCGCCACACCCGACACACGCCGGAATCGCGTCTTCACCGTATACGTCCCTGGTGAGAGCACGCCGGATCGGAAAGTCACCGCAGCGACACCGGTATCGGAAACACCCGATAGGTACCGCTGGTGCTCGATGCTGTCCACGCCATTGATGTTGACCACCAAGGCTATTGTGGAAGCTGCAGCGCCGCTGAACGTGGATACCTGGAATGACGCGACAGCAACAACCTCGACGGGCTCGTCCAGTGTGATGGTTGTTGACGACCCCGTGATATCCTCCAGCGTGGCACTGGTGGTGCCAACTGGCGTAGTCATGGTGTCGTACGCACTGGGTATCTTACCGGCAACTGCTGCTGGTCCAATCGGACCTGTCGGGCCTGTGTCCCCTGTTGGACCATCGGCACCTGTTGGACCATCGGCACCTGTTGGACCCGTGGAGCCAGTGGGACCCGTGGGGCCAGTTATACCCTGTCCGGTTGGTCCTGTCGGGCCTGTGCTGCCCGCGCTGCCAGTCGGTCCCGTATCACCAGCGCCCGTAGGGCCTGCGGGGCCAGTGTCTCCGGTCGCTCCTGCGGGGCCTGTGCTGCCCGGTGTGCCAGTCGGGCCAGTCTCACCTGTATCGCTCGCCGGTCCAGTGGCTCCGGTCGGACCAGTATCTCCGCGAGGTCCGGTGTCACCGGTGGGGCCGCTGTCGCCCGAAGGGCCTTGGATGCCAGTCGGGCCAGTTGGACCTGTAGTACCCCTGTCTCCCGAAGGACCCGTGGGTCCTGTCGGGCCAGTGGCACCCTGTATCCCTGTCTCGCCTG
>Ga0307377_10005015_pt1 | contig 14304 bp, 14 predicted proteins | sample TR3MG_FD_202535 | JGI IMG/M metagenome (GOLD analysis project Ga0307377, IMG submission 202535) | Soil microbial communities from Risofladan, Vaasa, Finland - TR-3 | ecosystem: Environmental > Terrestrial > Soil > Coastal area > Acid sulfate soil | place: Finland: Risofladan, Vaasa | collected... | reverse complement strand
GCTGACGCGAGTATGTCATTGGAAGAGCAAGCTGAATTAAGAAAGAGGAATCAGGCAAGGGCAGATGCAGCAGCAGCCGCTCGTGCGGGCGGTGGAGGCAGCATGCCCCCAGGGGCGCCAAGCATGTTGCCGCCCCCTGGACCCATAAGCGGCGACGAGCATGCGAGGCGCGGCGGCGGCGGCGGCGAAGGTGGCCCGCTTACGGGTCCAGGGGCTTCGCAGGAGCAACAACGGAGGGCCATGGAGTCCAGGCAATCACAAGCTGCGGAAGCAGGCGGAACAGCCTTGGGATCACTTGTCAGTGAATACAATAAAGCATATGGTAGTGCAAGGAGTGCAAACGAGGCTCGATACCAAGAAATGTTGGGTATTGCAGACAAAACAACGGGTCAGCGATCGGCCGATATTCGCAGAGATTATGGAGAGCAGAGTGCCGGTGAAGGGCAAAGATTGGCTCGTTTGGGAATGTCTAATACTACAGTGTTGCCAACAATGCAGATGGGATATGAAAGAGAAAAACAATCTGCACTTAATCGTCTTGCCGATCAAATGCAAGGCACGAGACTTGGGATTATGGAAAGGCGACAAGACCCGTATCCAGATTCTAGCATGATTACCGGCCTTGCACAACAACTTGGACAAAATCCAATGTCGTCCGGGCAGCAATACACTGCGCTTAGTAAGTACAGATTAGCATAGGACGGAGATTCGCACATGCCAATTGAAGTAAGACATGATATACCAGACCTTAGCAACCTTGCTGCTCTTGCGGGATTGGTTGGTATTGGACAGCAAAAGCTACCGGAATACCATCCAACTCCGACGCCTCATTGGTGGACCCCGCAGGCCGATGGTGGCGGCGGCGGCAGACGTGGTGGCGGTTCAAGGGCCGGCACGGTATGGGGCGGCGGTGAATCAGTAGGCGAGAGATATCAAAGGCAATATGCGGAATCGCCGGAAGGCAAGGCGGAAGCCGCTGCATTGATGCTCGAAAAAACGATGCCCTATGAACTTGAGCGAAAGCGCAAGGAAGCCGAAATAGAGCGGCAGAATTGGGAATTTCAATATGATATGCAGGGAAAGAAAAGAATTGCCGAACTTAACAAGGCCAGACAATATATCACGCAAAGTGGACAATTCAGCCCGCAGGAACAAACTGCACTTTTGCCACTGTTAGATATGCAGATTGCCAATGTGCCAAAGGCGGTTATAGAAAAGTCCGAAATGACAAAGCAGCTTGAAGCACTCGGGCCAGAAAAGCAACCTGGGCGGCTCTGGAAGGGCGATGATGGGAGTTCTTATCAGACAATAATTGGCACAAGTGGACTGCCGGAACCTAAGCTTATGTTAAGGCAAGATCAGACTACAGAACATCATCTTGCCATTGCAGAGGCGGCGAATCAGGCGAAAGTGGTTGCGACTCAGGCAAGATACCTTGACGCAAGGCGCTCGGCCATGATTACATGGACAAAAGAAAAGGTTCCAGTCACGAAACCGGCCGTAGGGGGCGGCTGGTTTGGATATGGTGCAGAAGAGGGTGGGCCGACCGGCGAAGAAAGGTTGCGTACCCCTGAAGAAGTTGAGGCACTTGCTGATAGGTTCTTTCCACTTGGACAGCCGCAGCAACCACAAGAACAGCGAGTGACGCGAGAGGCGCCGGGAGCCCCTGCCCTGCGACCGCCCAAATGGGTGGCAGATGCACTTTCCAAGGGCAGTATCAAATTGACAGAAGAAGAGCGCAAATCGGTAGAAGGCGCACCGAGAGAAATACTTGAGGCCCTTGTTTATATTAAGGCCGCATTGGACAAATGGCCGAATCCGAAAGACATGCCGCCGAGCGTAGTGCAGGAAATGATGGCTGCCCAGAGGCTTATTGATATGTTGCCTCAATAGGAATGATTAAATGTCAATTCTAAGTGACGAAATACGAGAAAAAATCAACGCTGCCGGGGCGTATCGTCAAGAGCAGGCACAAGATCGTGAATCATACTTGCGCGAATATGCCTGGCTGCTAAATCATTCGTCTCCGACGGTCAGATCAAAAGTTGCGGACAAGGTCTCCAGGGAAGTCACCGATCCGCAAGAGAGAGACTGGTTAGTAAACGAAGTTGCCAACATTGCAACAACGCAACAAAAGGCCAGAGAATATGAATATAGCCAAAAGGGCTATGCTGGTAGATTTACAACTAATATCAAAGAACATTTGGCAGGTGCCGGGGAAGGATTTCTCGAACAAGCTCGCACGGCTCAGGACATAACAAAACTCGCTATTGGCAAGGGGAAAAATAGAGCAGATGTTCAGTTTGCCAGATTACTTGAAGGCGCAAAGCAATCGGGGAATCCAGACATTTCCAAGGGAAGAGGCGCATTGCACAAAGCGGCAGCCGGGATGGCCGGAATTGCCCCAGATGTGGTGACCAGTGCCGTCCTGGCCGGCCACGGGGCGAAAGCAGTAGCCGCAGGATGGGCCGCTTATCAGTTTCCAAGATCTCGGGATGATTTTTTAGATGCTGGATTATCAGAAAGTGCTTCTGCACTAGCCGCTGCTCCAGTTGCAGCCGGAACTGGAGCAATAGAATCATTATTGCCGAGTCCACTTGAGTCTGGCGGGGCGGTCGGGGCGATCACTAAAAAATTAGCCCGCAGGATAATTGGTCGATCCACGCTTAAACCGATGACTCAGCGTATTGCAAAAGTTGCCCTGGAGACTGCTGGAAATTATGCAACCGAAGCATGGATCGAAGAGGGATTACAGGCCGCATTGCAAGAAGGCGCATTGCGCACGGCTGGTAAATTGAGTCCAAATGTGGAAGAGCGACCTGCCGGGGACATACTTGGCAAAGCCGCGGAGGCAATGAAGAGTGCAAGTATTCCCATGCTCCCGTGGGCGGGAGCCGGAGGCATTACAAGGGGAGTTAAGGAAGTTCAGCGTTTTAAGAAATTTGCCGCTGAATCAAAACAGGCTCAAATTGACAGAAAAATTCAAGAGCATGTCAAGAATGGAACCGTTCCATCCAGACGAGAATGGCGACAACTTGGACTTCCCACCGAGAAGGGGGGGTGGGCCCCATCGAGGCAAACAAGGTCAGAAACTATTGCGGTGCTTGCCGAAGATACATCCAGGAACGATCAAATACGCTTCGCTTATGAAAATATGGCCCCAACGAGGGATCAGTGGAAATTGTGGGGACTTCCGGCCGAGGCCGACAGGGGGGCCGCCGCGCGATTGGCCTTTATCCGAGAGAAATTTGGGCTAGCCATTCCTTTGCCAACTGAGGCAGGTGCCGGCCTCGTGGAAGCTGCTCAAGCTCCTGTGGGCCCGGCTGAGGGCCTTCGGGCACAAGAAGGCATGGAAACACCCCAATTGCCTCCGCAGGCTCCAGAGCAAGCCGCAGAGGCTCAGGTGCTTTCTGAGGATGAGACCGTTGGTCTTAATAAAGAAATAGGAAATAATATCCGAGAGGCCATTGGATTAGACGTGTTGGGGGAGGATGCTGTACAATCGTGGGAATCTGTTAAGAACGATGTAGCGACCAATAGGGGGGACGAAAAAGCCCTCCAAGTTGCCAAGGTGATGATAGAAACAAACAGGCCAATAACTGCCCATGAACATGTTGCAATGGCCATAAAGACATGGAAGCTCATGGATGATCTCAAGATAGTTGAGGGAATCCAGGCAAGGGCGGCAGAAGATGGAAACGGATCTGCTCACATGGAAGCAACAAAGAATATCGAAACAATTACCGATCAAATAGATTTACTCACAATGGGAGATAGATATGGATTGAGGGGCGGTGCTCGTGGTTTGAGTATTGCACAAATTAGACTTAACAGGGAAAAGTATGATGTTGCGAGTGTAATGCAATCCATGCAAGCCGCCAAGGGGCCGAAGGGGACATTGACCAAAAAGGAAAAGGTAGATATTGTAAAGAAATCAACAGAGGAATCTAAACTTGCAAGCGAAGAAGCCCAAATTAAACAAGAAGAAATAGAGAGTGGGATTGCGGAAGATAAGGAACTTGCCGATAAGATCATTAGGGCTAATAAGCCAAGGAGAATTTCAGGGGAAGCACACAAGGGGGCGGTAGTCGAGAGAGAAGAGATTAAAAAGAGGATCAGACAACTTGGACTTCGTGTGAATGACATTACTGGCGTGCCTGCGGAAGGAGTATATTTACTTGGAAGACTTGGCATAACATATGTCAAAGAGGGCGTGGGGACAATGGCCGAACTTGTAGATAGGCTTCGTGCTGATGTTCCAGGCCTTAATCTTACGGATCAAGATGTGTATAAAGCCTTGATTTCAAGAGGTCCAAAAGAAAAGGCCAGGGTAAGATCTGAAGCAAATGCTAGAGTTGCGAAATTCAGGTCAATAGCAAAAATACATGTTGAACTTGAAAATATAGCTAATGGCATTCCAACCGAAAAAGGACAGCGCGCTCCAGTTCCCGGCGATCTGAAGATACTTCAGAGAGAATTGGCAAAAGCAAGGCATGCTTATTATGAATCCAAAATAAATAGCGCCAAGTTGGAGAGAGCAATCGAGATGGCAAATAAACTTGAGGATGATATTAAGAATGGAGTTACAAGGATAAAGGCAGATCCAAGATCCATTCCGAGTGAATTGAAAGAAATTAGGGGAAAAGTCAGAGAACTTATCAACGAACTCAACATAGATGAAGAACTTAGGAAAATAAACAAGCAACTCGAAACCGGAGAGGTTTTGCCAACTGAGGAGCGCGAAAAAAGACCCGTAAGCAAAAGACTCGAAAAGAAGCAGATTGAACTCAAACAAAAACGCGCTGAAATTCGTCAAATGATAGCAAATGCTGCCCCGCTAACTGCAATGAGAGTCTTGCAGGGAATTGCCGATACAATGAAATCGGTCAAGGCCACTGCTGATATTTCATTTATCCTGCGACAGAATGGGTGGATGATTTCGGCTCACCCCGTAAGATCGTTCAAGCCCACTATTAAGTCACTGAAAGCTATATTGTCGGAAAATAGTTCAGAACAAATATATAATGGAATTATCAATTCTAAGAATGGATTACTATATGGAACATATAATCTCCAGGTTCTTGACGCATCGTCTCAAGATGCAAGGCAAAGATCAGAAGTATATCAGCAAAACATAATTGAAAGATCGAAGGGTGTATTGCTTTTGCCATTTAGAGAAATAATGAAAGCCTCTAGCAGGCACGCCGTTGCTATTGGAAATCTTATTCGGACAAGTGCTTTCGATCAATTTTTATCAAATAATCCAAATGCCACAAGTGAAGAGCTTAGAGCAATGGCGGCTTATATCAACATAGCAACGGGGATCGGGGATGTTAAGTTCCTTGGGCCGACCGTGCGTTACCTTAACGTTGCATTTTTTAGTCCTAAGTTTGCAGTCAGCAGATTTCAGACTCCATATCAACTTTGCAAATACTGGAATCTTCCTCGCGTTCGTAAGCAAATATCAAGAGACATGGTTGGATTTGTTGCAGATAGTCTTTTGGTTTTATTTCTTGCTCACCTTGCAGGGTTTGATGTAGAATTTTTGGACCCAGATGACCCGGATTGGGGTAAAATCCGAATAGGAAACCAGAGGTTTGATTTTCTACATGGATTCCAACAACCAGCAAGACTAATACTCAGAGCGGCAAAGGCGCCCTTTAGTGAATCGGATTTTGATTATATTGATGTATTGGGAAGATTTGCTGCATATAAATTATCACCGATATTTACAACTCCAATTGAACTTTTGAGGGGAAAGACTGCTACCGGGCAAGAAACGACCAAAATTGGAACTATTGCAAGAACAATCTTGCCGCTAATTGGTGAAGATACATACGAAGCCTGGAAAATACAAGGCATAGCTGCCGGGGCCCGTGCCTTTACTGCCTCCACCCTTGGCGGTGGCGTTTCTACGTACAAGGATAGTGAGACCGCTACCAGAAGAAAGGTAAAGAACTACAGGAGCCGAGGGCAATATGGAAAGGCCGAGCGAGTCTTGAATGAATGGAATCTTGAGAACCCAAAAAATAAAATCATAAATCCCTAACTCGTGTTAGCGTAATGGCTTAGGGCCAATTATATTATTTAGTTGACAGCAACACGCGAGTCATGCTATGATATAGTTTTAGTGGTTCGTCATCCCCCTATTTTGCAGAGGTGAAAAATGAGTTTAATTCAATTGATGATGCTACTGCGCCGTCTTCCTATTGGGAAGCTTCTTGCGTATCCTACGGACCTAAAGGACGCAGAGTCTGTTCGATTGTGGCTTGTGTCGGTAATGGAGGCGTTTGATGTTTTTTCCGATATGACTGAGACTGATATTGACGATGCAATCGTTGAGGTCATGAGGAATGTTATTGTTGACGAGGAACAATTCAATAGTATCTATAGTATTGTCTTAATGTTGGTCAATGGACTTAGCACCAGGCACGGAGATGTTCTCTGTAAGGTCTATGAAGTGGAAGACAAATATGGATTTAATCCAGCAATAATCATCACCATTGTTCAATTGATCTTTTTTATCATCAAGCTCATTCGGGACAGGAATGCGTAAATGAAACGCTACTATCTTTTAATCGGGGTAGTTGCAGTTGCAGCGCTATGGGCCGGTGGAGTGTTCTTGTGGTCATGGCTTTCACCAATCCCAACCCCCCCCACTCCCGGGCCAATTGAAGCAAGCGTTATCGGCCCCTCAACCGCACGTGTTGGAGAATTGGTAGTTCTTGCATCTTCCAATAGCGCCAAGAACTATCGCTGGCTCAACGTACCATCTGGGCCGCAATTGAAATTCATGGAAGATGGAAAAGTGCTTGTAGTTGTATTTGATAAGCCTGGAAACTATACCATTGTGCTTGGCCTTGGCTCTGATGGCGGCATAGACGCATGCACGCATCTTATATCGGTTGGTGGTGAAGGACCAGACCCTCCGCGCCCGCCGCCCGGTCCGGAGCCCGCGCCACCTACTCCAGATACAAAGGAATGGGAAGAATGGTCCTATAAACAAGGCTCAGGAAAACAACACGCTGCGGAATTGGCTGAAGGGCTAAAATCCCTTGCTGCCCAAATTGATGCCGGTGCCATTAAGGATATGGCAGAGGCTAGGGTTCTATGGCGGAGCAAGGCTAATGAGATTTTGGGAAAGGACGCTGCCGAATGGGTCGAATTTTCCAATGCTTTTCGTGATCGTTGTCTGGAGCAGGAAAAGTCAGGTTGGTTGCACTCCCTAGAACAACAGAGGGAGATTTATGTTGCTGTGGCTGCTGGATTGAGTCGGGTGGTAAAGGTAGCGGATAATCGGGCTATCATGGTAGTTATTACTAGCGACGGATGCCTGCCGTGTGAGGCCCTCAAGTCTCAGTACCTCTCTAAGGCACGGAGCCTTGGAGAGGTACGTATTATTATGTTAGACAAAACAAAAGATGTTGCGAAAGTAGATAAGTATGCAACTAAAGGAATGAAAGGCATGGTCGTTGTTCCACAAGTTCACATTCAGCGTTATGTAAATGGCAGGTGGTGGCAGTGGAGCCACACTGGCTATACGAACTACAATGAAATGGATCAATGGGTTAAGGCGGTATTTTCGCAAGAGGTGGAGTAATGGGTGATATTGATTATACAGAAGTTAGAGACGAAGATCTTCGTGGGAAGATTTGCGATTTAATACTTGAAATGCTTGAAAGGAAAAACGGATTTGCAGATAAATTTCTATGGCAAATGGAAACTCTTGTTTTGGACAAACTGGATCAACAACTCAAATCAATAGTTTGCCAAAAGGTACTCAGGAGAAACATTGATGACTAATCGCACGTTTCCCCCTTACGGCTGGCTTGGGTACTTGGAGGAACGGGAAGCATGGGAAGCCACCCGTGTCATGGAAGAACTGATGCTTTGGGAAGTAAATACTGATAATGGAGTACAGCCGCAAAGGTACATTTACAATGAATTCGATCAATATCCCAAGAAAGAACTCATTGCCAGACAAAAAATCTACAAGAATCGTGAATTTACATGGGATCTGGAACGAAGGCTTCATGCGCAGGGATTAGTGCCATATAGTTTAATTCCGACTTTCTTCCAGGATACAGGTGATTGCGTTGCCGCCGCCCTGGCTGGAGCCGGCCAGAAGCTTCAAATGTTAGAAATAGCAATTGAAGGCGAAGAGGAAAAATTCAGGGAATGGTTCGTTCCTTGGATTTATGCACTATCAAGGAATCAGATTGGGACGGGTATGCGAGGTGCCGGGTCGCTTAGTATTTGGGGCGCAAGAGCAGCAAATGAATATGGTATATTATTTTCTGATGATCCAAACGTTCCAAAATACAAGGGGACATCGGACGAATGGGGAAACATTCACAATCATGGGCCAATAGAAAAGTCTGAGTATTGGGATTTTGCATCGTTTGCAAAAGACAATCCAATTGAAGTTGTCCGCGCTACGAGCGTAGAACACATGGAAAGTCTGCTTGATGCTGGAATGCAATTGACCATTGCCAGTTATCAAGGGTTCAGGGTGGGCGAATATAGAGGGCTTCATGTTTACAACCCGTCTGGGCGATGGTCTCATGTGATGCACATTACAGATATTCGTAGAGAACCGGAATTGATGTTTTATCGCATGAACCAATGGGGCGCAAGTCACGCAGTGCCACTTAATGGAGAAACTCCGGGTGGCGCATGGAACTTTGCGTCAGACGTTGACAAGGAACTTAGTAAAGATACTGAAGTATACGGATATTCAAGATTTGCGGGGGACGATTCAGGCCCTAGGTTTGACTTTGTGTAATTAAATAGGGGGTAGTATAATGCGGATTGTTGCTTATGGGTTGGCTTTGTGTGTCTTTTTGATTCTCACCGCTAAAGTTCTTGCCGCGCAGGGTGGGCAGCTTGTTATGTCTGATGCTGTACCATTCCCAATGGATATGTATTCTCAAATCTTGCAAGGGGGAGCGCTCGCCGTGCTGGGCTGGACTGTTTGGTACATGCTGGCCAAGGCGTTTCCTGCTCACATAGTGGCAACTAAGGAACAACGGGACGCCTTCTTGGCCGCATTGCATTCAGAGAAGGAAGAGACTCAAATCGAGCGCAGGGAAGTCAGATGCCTCATTTCCGAACTCGTTGGTATGCTAAGGGGAATGGACGAAAATACAAAACACATCCTTGACAAGGCCAATTTGCCTGTCTAGCATGTATGTAGTGAAACGAGAGGAGAGATTCTACGATGGAAAGCTGGGGTGTATTTCTAATTCTGCCCGACGGGGACGAACTGTGTGTCGGGACAGTTGCAGATGTATTATACACTCAAGGTAAATCCCTGGCTTTTTTCATGTCTGACATCATAGCAGACCTTGCTTGGAGTGATGATCCAATGGAGACATCGCGCAAAATTACTATCGAGCTTAGAAATAAGTCTTAGGGAGAGAAAATGTTCAATCTTAATCAAATCAGTTCTGAAGCAAGGTTTCGTGCGCCTAGAATCATTCTACTTGGAGTTGAGAAAATTGGCAAGAGTACGTTTGCTTCAGAATCAGATAATCCTGTGTTTCTACCAATCGGTGGAGAGGAAGGAATTGATTCTCTTGGGGTAAATGCAACACCGGCATGTAGTAACTATAATGATGTAATTGGCTGGCTTTGCTCTCTTGGCAAAGATTCACATAACTACAAGACTGTTGTAATAGACAGTGCGTCTGCGCTTGAACCATTGATTCATGCTGAGGCATGCAAGAATCTTGGAGATTCTGATAATATCTCGAAAGCCGGCGGAGGATGGGGTGCTGGTTATAATGAATCGTTAAGATTGTGGAGAGGAGTTACAGATGTATTGGATGCATTGAGAGACGAAAAAGACACAACATCAATTCTTATCGGGCACGTCAAGGTTAGGCGATTTGACGATCCGGCAGGAGAATCATACGATCAGTATGTGTTTGATGTTCAGGAAAAGGCACACAATCTTTTGTACCGGTGGGCAGATTGTATTTTGTTTATGAATACAAAAGTGCTTGTTAAGAAAGAGGATGTAGGATTTGGAAAACAAAAAGCACGCGGATTAGAAATAACTCCTGGATCAAGATACTTATATACCCAGAAAAGGCCAGCACATCCTGGAGGCGGCCGGGGCGTATACGGGCAATTGCCTTACGAGTTATTGCTCCCAAGGAATAAGTCGTGGAATGTGTTTAAGGATGCTGTTGTTAATGCCATTGCTAATGCTACTGGAAAAACGACATGACAAAAAGCGGAGATCGAAAAAATAATCTTTCTAAAAGCAATCTTCCTACATGGCTTCGTAGATTGATTAAAAAACTATTGAACAAACGGGATGATTGGCCGAATGGAAAATATCCACAAGTTGCATTTGATGCAGTTGATTTGCTTTGCGAAGAAGAATACTGCCCAATGCCGGGTGATATTATATATTCTTTCATACAGGTTCTGATTGACGAAATCGAAAGACTTAAACCTTCGTTTCTTACGCACGACGAAAGGCTTTCAGCTTCCCTTTCCACGCCACTTTCAACTGGAGAAGACAATGGACATTCGTGAAATTTTTGGCTCTGATGATTTTACATTTGTTACCTCAGAGTATGAAGATAACAAGCAATTTGATCCCATTCCGCCTGGGAGTTATATCTTCAGGATTGAATCGGCGGATGGAAAGCAAACTAAGAACGGAAATGGATGTTATGTTGAAGTGGTGCTTGTTGTTGTGGAAGGAAATTACATTGGAAGGAAGGTGTGGGATAGAATCAATCTCGTCAACAAAAGCACGGTCGCAGAAGGTATCGCTAGGGGGCAATTCAAAGCATTGTGCGAAGGCGTTGGCATTCAAGAACTGAAATCCCTACTTGAACTTAACGACAAGTTTATTAAGGTACGTATTGCTATTGATAAATCAGGCAATAACTGCGTTAAAGGTTACAGTTCTGCGATTGCATCACATGATAGCAATGTGAAAACTAATGCTGGTTCACCATTGCCCCATCCCCCGCCGCCAGTAAGCCACCAAAGCCAAAGCAAGCGTCCTTGGGAAAAGTAATCATTACTCAGAGCAGCAAGTGCCCACGGCGGCAGCGTGACAGGGCTGACCTGATAGGTTCGATCTTAAATCGAATGAGAAAACTCAGGATTGCTGGGAGGAGCTTGCCCAAACTGTCATTATGGGTAGCGAGGCCCAGCCCGCCGTGGAATTTTAAGAAAGAAAAGTCTCGTGTCAAAACTTGGAAAAGACAATGTAGTGCTGGATTATATCAGGGTTTTGATTACAGACGGCCGCAGATCCTTTGGGGAGTGCTTGCGCCTAGCAGAGAACATTCACGATCTATGCGAGGAACGAATTGTTGTGCTTAAAAGTAACCCGCAAAGGGATTCTGAAATAGAAAGTAAAGAAAGAAAAACAACGACACGCATTTGTGTTGATGGGCCAGATCCTGCGTGTAATTGTAGCGAACGATTTGCATTAAGGAGACTTGTGGAAGAGTTTTCAAGTGCTATGTTTGCAAAATTGGAGAAAAAATTAAACGAAGGCAGTTCCGGTTGGGATGATCCCGATGAATTCACAATAGATGATATTCACGATCGTATTGATGACCACGTGCATGATCCGGCGCCCGATCCAGTAGATATCGCCAATTTTGCTGCTTTTTGGTGGAATCGACTTGCGGAGTAAAAATGGATATTAACGAGATTATAGGCATACAGTCAAAGACTGTAAGTGCAATCTACGATTCTTACAAGAAGACGGGAGATGCAAAGCCAGACAGGAGATACCTTGGCGCTTCCCTTGTTGGCCATGAATGCGAAAGGTATTTGTGGTATTATTTTAGAGACGCCTGTAAGCAAAACATCGACGGCAGGATATATAGGTTGTTTGCTACCGGGGAATTAGAGGAAAAGCGACTTGGAAATGATTTGGTTTCAATAGGTTGCGAAGTACATGTTTGTAATGAAAATGGAGAGCAATTTGCGCTTTCTGCATTAGGTGGACATTTATCGGGCCACATGGATGGATGCGCGCTTGGCATCCCAGAAGCGACTAAGACATGGCATGTACTTGAGTTTAAGACACATAATGCAAAATCATTTGCACATTTAGTGAAGAATGGAGTCAAGAAATCTAAGCCTCAGCACTATGCACAAATGATGATATACATGCATCTTGCTGAAATGAAAAGAGCGCTGTATCTAGCAAGGAATAAAGATACAGACGCCCTTTATTCAGAAAGAATAAGATGGGATAATCGTGAATCCGAAGACCTGATAGATAAGGCAAGGCGCATCATCACCAGCCCTTCTCCTCCCGAGCGAATAGCTGAAAAAGGAGATTTCTTCAAATGCAGATGGTGTGATGCCAATAGTATTTGTTGGGGGCCGACCTCAAGCCAGGATCCAGTATTTCCGGTTGCATCTATATCATGCCGACAATGCTGCCATGCTACTCCCGTAGTGGAAAACAGTGATGGTGGGATGTGGAAATGTGAAAAGCGCGGAGATTATATTCCAATTCAAAATCTCTGTAGATACCATTTAATTTTGCCAGGAATGATTACATGTGCCGAACCCGTTGACTATATAAAAAGTGGCATCGTAGAAGAATCAATTAAATTTGTAAGCGGAGAATCACATGAATGGTATCATGGATCTTTTGGTTTTTCATCAGAAGAACTCCTTGGGCTTCCGAGAAGTGTAGTTGAAGATAAAATTGTAAATGAAGCCAAACAGGCTTTTAATGTAAGTGTAAGGCTGTCGTTGCTTGATAAGTATTCACTAAGCTCGCCTCCAAATTCAACTGTGACATGGACTGGAAACAAGGAAAATGCTATTGCGGCATGGAAAAGTATGTATGGTGACGATCTTGTATCGCTTGATATAATTGATTATGAAGACAATCAAGATTGTACAATTGTTGAAGTGTGCGACAATAGAATTGCTATTCTATGGAAAAATACAATGAAAGCAGAATTCAGGGCAAGCCTTTAAGGGGGAAAAATGACATTTTTCACGCCAAGAGCATTTCTTAAAGGAGCGATTAAATGGGTCAGAAGCAAGTTCTTTTCTGCACATGATGACTCAGACAATAAAAGGTATGCCTGGCAAATTAACAGTAGAGTAGAGAAAATTCTGAACGAACACATCGAGGATGGGTGCGCAGAATCAGATTTTATTCCATATTTCAGCCCAGAAGAAATGGACCTAGTGCGATGTTCGCTTATCGCAATGAATAAGTATGGCATGGTAAAGAAAAAGGTAAAGTTCGCAAAGATTAGATATTTCAGAATATAAATAAAACCGTATGATTCCATATCCGTATCAAAACGAAGCCCTCAAAGCGCTTGATTTGCACATTCGCTCAAAGGACACTAATCCATGCGTAGTGATACCTACGGGTGGCGGCAAATCAGCACTCATGGCATGGTCTATTGATATGTGGAAAAAGGACTGTCCATGGTTTCGGTGTTGTATACTTGCACATCGAAAAGAACTTATCGTACAAAACGCCAGCGAGCTAAAAGCAATAAATAACGATCTTGATATTGGAATATACTCGGCTTCGCTTGGAAGAAAAGATTATGATACTCCGATCCTGTACGCTTCGATCGATTCTATTTACAACAAGTCTGGAGAGTTCGCGCCGTGGGATACTTTATTTATTGACGAAGCCCACCGTATCCCGTTTAAGGGAGAGGGGAAATATCGCACATTTATAACTGAATGCAAAAAGTTTAATCCAAGCGTGAGAATCATTGGGTGGACTGCAACTGCATTCAGAATGGATGGCGGAAAGCTTTGCCATAAAGATCACATTTTGAATGAAATCTGTTATGAAGCAAATGTAAGAGACTTGATAAATGATGGATACCTGTGCAATTTACGATCCAAGATTGGAGAGTCACAGCCCAACTTGCTGGGAATTCGTAAATCAATGGGCGATTATATCATAAAAGCACTATCGGAGAGAACGAATCTGGATGAAGTTGTTCATTTAGCCGTAGAAGAAGCAGTTAAGATAATCAACAAAGAGAAAAGAAATTCAATTATATTCTACTGTGTGGATGTTGAACATTGCAGGAAAGTATCAAGGGCGCTTGGAAGGCTTGGACTTGTTGCTCCATTCGTAACTGCGAAGACGGAGCAGCGGGACCGTGACAGAATAGTTAATGATTTTCGTGCTGGATACATTCGTGCTGTGTGTAATGTAAATATATGGACCGAGGGGTTTAATGCAAGAAACATCGACTGTATCGTACTCTTGCGGCCTACTCTTTCTGCTGGCCTATACTCCCAGATGGTCGGTCGTGGTTT